>MDSW01040729.1_pt1 | contig 78566 bp, 66 predicted proteins | sample 811171 | NCBI WGS metagenome assembly MDSW01 (sample SAMN05326641, study PRJNA326480) | marine metagenome | isolation source: seawater | place: Atlantic Ocean: North West | collected 2012
ATGTATATTCACAAGACAGAGGGATAAGCTATCAAGCAGTTGCCATAGATGAAAATGGAAAAGAAATTCCAGGCTATGATGTTCATGGTAACCCAATACCAGGAGCAGAAATTAGTGTTAGGTTTGGAATATATGATAGTTTTAACACATTAGAATACCAAGAGAAGCATCAAACATTAACAGATAATTATGGCTTGTTTAACTTAATTATAGGTAATGGTTTACCAACGAATAACGGCACTTACTCTTTATTTGAGGAGATAATTTGGAGCATGGAAAAAAAATTCCTTAAAGTAGAGATTGATGTAAATGGAGGGGATGATTACATGCAAATGAGTCAGCAAGAATTATTATCTGTCCCTTTTGCAAAGTTTGCGGAAAACAGTTTAAATCCAGGGCCAACAGGCATTTCAGTTGACAGCGCATATATAGATGAAGGAAATTTAATATTAATATTAAGTGATGGAACAGAGCTAAATGCCGGGGGAGTATTAGGTCCTCAAGGTATACAAGGATTAAAAGGAGATACTGGTGCAGTAGGGCCACAAGGTCTTATTGGATTAACAGGGCCTCAAGGATTGCCAGGCGCACCAGCAGATAGCATAAGTTATGATTCTTTAGCGAATATTATATTAAATGACTCTACTTTTATTAGTAATGTTGGGGTAGGAAATGGAGGAGGTTGTGATCTTAATTATCCTGATGGGTTAAATAATATTGAACCAATTACATGGAGTCTTAACACACCTTATACTGTTCCAAATGGTAAAAATCTAATAATTACCCAAACTTACACTAATGGTAATTATGCGGGCTCAATAACTATAAATAATATTTCTGTAGGTAATGATGGTAACGGTAGTAAAAGAATGATCGCTACAGAAGGTGATATAATTGATAATGGATGGATTGACGCTAGTTTTAGTGGGTTTTTAATAGATAAAATTTGTGAGCCAATAACATGGCAATTTACTACACCATATACAGTTCCATCTGGCAAGAAATTAATAATAATTAGATATTACACAAATGCTAATTATGCGGGCTCAATAACTATAAATAATAAGTTTGTAGGTAATGATAATAATCAAAATTATCCGTTAATATTATCTGAAAACAGTATTATTAATAATGGTTGGACTGGAGCCAGTTTCAACGGCTACTTAGTAGATGAGAATTACTTTGATGGTTGTGGTGGAGGCGGAAGTTCTTCTTCAACAACCACAATAAACTATGATTCATTAGCAAATATAATCAGTATGGATTCTACATTCCTTGCTAATATAGGGGATGGTAGTGGAGGTTGTGATTATAATTTTCCTGATGGAAAAAATGGTAATGCAATAACTATTGGGATTAATTCTTCTCAAACATATCAGGTTCCAGCTGGTGAAAGATTGTATATTTTACATAAAAATAATGCCTTCACTTTATATGTAAATGGTAATCCAATTACAGACGGAACAAACCTTTCTATGCCTTTAATAGCCAATGAAAATGATATTTTAACTATTAGTGGAGTCTCAGGAACTGCTTATATGTCAGGGATTTCAACTAATATCTTAAATGTTAATCCATTAACTATTGGGATTAATTCTTCTCAATCATATCAAGTCCCATCAGGTGAAAGACTGTATATTCAACATAAAAATAATGGATTCACTTTATATATAAATGGTAATCCAGTTACAGACGGAACAAACTTTTCTATGCCTTTAATAGCCAATGAAAATGATATTTTAACTATTAGTGGAGTCTCAGGAACTGCTTATATGTCAGGCTATCTTGCGGATGAGAATTACTTTGCTAATTGTGGAGGTGGTGGAGGCGTAAACTCCTCATCAAACCCATCAATAATTGATACCGTTTATTCTGGCTATTTTGGTTATAGTGGCAGTAATACTTTGATAACTATTGATACAATTTCTATTCCATATATTGAAGGAAGAGATTTATTTTTAACATCTAATAATTTAATGGCTTTTTATGGAGGAGGAGCATACCTAAAAATAGTAGACGATAATGGGATAGATGTGTCTGCTAAAGTAATTGGCTCTAAAGATATAGCTTGTACAAATTGTGCAGCAGGGTCTCCACTTATTTCTATTAATGAGATTGCCGCTAGTAATGTTAATAATACAGTTTCAGCTATTGTTAGGCCATATAATATAAACACAAATTATTTACACATGTTTTTTGTAGTATCAGGCTCTGGTCAATTTATTGTAAGTGGCACATTAAACTACCAATATTAGAAGCGTATAAAGAAAATAATAATAAAAAAGATGAGGGGGGGAACAATCTTAAAGACAATATCCCCAGTAATCGTTGATGGCCTTTCGTTATTAATATCGCAAAATTGGATATATGGGTTAAATGCTTTTGACCCAGTCTGAAAATGATCTTGACTCTCCTTCTTTAAACTCACTTTTATCTTCAGTTATTGTTTTTTCTATATCATCATTCCCCCATGCTTTTTGCATTTCAGATTTCTTAACCGTTTGGGTAATCTTAATATATCTCTGCATGGTTTTGTAATCTTTATGTCCTACTATTTCCATTAATACTTCTGGCCTTATTCCTTGCTCTAATGATAGGGTAATAAATGTGCTTCTTGCTAAATGAAATGTGAGGTGTTCTGAAAGTGGTTTTGTAATATCTATTGTTTCTGATCCCTTATATTTTTTTAAACTAACTTCATCACTAAATCCAGCTAACTTACCTATTTCCTTTAATTTCTTATTTGTAATTGCATTTGAATAGACCTTAATATTAAAATCATATTTTTCTAAAATTTTAATAATATAAGGATTTGGTTCTACAGGAACTTCTATAGTTTCCTTTGTCTTTTTTATTGGTATAAATAAACTCCCATCTTTATAGTACTCATTTCTTATTTGTGAAATATCAGAATATCGTAACCCCGTAAAACAAGCTAAACAGAAATAATCTTTCACCCTCGACAATGAACTGTCTAAAATTTGAAGATTATAAAGATGCATCACTTGATTGTAAGTTAAATATGTAATATCTGCTGGCTTTTCTTTTGCAGTAAACTTCTGAAATTGATTATTCTTGTGATAATCTCTTTCCATTGTCCATTTCATGTACGTTTTAAGAGTTTTAATATACTTTGAAACAGTATTGTTCACATGATCTAAATCATTCATTAAATAGGATATAAATGCATCATAAAACTTTAAGTTTATACTATCAAAGGTTATATTTCTATTTTTAATTCTTTCAAAACCTTTTAGGTGCTTTTTAAGTGATTTATACTTTTTTATCGTGTTAGGTTGTCGGATAAGGGTATTAACTTCTATAAACTCGTCTAATGCAACGTAAAAAGGTGTATTCTTATCATGAAGAGTAAGCTCTTTATCAAGAGAATCTCTTAAATATTCATTTGTTATCTGTTTCCCATCAATAATACCTCTCCTGTAAGCATCCTTTGCAGCTCTTTCTATCATGTCAAGAAGTGCATTTAAGGTCATAGAACCAGTTACAGTGGAAATAGGCTTGTTCTTCTTGGAGTTCCAGTTAGATGGGATAATGCTTTGTTTAGTAGAATAAACAAACCGCTTGCCACTATACTGAAGACAAAAGTTAATAGGTGTTTCTTTTTTTGAATTTGGATTCCTTAAATAAAACTTTGTTGTCATTTGGTTGACAGATTCGTTGACACTTTTCACTTAATTTAGCTTATACAAAGTTAATAAAAATATTCTTATTATTTTAAGGATGTAAAGTATACATGGTTAATAGTGGAAATTTGATTAAAATTGATTAAGTATGATAAAGGGAATTGTAGCCCCACCAAGAATCGAACTTGGATCTAAAGTTTAGGAAACTTCTATTCTATCCATTGAACTATGGGGCTTTTATTATTGTATAACTACTTTCTTTTCTACAGTACCATCATTATACATATAAAAAAGAGGAGTATTTCTCTTTACTCCAACATCCCTTCCTAAATAATCAATAATTTTCATCAGCTTTTTATCTTCTGTATCTATAGAATAGATTCCAGTTGCCTGATTACATGGTAATAGATTATATAAAAAATCAGTGGTAAAATCTATTGCTTGTGTAAATTTAGGATCTCCATCTCCTAATAATCCCCAATTATGATCAGCTCCATTAAATATTAATTTGTCATTAAAAATACCAAAATTATCAGTAATTGGATGTATAGCTCCAGCTCCACAAAGGTCTAATACTGTGGGAATATTAAGTCCTGGGCCACAATTATAGTTAACAATTTGGTCATTTGTGCCATGTACACTTACAATAGGTACATCTGATGCATCAATCCAATTTAAATCATTAATACCTCCAGCAAAACTATATACACCAGTAACCGTGGAGGAATATCCATTATTTCCTGCATCACCTTCAAATCCACCATTATTTGTCATAATGTTTTGAACATTTATTGGTGATGTTGGTAAATCTGTTATACTATTAATATATGCTAAATGAACGGCAAGTACACCACCTGCTGAAAAACCTCCAACAAAAAAAGTATTCGGATCAATCCCATATGTATCCCCATTCATATAATCTTTTCGCATATATCTTATAGCTGCTTTAGCATCAGCCACTGCACGCAAAACTGTTTCGTATTGTACTGAATTTGATAATGCAAATTGTATGGCATTAAGCTCAAGTCTGTAATTGATAGAAATAGCAACATATCCTCGCTTTGCCATAATTTTACAAAAATCTATACAATCAGTCATATTTTTAGATCCAGCAGAAAAAGATCCGCCATGCATATAGAAAATAACTGGTCTATTTGTTACCGTGTCTCCTGTAGGCATATAAATATCCATCTCGTGAAATGAATCTGAATATACATCTGAATAGTTTACTGTAACAACTGTATAATTTGAAAAAATCTCAGTTTGGTATCGCCCATTACATTGAGAAAAGCCTAGATCTCCTATAAATAAGATAGTAAATAATATTAACAGCTTTTTCATAAATAATTATCTAATTTGCTAATTTAAGAAAAATAATTAAGATGTATGTAATTTACTTCTCTGATCCTCAATTTTATGATCTTCTATCTTTTCGAATAAATGTGTAGCGGCTCCAATTTTATGGTCTTTAAATATATTAATTTTTCCTGCATCATTCCAATTAATATCCTCAAGTGATAGCATCTTTTTTAATTTACTAGAGCTAAATGGGAGAAACGGTTCAGAAAGAATTGCTAAAGATGATGTTATTTGGATAGAAATATTTAAAATAGTCTCGGTTCTTCTTTCATTTGTTTTTTTCAATTTCCATGGCTCTGTATCTGCTAAATATTTATTACCCATCCTAGCTAAATTCATGAATTCAGCTAAAGCTTCTCGAAATCTAAACTTCTCAATTGAATTACCAATCTTTTCTGGGAAATCTTTAAGTGTATTTAAAATTTGTTTATCATAATCTTGTAATTCATTTTGAGCTGGCACAATACCATCCCAATATTTATTTGTAAGAACTACAACTCGATTAACAAAATTCCCAAATATTGCAACTAATTCATTATTATTTCTAGCTTGAAAATCAGACCATGTGAAATCCGTATCTTTACTTTCAGGAGCTGTTGCGCAAAGTGAATATCTTAAAGAATCTTCTTGACCTTTAAAATTTTCTAAATACTCATGCAGCCAAATTGCCCAATTTCTTGATGTAGATATCTTTTTTCCTTCTATGTTCAAAAACTCATTTGCTGGCACATTTGTTGGTAATATATAATCTCCGTGAGCTTTTAAAATTATTGGGAATATTATACAATGAAAGACAATATTATCTTTACCTATAAAATGTACTAATTTTGTTTCTTCTTTTTTCCAATAATCTTCCCAATCTTTACTATTCTCATTGGCCCATTGTTTTGTTGCTGAAATATAACCAATAGGCGCATCTAACCAAACATATAGAACTTTATTGGCAATATTCTTTATTGGCACCTTAACTCCCCAGTCTAGATCACGCGTCATGGCTCTTTCTTTCAGCCCTCCATCAATCCAAGATTTACATTGTCCAATAACTTGGCTTCTCCATGCTTTTGCATTATGATGTTGTTCTCCATTTAAATACCCATGCTCTATCCATTTTTTTAACCATTCTTCATGTCTTTGCATTGGCAAGTACCAGTGTTTGGTACCTTTCTTTATTGGTGTATTTCCGCTTATAGCAGATCTTGGATTTACCAATTCGTCTGGGCTTAAATCACTACCGCATTTTTCACATTGATCACCATATGCCTCATCAAAATTACATTTTGGACATTCTCCTATTATATATCTATCTGCTAAAAATTGATTATCCTTTTCATCATAATACTGTTTGCTTTCTTTTTTTACAAAAACATCTTTTTTCTCCAATACATTAAAAAAATCTTGAGCAGTTTGATGATGTATTTTTTCAGTAGTTCTATGATAGATTGTAAAATCAATACCAAAATCCTTAAAAGATTTTTTATTTAAGTTATGATACCTGTCTACAATTTCTTGTGGCGTTACTCCGTCTTTTTTTGCTTGCAGTGTGATTGCTGCCCCATGTTCATCAGATCCACAAATAAAAACAACATCATACCCTTTTCTTTTTAAATATCTTACATAAATATCAGCTGGCAAATATGCTCCAGCAATATGCCCAATATGTAATGGTCCATTAGCGTATGGAAGCGCAGAAGTAACTGTGTATCTTTTTGTAGTCATTTTCCTAAGAAAAAATTATTTTCGCAAATATAAGTTTTATAATAGCATCTATGATTATTCCACAAAAATTAAAAAAAGGAGATAAAATAGGAATTATCTCTACAGCTAGAAAGATTAGCTTGAAAGAACTAAACCCTGCTATTCTAATTTTAGAAAGCTGGGGGCTCAATGTTTCGCTAGGTAAAAATATATTTAAAAGTGATAATCAATTTGCTGGTACAATTCAAGAAAGAGTAAATGATTTGCAAGAAATGATTGATGATGACTCAATAAAAGCAATCTTTTGTGCTAGAGGAGGTTATGGAACTGTACAGCTTATTGACAAGGTTAACTTCTCCAATTTAATAAAAAGTCCTAAATGGATTGTTGGCTATAGTGATGTTACTGTTTTACATTCACACTTAAATAATTTAAATATTGCTAGTGTACATGCAACTATGCCAATCAACTTTAAAACTAACACTAAAGAAAGTATAGAGTCATTAATAAATGTTGTTTTTAAAATAAAAACTAATATCCGATGTAAGCCTAATTCATTGAATAAATTAGGATCTATATCAGGAGATGTTGTAGGTGGAAACCTTTCTATTCTATATTCATTATTAGGATCTGTTTCTGATATAAATACTGACGGTAAAATTTTATTTATTGAAGATTTAGATGAATATCTATATCATATTGACAGAATGATAATAAGCTTTAAAAGAAATAATAAATTTGAAAATTTGAAAGGATTAATTGTAGGATCAATGAGCGATATGAATGACAATAATGTGCCATTTGGGAAAACAGCTGAAGAAATTATTTTAGACCATACTAAAGATTATGACTTTCCAATATGCTTTGGATTTCCATCAGGACATACAGAAAATAATAATGCTATTTTATTTGGGTTAAATTCAGAATTAAAAATAGCTTCAGATGAAGTATTATTAATCAATTAATATGTGTCCCAAAAAAATAAAAACTTTATTTTAGCCTCTATATGAAAAAAACAAGAAATTTCTGCATAATAGCACATATCGATCATGGTAAAAGTACCCTAGCTGATAGATTATTAGAAGTTACTGGAACAGTAGCAAAACGCGATGCTCAAGAACAGCTTTTAGATAATATGGATCTAGAAAGAGAAAGAGGTATTACTATAAAGAGTCATGCTATGCAAATGGAATATAAAGGTTATATCCTAAATTTAATAGATACGCCTGGGCATGTAGATTTCTCATATGAAGTATCTCGTTCTATAGCAGCTTGTGAAGGCGCTTTGTTGATTGTTGATGCTGCACAAGGAATCCAAGCGCAAACAATTTCTAATTTATACTTAGCATTAGAGAATGATTTAGAAATTATCCCAATCTTAAATAAGATTGATTTACCTTCTGCCGAACCAGAAGTTGTTGCTGACCAAATCATTGATTTGATTGGATGTAATGAAGATGATATAATTGCAGCAAGCGCAAAAACAGGAATTGGAATAGATAATATATTAAATGCAATTATTGAAAAAATTCCTTGCCCTAAAGGTGATAGGAATAAACCTCTACAGGCAATGATTTTTGATTCAGTATATAATCCATTTAGAGGAATTGAAGCCTATTTTAAAATAATTAATGGAGAAATAAAAAAAGGTGATAAGGTGAAATTTATAGCAACTGGTAAAGAATATATTGCTGATGAAATTGGGGCGCTAAAGTTCAAACAAGAACCAAAAAAAATTATGATAGCTGGAGATGTTGGTTATATTATCTCTGGTATTAAAAATGCTAGAGAAGTAAAAGTTGGTGATACAATAACTACAATTGATAATTCAGCTTCTGAAGCAATCCAAGGGTTTGAAGATGTAAAGCCAATGGTTTTTGCAGGTATATATCCTGTTGATACTGATGATTATGAAGAATTAAGAAATTCAATGGAAAAATTACAACTAAATGATGCCTCATTAACATATGAGCCTGAATCTTCTACTGCGCTTGGGTTTGGATTTAGATGTGGTTTTTTAGGAATGTTACATATGGAAATTATTCAAGAGCGATTAGAAAGAGAGTTTGATATGACAGTAATTACAACTGTTCCTAATGTTTCTTATTTTGCTTATACAACAAAAGGAGAGAAAATGTCTATTCATAACCCTTCTGATCTTCCTGATGCTAGTATATTAGATTATGTGGAAGAGCCCTATATAACTGCTCAAATCATCACAAAATCTGATTTTATTGGAGCTATTATGACTCTCTGTATTGAAAAAAGAGGAGAACTAAAAAATCAAATATATCTTACAACAGACCGAGTAGAACTAACTTTCGAGATGCCATTAGGAGAAATCGTTTTTGATTTTTATGATAAACTAAAAACTATTTCAAGAGGATATGCTTCTTTTGATTATCAACCGCTTAATTATAAACAGTCTAACCTAGCAAAATTGGATATTCTTCTAAATGGAGATCAAGTTGACGCCCTTTCTGCACTAATACATAGAGATCACGCATATACTTTTGGAAGAAAAATATGTGTTAAACTAAAGGAACTGATACCTAGGCAGCAATTTGATATTGCAATACAATCTGCCATTGGATCTAAAATTATCTCTAGAGAAACAGTAAAAGCACTAAGAAAAGATGTTACAGCAAAGTGCTATGGTGGAGATATTACTAGAAAAAGAAAACTTCTAGAAAAACAGAAGAAAGGGAAAAAAAGAATGCGGCAAGTAGGTAGCGTAGAAATTCCTCAAAATGCTTTTATGGCAGTCCTTAAATTAGAAAATTAATATTAATTTAATAAATAAAAAATATGGGAAGAGCCTTTGAGTTTAGAAAAGCCCGAAAAATGAAAAGATGGTCAAAAATGGCTAAAACTTTTACTAGAATAGGAAAAGATATTGTTATTGCTGTTAAAGATGGTGGTCCAAATCCAGAAACTAATGCACGATTAAGACAAGTTATGCAGAATGCAAAAACTGCAAACATGCCTAAAGAAAATGTAGAAAGAGCTATTAAAAAAGCCTCTGGATCAGATGCTGCGAACTATACAGAAATGAGTTTAGAAGGTTATGCACCTCACGGGATTGCTGTTTTTGTAGATTGTACGACAGACAATAATAATAGAACAGTTGCTGATGTTCGTTCTTATTTTAGTAAATGTGATGGAGCATTAGGGAAAAATGGTTCATTAGAATTTATTTTTAATCGAAAAGGTGTTTTTACTATTGATACACAGCAAGTTAAGATAGATATAGAAGAATTAGAAATGGAATTAATTGATGGAGGGTTAGAAGAATTGGAAACAGATAAGCATACAATAACAATTTTTTGTGATTTTTCAGATTTTAGTAATATGCAAACATGTTTAGAAAATTTAAACATTGAAATAACTAATTCTGAATTACAAAGAATTCCAAACAATATAAAAAATATAACAGCTGATGATGCAAGATCAGTTATAAAGTTATTAGATTTATTAGAAGAAAATGATGATGTGCAACAAGTTTTTCATAATATGGAATTAACTGAAGATATACTAAAAGAAATGGACAAGTAGGATTTATATAAATATTATAGAAAATAATTACTTGAAAGATAAAAGATTGTAAATTGCGAGATACAAAATGAACTTTATAAATAAATGAATTTATTAATATTAGGTAGTGGAGGAAGAGAACATACGTTTGCTTGGAAATTATCACAAAGTAGTTTGTGTAAGAAATTATTTATAGCTCCTGGTAACGCTGGCACTAATGAATTGGGGTCTAATGTTGATATTAATCTCAATGATTTTGCAAAAATTAAAAGTTTAGTTATAGATGAAAAAATTGACATGGTAGTTGTTGGACCAGAAGGCCCTTTAGTAAATGGAATTTATGATTTCTTTGCGACCGATGAACAACTAAAAGATATAACAGTAATTGGTCCCTCAAAAAAAGGAGCGCAATTGGAAGGCAGTAAAGAGTTCGCAAAAAAATTTATGAATAAATATAATATTCCAACTGCCAAATATAAATCTTTCACAAAATCTAATTTAAATGATGGTTATTGCTTTCTTGAAAGTTTAACCCCTCCTTATGTGTTGAAAGCAGATGGATTAGCTGCTGGGAAAGGTGTTCTTATAATTGATAGTTTAGAAGAAGCAAAAAAAGAACTAAACCTAATGATTAATCAATTAAAGTTTGGTGAAGCTAGTTCTACTGTTGTTATAGAAGAGTTTTTAGAAGGCATTGAGCTTTCTGTTTTTATACTAACAGATGGTAACTCTTATAAGATTTTACCTTCTGCAAAAGATTATAAGAGAATTGGCGAAGGAGATACAGGACTCAATACTGGTGGTATGGGAGCGATATCTCCTGTCCCATTTGTTGATAGATTTTTTATTGAAAAAGTAGAAACAGAAATAATTAAACCAACAATCAAAGGACTAAAAGAAGAAGAAATAGTTTATCAAGGTTTTATTTTTATAGGCCTTATTGTAAATGGAAATGATGCAAAAGTAATTGAGTATAATGTACGAATGGGAGACCCAGAGACTGAAGTTGTTATCCCAAGAATTAAATCAGATTTACTTCATCTTTTTAAAGGAATAAGTGATGGTACATTTAGTGAGAAAGATTTATATATTGCTGAAGATACAGCTGCAACTGTAATGCTTGTATCTGGAGGGTATCCTGAAAATTATACTAAAGGGAAAGAAATAAATGGCTTGCAAAATTTAGAAGGTAGCATAGCATTTCATGCTGGAACAAAAATGGAAAAAAATGTAATAAAAACAAATGGAGGAAGGGTATTAGCATTAACCTCTTTTGGAAAAGATATTACTAGTGCTATAAATAAATCTTTTGATAATGCAGATAAAATTGAATTTGAGAAAAAATACTATAGAAAAGATATTGGATTTGATTTATGCTGAAGTGTGTTCTTCTCCATCTTTTCTATGTTTTATCATCTGTGATATCCATAAAACTAAAAAAGCAAAAATTACTAGCATATAAAAATAATTTATTTTGTTACCTATAATGGGCATAAACTCAAAAATAAACTCAAAAAAATCGGCAATTCCGTACCAAATATTATTCATGTTTAATAAATTAAAATCTGAGACAAAAATAATTAATTATTAGTATATATATATAATGTTCCTGAAAAATTTTAAAAAAACGAGCCCTTTTAGCATAGTATTTTTTATTATTTTTTCTGTTGTTTTTTGCCTAATCCCTATATTAAATAATCCAATAGATGAAATTTATCATCACTCATTTTTCTCATCTATAACTGTATTTGTTTTAAGTTTTTTTCTTCCACTTTTTCAATCTGTAGGATTAAATAATCTCACCTATGAAAAAGATGTGATAAAAAAGAATAATTTAGTACTAGCTCCAATTTTTTTATTGCTAGGGACACCATATATATCTAATTTAGATGGTTGGATAATTTCTTTTATCCTCCTTTTTTATTTAAACACATTATTTTCTTCCTATCAAAAAGACAGGCCATTCTCACAAAGTTTTAATGCTAATTTTATCCTTGGATCAATTGGTATTTTTTATTCTGAAATTTTATTACTATTCCCACTAATAATTGTTGTGTTGCTAACATTTAGCAATTTGAGTTTAAGAAGTTTTATAATTTCTTTAATGGGTCTTTTAATCCCATTATTATTTTATAAAATTTATACTTCTCTATTCGGCATTGAATTTTCTTTAGATTTTCCAATGTACTCATTTTCATTACCAATAATACCATCAATAAAAAACATGCCTTATGCTGAAATTATATGGTATAGTCTCCTGATTTTGATTATCCTATTTTCTTTTATTGAATTGTTTTTTTGGCTATATAAAAAAAGTATTCGCTCAAGAAAATCTTATATTATTACACTATCTTATCTGTTAATATTAACATTTGTAGATCTAAATGATTCATATTATTTATTCCTTTCCCCAATAGCAATAATTGCAGCTAATTTTTTTGTGTATTCTAAAAGAACCCTATTAACTGAGGTTCTTTTTTTTCTTTTTATTGTTAGTTCAATATTTTATAGAACTTCTATATAATTATTATACTTTTGTCACAATTAAAATAAAAAATGAAATTTGGTGTAGTTATCTTTCCTGGATCTAATTGTGATATGGATATGATTTATGTCCTTGAAAATATAATGAATGAAGAAGTAGTTAGGCTATGGCATAAAGAACCCGACTTGAAGGGTTGTGATTTTATTATTTTGCCTGGAGGATTCTCTTATGGAGATTACTTGCGATCTGGTGCTATAGCAAAATTCTCTCCTATTATGAAAGAAATAATTGGCTTTGCAAATACTGGTGGATACGTAATGGGTATTTGTAATGGATTCCAAATTTTATGTGAATCTGGTTTGTTACCAGGAGCTCTCTTGCACAATACAAATCATAAATTTATTTGTAAAAATATATATCTAAACATAATTAGCCAAAATACAATACTTACTAATAATTATGAAAATGAAGTGATTAAAATTCCTATTGCTCATGGGGAGGGAAGATATTTTGCTAATGCTGAAACTTTAAAAAATCTGGAGAATAATGACCAGATTATTTTTAAATATTGTGATGAACAAGGCAATCTTTCCTCTGAATCAAACCCTAATGGTTCAATTAACAATATTGCTGGTATATGCAATATAGATCGCAATGTTTTTGGTATGATGCCTCATCCTGAAAGAGCATCTGACATAGAACTTAATAACACTAGTGGTGTGAAATTGTTTGAAAATATTTTATCTAAATCATTTGTTTAATTTAAAAATATTTATTAGAATTTGAGTCTATTATTTTTCTCTTATAGTTATATTAATAATCGACTTTTTTTATTTTTATTTTATTGTTTTTTGTACAATTAAACTTTAATAGTCGTTGAAAAAATTGTTAAAAAACAATTTGCTCAACTTATAAATACAGCATTATTCTTTACTAAAATTGTAATAAATATTTAATATAAATTCTAAAGATAGTAGAAAATGACAGTAAAAGGTAAAGCAAAAGAAGAGGTCTTCATAAAAGATCTAATTGTAAAAACATATAAATATGAAGATGTATTAAAAAAGAGTATAGAATATTTTAACGGAGACGAACTAGCTGCTACAACATGGATGAATAAATATGCTATGACCAACCATGAAGGAGAATTTGTAGAAGAATCTCCTGATAATATGCATAGTAGAATGGCTAAAGAATTTGCTAGAATTGAAAATGATTATGCTTTACGTTATGATTTAAATGGAGGTGCTAAATTCCTTTCAGAATATGGTCAAACTAGAGGTCAGCTTACAGAAGAAAAAATATATAACTTATTTAAGAATTTTGGGTACATTATCCCACAAGGCAGTGTAATGAGCTCTCTTGGGAATGATTATAAATTAGCTTCTTTGTCTAATTGTATAGTAGTTCCAGAAATGCATGACTCATATGGAGGTGTGTTTTATACTGACCAACAACTGGCTCAGCTTTTCAAAAGGCGATGTGGTGTTGGTGTTGATATTTCAAATCTCAGGCCTGCAGGAGCTAAAGTTTCAAATGCAGCAGGAAGTACTTCAGGAGCAGTATCGTTTATGAATAGGTTTTCAAATACAACTCGCGAGGTTGCACAAAATGGCAGAAGAGGAGCTTTAATGTTATCTATGGATATTGCACATCCAGATGTAGAAGACTTTATAACAATAAAACAAGATCTTCAAAAAGTAACTGGAGCTAATATTTCTATAAGGCTATCTGATGAATTTATGAAATCAGTTGAAAATGATTCTGAATATACACATAGATGGCCAATTGATTCTGATGAACCAAAATTCAAGAAAACGATTAAAGCAAGAGAACTTTGGGATACTATTATTAAGTGTGCTCATAATACTGCAGAACCTGGACTTATTTTCTGGGACAGGCAACATTGGTATTCTACTTCTTCTGTATATCCTGGATACGAAAATACCTCAACTAACCCATGTTCTGAAATAGCAATGCAAGGTGGTGATAGCTGTAGATTGATAGCATTAAACCTTTTTAATTTTGTAGAAAATCCTTTTACAAATAAAGCAACCTTTAATATAGAAAATTTCTATAAAGCAGCTTATGAAGGACAAAGATTAATGGATGATCTGGTAGATTTAGAAACCGAAGCTATTAAAAAGATCTTAAAAAAGATCAAAGATGATGATGAGCCTGAAAATATAAAAATGGTAGAAAAAGAAACCTGGGAATTACTTTTAAAAACAGGTATAGAAGGAAGAAGAACTGGACTTGGATTTACTGCTCTAGCTGATATGGTAGCTTCGCTTGGTATGGCAATTGATAGCGATGAAGCTATTGCTAAAGTAGAAGAAATTATGAAAGAAAAATGTAGAGCTGAATTTGATAGTTCTATTGATATGTCTTTGTCTAGAGGAAGTTTTACTGGATTTGACCCTGAAATTGAAAAAACATCAGAATTTGTTCAAATGTTAGAAAAAGAATTACCTGATGTTTATAAACGAATGATGGAGCATGGTAGAAGAAATATTTCTATAAGTACAGTTGCCCCAACAGGCACATTAAGTATGCTTGCTCAAACTTCTTCTGGAATTGAACCTGTATTTATGACTCATTATAAGAGAAGAAGAAAGCTTAATGAACAGGATAGAGAAGCAAAAGTAGATTTTATAGATGACTCTGGTGATAAATGGCAAGAATTCACAGTTTATCATCATAATCTTAAAAAATGGATGGAGATATCAGGAGAAACTGATATTAATAAAAGTCCATATGCTGGAAGTACTGCTCCTGAAATTAATTGGGATAAAAGAGTTGAGATGCAAGCAGTAGTTCAAAAATACGTAACTCACTCTATTAGCTCAACTATCAATCTACCAAATGATGTTTCTCTTGAAAAAGTAAGTAAAATATATAAAGATTCATGGAAAAGAGGATTAAAAGGTATAACTGTATATAGAGATGGTTCGCGTTCGGGAGTACTAGTATCAGCTGATGATAAAAATGATTCATCAGAAAATACTGAATTTAAAGAGACTAAAGCTCCTCCAAGACCAAAAAGGCTAGATGCAAAAGTGATTCGTTTTCAAAATAATAAAGAAAAATGGATCGCTGTTGTAGGGGTAATAAATGGTAGGCCATATGAAATCTTTACTGGTAGAACAGAAGATGTATTTGTGCTCCCTCAATCAATAGAATATGGCTGGGTAATAAAAACTAAAAGGGATGATGGAACGACTCAATATGATTTTCAGTATGAAGATAAGGAAGGTTATAAAATCACAATGGGCGGACTGTCTCGTTCATTTGATAAAGAATTTTGGAATTATGCAAAATTAATTTCTGGAGTTCTACGTCATGGGATGCCTATTCATTATGTAGTAGATTTAATTGGTAAAATGAATCTATATGATGATAATATTAACACATGGAAAAGTGGAGTAGTAAGAGCATTGAAAACATTTATACCTGATGGGACAAAACTATCGGATCATACTTGCGGTGAGTGTGGAGATGACGGATTAGTATATGAAGAAGGCTGTTTAAAATGTATTAATTGTGGATATAGTAAATGCGGATAACAATATTACCCTAGTCTTAAAAAATATATAACCCCCTAAACTTAAGGGGGTTATGTTTTTTTGAATATACTCAAATAATAGTAATTTATATAGTATATGAAAATTCTTCTGAAAATATCTTATATACTTGCTTTAAGTAGCTGTGCTAATATGATAACCCCAACTGGTGGCGAAAAAGATATTGAAGCTCCTAAAATTATAAGCATATCAAAAGCATTAAATGAGTATAATGAATTAGAAAAAATTTACTTATCATTCGATGAATATATTGCGTTTAATAATTGGAATGAAAAATTCTATATTTCTCCATCAATAGAAAATAATATCATGAAAAAAATAACTGATAAACAACTGGAATTACATATTAAAGATAACTTACAAGCAAATACAACATACTTACTTTCATTAGATAATTGCATAAAAGATATAAATGAAGGTAATGTTCTTGAAAATCTACAATTTATATTTTCTACTTCTGACGTTATAGATACACTTAAATTAAATGGCCAGCTAAAAGATGCTTATAGTTTAGATAATATTAAAAATGCATGGGTTATGTTATTTGAAGAAAATCGATCTGATTCAATAATTTTCAAAGACAACCCAAACTATATAGCTAAAACGGATGATAATGGGCTATTTAATTTCCCAAATCTAAATGATAAAAATTACAAATTAGTTGCATTAACAGATTATGATTTAGTATATAATACGAATGATAATATTGGCTTTTATGATAATGTTATTAATGCTACAACTGACAGTTTTCTAACACTTTATACTTTTAATCCTATAATAAACATTGATAGTGGATTAATTAATCCTAAAACTATATTAGAAAATGTTGTAATTTCTGATAGCAACATTACAAATAAAGATATTATTAATGGCACTCTAATAATTAATACTACTACAAAACAATCTTCTATTTTTCAATTATTACAAGATAATAATGTTATATATGAATTCACTTTTTTAGAAGGGCCTTACATTCTCAATAATATAGCTCCTGGTAGATACAAACTAAAATATATCTTTGACAATAATGATGATGGGAAATGGAGCACTGGTAATTGGGATACTAAAAAACAGCCAGAAAAAATTATCAATTACTCAAATGATGTAATAATACGATCTAACTGGGATTTAAAATTAGATTGGGAATTATATTAATGTAAATCTATCCCTATCCTTTAAAAAATTCATTTCTCTTCTTTTTTTCTGCAAATGTTCTAAACTCAATTCTAATTCAATAATCTCTTCACTATTATCAACTGCAGATACTAATTCAATGCCATATAAATCAATAATTTTGGAATGACCTGGGTACGTATTATTACTTATATCATTTCCAATTCTGTTGACTCCTATTGTATAACATTGATTTTCTATTGATCTTGCTTTTAATAAAACATCCCATACATCTATTCTTGCCTTTGGCCAATTAGCTAAATATATAAGTAAATCATATTCTTGTGTGTTTCTTGAAAAAACAGGGAACCGTAAATCATAACAAATCTGCGGACATATTTTCCACCCCCTATAATTTATAATGGGTAATGAATTTCCTGATTTTATATACTTATCCTCGTTTCCCAATGAAAATAAATGTCGTTTATCATAATAGGTAATATTACCAAATTCATCAGAAAATATAAACCGATTAAAAATATTTTTACCATCTCTTATCATAAGAGTACCTGCAATTGCAGATTTATTTTGTGCAGCTTGTTTTTTCATCCAAGAAACTGTATTCCCTTGCATACTTTCAGCTAATTTAATATCCCTAGGACAAAAAGATGTGTTAAACATTTCTGGTAAAAAAATTATATTAGGGCTACTTGTTTGCTTTATAAATGATGAAATTCGATTTAAATTATTTTCTACATCTTTCGATAATAACTCTAATTGTAATAAAGAAACCTTAATTTTTTTTTGCATTATTATTTACGAATCAGATGATAGGCTAGCTAAAAAATATTCTTTATTCATTCTAGCAATATTATCTAAAGATATACCTTTAGGACATTCAACTTCACAAGCGCCCGTATTTGTACAATTACCAAATCCTTCTTTATCCATTTGAGATACCATGTTTAGTACCCTTTCTTTGCTCTCAACTTGACCTTGGGGTAAGAGTGCATATTGTGATACTTTTGCCGAAACAAAAAGCATTGCAGATGAATTTTTACATGAAGCTACGCAAGCCGCACAACCTATACACGTTGCCGCATCAAATGCATTATCAGCATCCTTTTTAGGTACTGGTACTGAATTAGCATCTTGAGTATCTCCTGATGTATTAACTGATATATATCCTCCAGCTTGTTGAATTCGATCAAATGCACCTCTGTCAACAATTAAATCCTTAATTACTGGTAAAGCTTTTGCTCTCCACGGTTCAATATAAATAGTATCCCCATCATTAAACATACGCATATGTAATTGACATGTTGTGATTCTTTTATCAGGACCATGTGCCTGCCCGTTGATATATAACGAACACATTCCACAAATTCCTTCCCTGCAATCATGATCGAAGGCAACAGGCTCTTCACCTTTAGTAATTAAATCTTCATTTAATGTGTCTAGCATTTCTAAAAAAGATGTATGCTCAGAGATATCTGAAACATTATATGTTGCTAATCTTCCTTTATCTTTTCTGTTTTTTTGACGCCAAATCTTGAGTGTTAAATCCATAATTTTTATTTATAACTTCTCTGTTTAAGTTCAATATCATTAAATTCTAGTTGTTCTTTATGTAAACATGCATCAGATGGATCTCCTTTATACTCCCATGCTGCTACATAGCTATAATTCTTATCGTCACGTTTTGCCTCTCCCTTTTGCATTCCTTTTTTTTCAACCGATTCTTCTCTAAAATGTCCCCCACAACTTTCATTTCTATGTAACGCATCTTTAGCAAATAGTTCTCCAAGTTCTAAAAAGTCAGCTACTCTACCTGCTTTTTCAAGTTCATTATTTATTTCATTTTTATGACCTGGAATTCTCACGTTAGTCCAAAATTCATTCCTTATTTTTTTGATTTCCTTAATTGCTTTTTTAAGACCCTCTTTATTACGAGACATACCAACATATTCCCACATTACTTTCCCTAATGCTCTATGAAAATAATCAACAGATTTACTCCCTTTAATATTAAATAATGTGTTAATTCTTTCAGAAACATTTTTTTCTGCTAATTCAAATTCTGAACAATTAGTAGAGATCTTACCAGTTCTAATTTCATTAGAAAGGTAATCTCCAATAGTATATGGTAAGACAAAATAACCATCTGCTAATCCTTGCATTAAAGCAGAAGCTCCTAATCTATTTGCCCCGTGATCAGAAAAATTTGCCTCTCCTATACAATAACAGCCTGGTATAGTTGTCATTAAATTATAGTCAACCCAAACACCCCCCATAGTATAGTGTACTGCTGGATATATCATCATCGGTGTCTTGTATGGATTGTTATCTACAATCTTTTCGTACATCTGAAATAAATTACCATATTTAGATTCTATTACTTGTTCTCCTAAACGTATTATTTCATCTTCACTTGGATTATTATTACCAGAAATTAATGCTTTTTCTTTGCCATATCTTAAAATAGCAGATGAGTAGTCTAAATATACTGCTTCCCCAGTCTGATTAACTCCAAAGCCAGCATCAATTCTTTCTTTAGCTGCACGTGAAGCAACATCTCTTGGAACAAGATTTCCAAAAGCAGGATACCTTCTCTCTAAATAATAATCTCTATCATCCTCAGCTATTTCTGTAGGTTTTAATTTTCCTTTCCTTATTGCATGCACATCATTTATGTTTTTAGGAACCCATATTCTTCCATCATTTCTTAAAGATTCTGACATTAAAGTTAATTTTGATTGATGATCTCCAGATCTCGGTATACAAGTTGGGTGAATTTGAGTAAAACAAGGATTAGCAAAATAAGCTCCCTTCTTATGTATTTTCCATGCAGCTGTAACATTTGATCCCATTGCATTAGTTGATAAGAAAAAAACATTACCATAACCACCACTAGCAATAACAACTGCATGAGCAGAATGTCTTTCTAACTCACCTGTAACTAAATTTCTAGCAATAATTCCTCTAGCTTTGCCATCAATTGTAACTAGATCAACCATTTCATGTCTATTATACATTAAGATTTTACCTTTTGCAATCTGCCTATTCATAGCTGAATAAGCGCCAAGCAATAATTGTTGCCCAGTTTGACCTTTAGCATAAAAAGTACGAGAAACTTGTACACCACCGAATGATCTGTTATCTAATAGACCGCCATATTCTCTGGCAAAAGGAACTCCTTGAGCGACACACTGATCAATAATATTACCTGAAACCTCAGCTAAACGGTAAACATTTGATTCCCTTGATCTATAATCACCGCCCTTGACAGTATCATAAAACAATCTATATATAGAATCTCCATCATTTTGATAGTTTTTTGCAGCATTTATACCTCCTTGAGCTGCAATTGAGTGCGCTCTTCTAGGAGAATCTTGATAACAAAATGTTTTTACATTATATCCTAGTTCAGCTAAAGATGCTGCAGCTGAACCTCCAGCTAAGCCTGTCCCAACTACTATAACATCAATATTTCTCTTATTAGAAGGTGCAACCAAATTTATATTATTTTTATAATTTGACCATTTATCTTTAATTTTACCTTCTGGGATTTTTGAATTTAAATGATTAGTTTTTTCTACAGATTTCTTTAGACCACCAATAATGTGTAACTTATTTATTTCTTCGATCTTTTTTGTTAATTTCTTATTTTTAATAATATAATATTTATCAGTAGATAAAATTGGTAATCTTTTATTACTCTTATGCCAATTGGTATCCCAATCAGCTAATTTACATTTGACTCCAGTACTAATATTCTTAACTTTTGGATCCCCTGTTTGTAAATCCTTATAATAATACCTAATACAAATTTCTATTTCCTCAGCACTTTTATAGTCGGCTTTTGGTTTTCTATAATTTAATGCAAATGTTAATTTTTTCATTATTTTTATATTTTAACACAATACTCTAATACGTTTTAATTATAACACAATATATTTATATTTAAACATATATTAATAACAGATATAGAATTATATTCATTGTAATAATGTGTTATAATATATGAAAATTTGTGAAACAATGATATAATGCTATAATAACAAATCCTAAAGGAACTGTAACAGCATAAATATCACCAAATTTTTTGATAGTTGACGAATACTTTCTGTTCTTAAATCCTGCTGACTGGAATGTGGATTGAAATCCATGTAAAAGATGAAGTGACAAAAAGATAAAGGAAATGCAATAAATGATCACACGCCATATATCATGAAATTTATGTTGTAATTCTACATAATATCTATTTTCATCAGGCTCTGTAAATAATATGTATTTATATTTAATTTCCGGTATCCAGAAATCATAAAAGTGTAGCCCTAAAAATAATAATATCATAATTCCAGTAATAATCATATTCCTGCTTATCCAGGTTGAATTAGCAGAAGCATTATTTGCATAGTAACTAGTTGGTCTTGATAAATTGTTTTTAATTTCAAGATATATACCCATGAGAAGATGAACTAAAAATCCTGTTATTAAAATGGGCTGAAGAATAAACTGTATAAAAATATTTGTACCCATAAAATGAGAAACACTGTTAAATAAATCTGAATTAATAATGGATAATAAATTTATTATTAAATGCTGTAAAAGAAAGATCATTAAGAAAAATCCAGATAATGCCATAATCACTTTCCTTCCAATTGATGACAACAACATTTCTTTCCCCATTTTAACTAAATTTTTTACAAAAGTAATAATTAAAATATTGTAACACATATTTTAGTTATTAAAACATTATTTGTAACACTTATTTAGAACTTATCTAAACAAAAAACTTTATTATAATTATTTTATATATTTTTGAAAAAATTAATATAGTAAATGAAATACAACAAAATAGATAGCGCGCTATTTGAGAATAATAGAACTAAATTTATTAATGAATTAAAGCCTAATACATTAGCAGTATTTAATTCTAACGACATACTCCCTACTAATGCTGATGGAACTATGCCTTTTAAACAAAATAGCGATTTATTTTGGCTATCTGGAATAGATCAAGAGGAAAGCGTGCTATTGTTATTTCCAAATAGTAATGAAGATTCTATGCTATTTATAAAAGAGACCAATGATCATATTGCAATATGGGAAGGGAATAAACTAACTAAAGAAATAGCACAAGAGATTTCTGGTATTAAAAAAATATTTTGGCTATCAGATTTGGAAAAAAAATTAGATGAACTAATTCCAAAATGTAGCGCTATATATTTAAACAAAAATATGCATAGCAGAGCGACTAATTCTGTAGAGACACGTGATGATCGTTTTAGAAATTCTATAAAAAATAATTATCAAATTACTATTTTAGAATCGGCTCTAATTATGCATAATATTAGATCTATTAAATCAAAACCAGAGCTTAAATTACTACAAAAAGCATGTGATATTACTCATAAAGGGGTAGAAAGAATTTTACCTATCATTAAGCCTGGAATTATGGAATATGAAATAGAAGCTGAATTAATTTATGAATTTATACGAAATAAATCAAATGGATTTGCATATCAACCAATAATTGGTTCTGGAGCAAACTCTTGTGTCTTACATTACATATCTAATAATAACGAGTGTAAAGATGGTGACATTTTACTTATGGATTTTGGGGCGGAATATGCAAACTATTGTTCTGACTTAACAAGAACAATACCTGTTAACGGTAAATTTAATGACAGGCAAAAAGCAGTATATGATTCAGTTTTACATGTCATGAAAGAGGCAACTAAAATGCTTTGCCCTGGAACAACCTTTAAAGAATATAATAAAGAAATTGGAAGAATGATGGAGTTAGAGCTTATAAAATTAGGTCTATTAGAAAATATTGATGTTAAAAATCAAGACCCGAAAAACCCTTTATATAAAAAATATTTTATGCACGGAACATCCCATTATCTCGGGCTTGACGTTCATGATGTAGGGTCCTTTGATGCCCCTATGAAAGAGGGAATGGTCTTTACATGTGAACCTGGAATATATATTAGAGAAGAGAAACTAGGAGTTAGGCTTGAGAATGACATTCTTGTAACTTCTACCACCCCTCTTGATTTAATGAAAGATATTCCTATAGAAATTGAAGAAATTGAAGACTTAATGAATGTTTAATTATTATATAATTAAGTTGAAGAATAGAATTTATAAGTTAGTTGAGTCCCAGCCTTGAGCTGTTAATTTGTGTGCACTACCATCTTGAGCTATAAAATTATTTCCAACTGACTCTTCCGATATATGGCCGATTATAGTAAAGTCAACATCATCTTTAATCTTTTTATACGCCTTTTGATCTACTGTAAATAATAACTCATAGTCTTCTCCACCATTAAGTGCACATAAGATTGGATTTAGATTTAACTCTTCAGATAAATTTATTGCAGTAGTATCAATAGGAATTTTATTCTCATATATTTGAACACCAACTTTTGATTCTTTTGAGATATGTAGTGCCTCAGAAGATAAGCCATCTGAAATATCAATCATAGAAGTAGGTTTTAATTTCAATTTTCTTAATTTCTCAACAATATCTACTCTTGCTTCAACTTTTAATTGTCTTTGCAAAACATAATCGTTTCCTGCTAAATCTGGCTGGATATTTGGGGTTTCTATAAAAATACCTTTTTCTCTTTTTAGTAGCTGTAGGCCTAAATATGCTGAACCTAAATCACCAGATACTACTAATAAATCATTAATCTTTGCTCCATTCCTATAGGTGATACTATTTCCTTTTACTTCTCCAACTGCTGTAATGCTTATTGCTAGGCCTGTTGTTGACGATGTAGTGTCTCCCCCAATTAAATCGACTCCGTATCGTTCACATGCTAATCTTATTCCTAAATATAACTCTTCTAATGACTCAACTGAAAATCTATTTGAAAGAGCTAACCCTACAGTAATATATTTTGCTTGTCCATTCATGGAGCATATATCAGATATATTTACTGAAACTGCCTTGTAACCTAAATGTTTTAAGGGCGTATATGATAAATCAAAGTGCACCCCTTCAATTAACATATCTGTGCTAACTAAAATACTTTTTTTTCCTACATCAATAACAGCGGCATCATCTCCTATGCCTTTTATAATATTTTTATTCTTATACTCAATATCTTTTGTTAAAATGTCAATTAATGCAAATTCTCCTATCTCTGAAATTGAAGTATTTTTTAAATTTTTTTCATCAAATAAACTCATTACGCAAAGATAAAAATATAAGAAGAGATTTTTGTAAATTTGCACCATTAAATTATTACAAAGTAAATTACTATGATTAAAGTTAGTGATAACGCAAGAGATAGATTAACTTATTTGATAGAGAAAGATAATGCCAATAATAGCTATGTAAGAGTAGGTGTTGAAAGTGGGGGGTGTTCAGGCTTAAGCTACAAATTAGGATTTGAAAGTAAAAAAAATGAAGATGATGAGTGTATTAAAGATAATGGAGTTTCTCTTTTAATAAATAAACAAAGTTACTTATATCTTGTAGGAACTACTTTAGAATTTTCTGATGGATTAAATGGAAAAGGATTTGTTTTTAATAATCCTAATGCAGGAAGAACCTGTGGGTGTGGAGAAAGTTTTTCTCTTTAATATACTAATCTAAATATATCTTTAAAATGAGTGAGCAAAAGAAACAAACTGAAGATGAATTGTTAAATGAGGTAACCTCATCTGAATATAAATATGGATTTACAACTGATATTGAATCTGATACTATTCCAAAAGGAATTTCTGAAGATGTTATTAGAATTATTTCCGCAAAGAAAAATGAACCAGAATGGATGTTAGAATATCGTTTAAATGCATATAAGATCTGGCTTGAAATGGATGAGCCAGATTGGGCAAATGTTTCTTATAAAAAACCAAACTATAATGATGTAATCTATTATTCTGCACCTAAACAAAAACCAGTACTAAACAGTCTAGATGATTTGGACCCCGAAATGAAAAAGACTTTTGATAAACTTGGTATATCATTAGAAGAACAGAAAAGGCTTGCTAATGTTGCAGTTGATATTGTAATGGATTCTGTATCAGTAGCCACTTCATTTAAAGAAGCTCTTTCTAAAAAAGGAATTATTTTCTGCTCTATTTCTGATGCAATTCAAAATTATCCTGAACTCGTAAAAAAATACCTTAGCTCTGTAGTCCCAATTAGAGACAACTTCTTTTCAGCGCTAAATTCAGCAGTATTTTCTGATGGTTCATTTTGCTACATTCCAAAAGGAGTTAAGTGCCCGATGGAGCTTTCTACTTATTTCAGAATAAATGAAGCAGGAACTGGTCAATTTGAACGAACTCTATTAATAGCAGATGAAGGAAGTCAGGTAAGTTATTTAGAAGGTTGTACTGCTCCGATGCGCGATGAAAATCAATTACATGCAGCAGTTGTAGAGCTAATCGCAATGGATGATGCGGATATTAAATATTCAACTGTCCAAAATTGGTATCCTGGAAATGACAAAGGTGTTGGTGGAGTTTTTAATTTTGTTACAAAAAGAGGTGTCTGTCATAAAAGCGCAAAAATATCTTGGACACAAGTAGAAACAGGCTCTGCAGTTACATGGAAATACCCATCATGTATTTTAAAAGGGGATAATTCTATTGGAGAGTTTTTTTCAGTTGCAGTTACAAATAACTATCAACAAGCAGATACTGGAACAAAAATGCTTCACCTAGGAAAAAATACTAAAAGCACGATAATAGCTAAAGGGATATCAGCAGGAAAAAGTGATGGGAATTATAGAGGGTTAGTTCGTATTACAAAAGGAGCTACAAATTCAAGAAATTTCTCTCAATGTGACTCTTTGTTAATGGGAGACAAGTGTGGTTCACATACTTTTCCTTATATTGAAGTAAAAAACAATTCTTCAAAAGTTGAACATGAAGCTACTACATCAAAAATTGGAGAAGACCAAATATTTTATTGCAATCAAAGAGGAATTGGAACAGAAGAAGCTATTGCTCTAATTGTAAATGGATATTGTAAAGATGTTCTTAATCAGCTACCAATGGAGTTTGCAGTAGAAGCAAAAAAATTATTAGAAATAAGCCTTGAAGGTTCAGTAGGCTAAATATTAAACTATGATAAAAATAACAAATTTAAAAGCTAGTATAGAAGACACTCTTATTCTGAAAGGAATAAATTTAAATGTAACCGCTGGGGAAGTACATGCAATAATGGGCCCTAATGGTTCTGGGAAAAGCACTCTTGCATCTGTAATTGCTGGTAATGAAGATTATGAGATTGAAGATGGAGAAGTTAATTTTGAAGGAAAAGATTTACTGGAATTACCTCCTGAAGAAAGAGCTAATAAAGGAGTTTTCCTTTCTTTTCAATATCCAGTAGAGATCCCTGGAATATCAGTTTCAAACTTTATAAAAACCTCTCTAAACGAAAACCAAAAAGCAAATGGATTAGAACCAATACCTACTCCTAAACTACTAAAAATGATGCGTGAAAAAATGGAGTTGTTAAATATAAAAAAGGGGTACTTGTCACGTAACATGAATGAAGGTTTTTCAGGAGGAGAGAAAAAAAGAAATGAAATCTTTCAGATGGCTATGTTAGAGCCAAAATTAGCAATATTAGACGAGACAGATTCAGGGCTAGACATTGATGCGCTCCGAATAGTTGCTAATGGAGTAAATAAACTAAAAACAAAAAATAATGCCACAATAGTAATTACCCACTACCAAAGGCTATTAGATTATATTGCGCCTGATTTTGTGCATGTTTTACATAATGGAAGGATAATAAAATCAGGAGGAGCAAAATTAGCTCATGAACTAGAAGATAGAGGGTATGATTGGATAACTAAAGAAGCAGATAAAAAGTGGGCTTAATTGATAATATAAAAAACATTTCTGAAAAGGGAGATCTAATAGATAAAAAAAGTAGATTACTTAAATCTTTTTTACAAAAGGGATTCCCTACTATAAAGGATGAAGAATGGAAATACACTTCATTAAAAAAGATTGTTAATGATGACTTTGCAATAGAAGAAAGTGGGTCAAATATTTTGGAGAGTGATATTGAAAAGTATACTTTGGGCTTTGAGCATAAAATTATTTTTATAGGAGGGGTCCTTATTTCTAAACCAAATATTGCGGGGGTTAGTATTTCTGATTTTTCTAATTTTGAATCAAAGAATAATGATGCTATTTCTGTACTAAATTATGCCCTTGCAAAAAAAGGTTTTACAATAACTATTGAGGATAATACTATAGTAGAAAGTCCTATTGAAATATTATTTTTTTCAAATACTAAAAATAATAACTTTTCACAATACCGAAACAAAATTATTGTAGGCAATAATGCACAGATAAAATTTGTAGAACGTATTCAAAATATAAGTGCCGCTAAATCCTTTGTAAACCATTTCACGCAAATAAGTATTGGGAAAAATTCAAATGTAGAATATAATAAAATTCAAGACAATACTAAAAATTCTATTTTAATAGATAATATGGACATTTATCAGTTAGAAGATGCTAATGCTAGTGTAAATACCTTAATTTTTGGTGGTGGGTTTACTAGAAACAACTTAAGTTTTGAACAAAATGGAAGTAATTGTGATAGTAATATGAATGGGGTCTCTCTTTTAGATACTAATCAGTTTGCCGATAACCATACTTTTGTGGACCATAAACAACCAAATTGCAGATCAAATGAAATGTATAAAGGCATATATTTAGGTAATTCAAAAGGAGTCTTCAATGGAAAAATTATGGTTCGTCCAAATGCACAAAAAATTGATGCCTTTCAATCAAACAATAATCTATTATTAAGTGATAATGCTACAATTGACAGTAAGCCTCAATTAGAGATTTATGCTGATGATGTGAAGTGTAGTCATGGATGTACCATTGGACAATTAGATAATGATGCTCTTTTTTATATGAGAAGTAGAGGGATTAGAGAAAATGAAGCTAAAGCAGTATTAACTTATGCTTTTGCATCAGAAGCTATAAACAATATAGAGGTCCCAGAAGTAAGAAAAATGGCAATGACGCTTATTGCTAGAAAACTTAATGTTGATATAGATTTTAATCTAAATGATTGATATAAAAAAAATAAGGTCCCAATTTCCATTACTTCAACAAAAGATAAATGGGAACAATTTAATTTATTTTGACAATGGTTCAACTAGTCAAAAACCCCAAATTGTATTAGATTCTATTAAAGAATATTACACTAAAAATAACGCCAATATACATAGAGGCGTACATTATTTAAGTCAAGTAGCAACTGATAAATTTGAAAATGCACGAACATCAATTCAATCATTTATTAATGCGAAACATAGTCATGAAATTATTATAACTAAAGGAACTACTGAATCTATTAACTTAGTAGCAAATGGATACCAATCCTTAATAAAAAAAGGAGATGAAATTATTATTTCAGAAATAGAACATCATTCTAATATTGTTCCTTGGCAAATATGCTGTGAAAGAACTAAAGCAAAATTAAAAATTATTCCAATGCTTGCTAATGGAGATTTAGATATGTTAGCCTTTAAAAATTTACTTTCAGAAAAAACAAAATTAGTAGCTGTCACACATATTTCAAATGTACTTGGAACATTCAATCCAATTAAGAAGATTATAAAAATGACACATAAAGTGGGAGCAAAAATCCTAATTGATGGGGCGCAAGCTACATCCCATACTAAAGTAGATATGCAAGAGTTAAATGCAGATTACTATTGTTTTTCAGCACATAAGATGTATGGCCCAACTGGAATTGGAGTTTTGTATGGTAAAGAAAGTTTATTAAATAATTTACCTCCTTATCAAGCTGGTGGTGGAATGATAAAAGAAGTAATTTTTGAAAAAACAACTTATAACGATTTGCCACATAAATTTGAAGCAGGAACTCCTAATATTGCTGGGGCTATTGCCTTTAAAAAAGCTATAGATTTTATTAAATCTGTAGATATCAAAAATATTGAAAAATATGAAGCTAGTCTACTACAATATGCAGTTAGTAAGCTCTCTAAAATATCAGGCATTACTCTTGTTGGTAATCCCAATAAAAAAGCTGCTGTATTATCTTTTAATTTTAAAGGATTACACTCATATGATATAGGTGTTATACTAGATAAAATGGGTGTTGCTATAAGGACAGGGCATCATTGCGCACAACCAATAATGAAATATTATAAAATACAAGGCACAATACGTATGTCTTTTGCTATTTATAATACAAAAAAAGAAATTGATAGTTGTATAAGTGCAATAAAAAAAGCAAAACAAATGCTTAGTTAATATGGCTAGTATAAAAGAAATACAAAATGAAATATTGGAAGAATTTAACCTTTTTGAGGATTGGGTTCAGAAATATGAATATATTATTGAATTAGGGAAAAAACTTCCTATAATTGATACGAGTAATAAGACAGTAGATAATCTAATAAAAGGCTGTCAAAGTAACGTTTGGCTGCACGCAAATGAAAAAGATGGTAAAATATTTTATACGGCTGACAGTGATGCAATTATCACTAAAGGTATTATTTCTATTTTAATAAGAGTTCTTTCAAATCAACGTGCAGAAGAAATAGAGAAAGCTAACTTGTTTTTTATAGATGAAATTGGATTTAAAAAACAGCTTTCACAAACACGAGCTAATGGCTTAGTTTCTATGATAAAAGAGATGAAGTTATATGCTTTAGCATATAAAAATAAATAAGTATGAGTACTGAAACTGAATTGCAAAAAATAGGAGAAGAGGTTATTGAGGTTATTTGCGGAATTTATGACCCAGAAATACCTGTAAACATTTACGCTCTTGGTCTTATTTATGATGTTCAGGTAAGTGATGATTTTGATGTAAATATAACAATGACTCTAACATCACCAAACTGCCCTGTAGCAGAAACTTTACCAGTTGAGGTTGAAGAAAAAGTGAAAATAATATCAACTGTAAAAAAAGTAAAAGTTAATATTGTATTCGAGCCTATATGGACAAAAGATATGATGAGTGAAGAAGCTAAATTAGAGTTAGGGATGCTATAAAATGAGTAAAAAAATTATAAATAAAGTTGCAAATTCAGGTCTTATAACTATTGACTTAGCTGATTACTCACCTAAATCAGAGATTATAGAATTTGATCTGCAAAAACTCTTGCTTGATGGAGATATCCTTAAAGAGAAAGATTTCCGAGCAGCACTATTAGATTTTAATTTTTCTATTTATGCCAATAAAATAGTTGCTTTATTTTGTAGTAGTAATGCTATTGTTCCAATGTGGGCTTATATGCTTATAACTGTACAGCTTAATAATATTACTTCAGAAATTTATTATGGGGATAAAAAGGCAGTTTTTCAAAAACTCCTTTTACAAAATATACGCCTTTCTAACACTAGTATCTTTAAAAACAAGAAAGTTATTATTAAAGGATGTGGAAATATTCCTCTTAATGAAAGTTTATATATTGCAATCACTAAAAATTTGCAAGCACAAGTGAGTAGTTTAATGTTTGGTGAAGCATGTTCGTCTGTGCCGGTTTATAAAAGAAAATAGCTAATATTTATTTAAATTCTAATCAAATAGTTAATATATACCGAAGTAGTTATAAAGTATTATTTTCTTCCTTATATGTTTTTATAGAATTTGCCAAAAGCTGATTAATTTGATTCAGCTCTTTGTGTGTAAAATTTCTATACGTTCCTATTGGTATGTCCAATTTAATATTCATAATGCGTACTCTTTTAAGTTTTTCTACATTATATCCTAAATACTCACACATTCTTCTTATCTGTCTATTAAGTCCCTGTGTAAGTATAATTTTGAAAGATTTTTTGCCAGTCTGCTTAACGAAGCACTTTCTAGTAATTGTATCCAAAATAGGGATTCCATTACCCATACTCTCAATAAATTTTTTAGTAACTGGCTTGTTAACATTAACCTCATATTCCTTTTCATGATTATTTGTAGCTCTTAAAATTTTATTTACAATATCTCCATCATTCGTAAGAAAAATAAGCCCTTCTGATGGTTTGTCAAGTCTGCCAATAGGGAAAATCCTTATTGGATAATTAATGTATTCTATAATATTATTCTTCTCTCGTTTAATATCTGTAGTACATACAATCCCAGTTGGCTTATTAAATGCCAAGTAAACTAATTTCTTGTTTTTATCATGATTAACTAAATTTCCATTTATATACACTTCATCATCTATAGAAATTTTTGTTCCAAGCTCAAGTACTTTACCATCAACCACAACTCTTCCTTGCTCAATTAGCTTATCAGCCTCTCTTCTAGAGCAGTATCCAATTTCAGAAAGAAATTTATTTATTCTAATTATTTTTTTTTCAATCATAACGTTCAACAAAAATACTCTTTAATTTTTAAATAAATTCCATGTAGGATTTAGCAAAATAGATGAGGATTTCTGTTAAATTTGTCGTCAATTAAATTATAAAGCATGCTATACTTAAGATATATACTCATAATAATATTTATTTCTGGAACTTTTTTTTCTGCTAAATCTGATGAAGGTATGTGGCTTCCACATTTATTAAAAATAATTAACGAAAGTGATATGCAAGCAAAAGGATTGCAAATAACTGCAGAAGACATCTATAATGTGAATAATTCTTCAATTAAAGATGCCATTGTTTCTCTTAATGGAGGTGGGTGTACTGCTGAAATGATTTCTTCAGAAGGATTAATGTTGACAAATCATCATTGTGCATATGACGAAATACAAAGTCATTCAAGCCTAAAAAATAATTACTTGCAAAACGGTTTCTGGGCAATGACTAAAAGTGAAGAGCTTAAGAATGATAATCTAACAGCTACATTTCTAATTAGTATAGAGTCCGTAACAGATAGAGTCTTATCAGAAATTAATGAAAAAAATTCTTCGGAAAAAGAGAGAAAAAAAAAGATTAACGCTATAACTAAAACTATAATAAGTGAAGTTACTGAAAATACTAATTATAATGCAAAAATTAAATCATTCTTTGGTGGAAATGAATACTACCTTATAATATATGAGACCTATAAAGATGTTAGATTAGTTGGCGCCCCTCCGTCATCAATAGGAAAATATGGAGGAGATACTGATAATTGGATGTGGCCAAGACATACTGGTGATTTTGCACTTCTACGAATATATATGTCTCCTGACGGATCTCCTGCAGAATATTCTAAAGATAATATTCCGTATTCTCCTAAACATTTTCTCCCAATCTCATTAGATGGTGTTGAAAATGGAGATTTTACAATGATTTTTGGATATCCTGGAAGAACTGATCGATATTTAACATCATACGGTGTCAAAGAGGCGATAGAGCAAACTGGGCCCACAATTGTTGATATAAGAAGTAATAAATTAGCGTTAATTAAGTCCTATATGGATAATAGTGAAAAAACTAAAATCCAATATGCTGCAAAATATGCCCAAACTTCTAATTATTGGAAATATTATATAGGCCAAACAAAAGGCCTTAAAAGAATGAATGTTTATAACAAAAAGAAAATAATTGAAGACGATTTTAGAGTGTGGGTGGCAAATGGAGATGCAGAAAGAAAAGAAAAATATGGAAATACATTAACTTTGATTGAGAATTCATATTTTGATAATAAAAAAATTAATATTGCAAGAAACTATTTAAATGAAGCTATTTTTCGAGGATCAGAAATTCTATATTTTTCATTCAGAATTAAAAAAATGGTTGATCAACTAGCTAAACTAAATGATACAGAAAAAAGAACTAAGATAAGTGAAATAAAAAAAATTGCAAAAAGTTATTATAAAGATTATAATGCTGATTTAGATCAAGAATTATTATCTAAAATGTTGGAAATGTATTATTTAAATATCCCAAAAAGTCAACATGCAGATATTTTTAAAAAAATTGAAAAACAAAGATTTGGGACCAAGAAGTTAGACTTTGAATTTTATGCCAAAAAAGTTTTTAAAAATTCAATTTTTTCCAGTCGCGTAAAATTTTATAATTTCTTAAATAACCCTTCTGAAAAAACTATTGAAAAAGATTTAGCATATAAAACAATAATGTCTATCTATAACTTCTATCTTGAAAAACATTATCCTAAAAGGAGTAGTATTAGATCAGATTTAGAAAAAGGCAATAGATTATTTATTGCAGGTTTAAGAGAAATGAATAATGATAAAAAATACTACCCTAATGCTAACTCTACAATGAGATTGACTTATGGTACCGTCGAAAAATATAATCCAGGTGATGCTATGGAATATAATTATTACACAACAATTGATGGTATTATAGAAAAAGAAGATCCTTCTAATGACGAATTTGTTGTGCCTGATAAATTAAAGCAATTATATGAGATTGGAGAATATGGAGAATATGGAGACCAAGAAGGGAATTTAAGAGTTAATTTTATTTCAAATAATGATATAACTGGAGGTAATTCTGGCTCTCCTGTTATAAATGCATGGGGTGAGTTAGTTGGTACTGCTTTTGATGGTAATTGGGAAGCTATGAGTGGTGATATTGCCTTTGAAAATCAAGTGCAAAGAACCATTTCTGTAGATATTAGGTATATTCTTTTTATAATCGATAAGTATGCAAATGCTAATCATTTAATTAAGGAAATGGTTATTGCGCCAAGCCATGAGGATATAGTATTAGAAGAGCCTGAAGTAATGACTGTACTTGAAGAAAAAAGCCCTATAAAAGAAGAAATAAAAACAGCCCCATATACTATAGTCCAAAAATTAAAAATGATTGATTATAATGGATTGAAGATTCCATCAATTGATATCGCTTCTTTTAATTCTGCTTTTCAAATAGCAGTTGCTAATTTTGGATCAGATAATAATACTTTGTTTTTCTGGAAAGGAAATCTTTATACAACTGAAAAAAAATGATTAGTATATGTTGTGATTAATATGCTCTTTCATTCTTCCCTTCTATATAATTAATAAAAGCTTTGTTAACTACTTTATTGCCACCAGGCGTTGGATAATTACCTGTAAAATACCAATCACCTTGATGATTAGGGCAAGAGTCGTGTAAATCAGAAATAGATTGGTAAATGATTTCAACCTCTGCATTAGTTTCTTTGGGAGTTAATAATATAGATATTTTTTTTGAAATTTCTTCTGCAGTAAATGGCTTATAAATATCTTTAACACAATTAGTCATATGCTCTTTTGGTAATTTTTCTTGTGCTTTACAATTTTTATATGTTTCCTGTAAAACGTATTCTTGATTACTCTCTTTTAATAATGCAACTGCAGCATTAAATGCAATAAAGTTCCCCATTTTTGACATATCAATACCATAGCAATCCGGATACCTTATTTGTGGAGCAGATGAAACTACAATAATTTTCTTGGGTCCTAAACGATCTAATATTTTAATTATTGATTGTTTTAGAGTAGTTCCTCTAACAATAGAATCATCAATCATTACCAAATTATCATCAGGTTTTACAGTCCCATATGTAATATCATATACATGCGCTACAAGATCATCTCGCGCCTGATCCGATGTAATAAATGTTCTTAATTTAGCGTCTTTTATTGCAATCTTTTCAGCTCTTGGTGAAATCTCCATTATCCTATTTATTTCTTCCTGATTTGGATTTTCTCCTAATGCTTTAATCTTGTTTATCTTTACTTCGTTTAAATAAGTGTGGCATCCTTTTAAAAGTCCAAAATAAGAAACTTCAGCTGTATTAGGTATATAAGAGAATACTGTGTTTTTAACATCATTATTGATAGATTTAAGAACCTTATGAAAGATCCTTTTCCCTAATGCTAATCTTTCATGATATATGTCTTTATCATTTCCTCTGCTAAAATATATTCTTTCAAAAGAGCAAGCTTTTCTTTCTAAAGGTTCACGTACCTTTTTTTCTTGAAAACTGCCATCCTTCTTTATAATAAGAGCGTGTCCTCTTTTTATTTCATGAATTTTATCAGCCTTAACATTAAATGATGTTTGTATAACAGGACGTTCAGAAGCAACTACAATCACTTCGTCATCAGCATAATAGTACCCAGGTCGGATTGCATTTGGATCTCTTAAAGCAAAAGCGTCACCATGGCCAAATAAACCGCAAATTAAATATCCTCCATCCCAGTATTTGGCTGATTGAACTAAAATATCCTGAATATTCAATTCATTTTCAATAACTTTTGTGATTTCCTTCTTACTAAACTTATCTTTGTGTTTATAATAAATATTATCATTTGCTTCGTCCAGAAAATGGCCTATCTTTTCTAGAATAGTAACTGCATCTGCAACTTCTTTAGGGTGTTGCCCAAGATCAACTAAATGCTGAAAAAGTTCTTCGACATTAGTCATATTAAAATTACCAGCAAGCACTAAATTTCTAGTTTCCCAATTATTCTGTCTTAAAAATGGATGACACTGTTCTAAAGTGTTTCCTCCAAAAGTACCATAACGTAAGTGCCCTAAAAATAATTCTCCTGTAAACGCTAAATTTTCTTTTAACCAATTAGCATCTTTAAGTTTATCAGGATCCTTTTCTGCTAAATTCACAAAGCGCTGGTTTACTTTTTTAAACAAATCCTGAATTGGATTTGCTGTAACTGATCGTTTTCTGCTTATGTATCTTTTACCCGGTGATATATCTAATTTAACATTTGCTAATCCCACTCCATCTTGCCCTCTATTATGCTGCTTTTCCATGAGTAAGTACATTTTATTTAACCCATATAGTGCTGTCCCATATTTTTCCTCATAGAACGAAAGAGGCTTTAATAGTCGAAGCATTGCTACTCCACATTCATGCTTTATTGTATCACTCATAGTGGCGTTTTAAAAAATGCAAAATTAATCTTTATTCTCTAATAACTTCATTAATTTATTAATTCCTGGATTGCTATAAGCTTGTCCATTAATTACAACTGTAGGAATTATTCTCTTTCCTTTATTAATATGCTCTACATAAGAAATAGCTTTAAGATTATCAGTAATTATAATATACTCAAATTCGACTAGCTTTGAAGAAAGAAAGTTCTTTACTACTATGCAATCAGCACACCAATCTGCTCCATATACTATAATCTCCATTTTTTAATCTTAATTCTGCAAAATAATATAAATATTTAACTTTTATTTCTTAATTGATACTAACATAAATCTTATACAAGTAATATTTAGTTTTTTCTATTATGTTTCTATGTTCTTGCCTTATCTTTGCATTATGAATTTAAACTTGAAGCTAAAATACTTTTTATGTTTTATTAGTCTTTTTATTCATTTCATTACAAAAGGTCAAATTGTAATAAATGAATACTCTGCTGCTAATTATGATAGCTTTCAGGATAATTACGGAGAATATGAAGATTGGATTGAGTTATATAATACCTCAGGTAATAATATTGATTTAAATGGCTGGTACCTTTCTGATAAATCATCAAATCTTACGAAATGGCAATTTACTTCTTCATTTATTATTCCAGCAGGAAATTCAGTATTAGTATATTGTTCTGGAAGAGATGAAATTATTAATGGGTCTGCTCATTCAAATTTTAAACTTACACAAACAAAAGGGAATGAAAAAATACTACTTACTGATATAAGTGGAGCTGTAATAATTGATTCTCTTACAATTTTACCAAATCAAAAAGGAGATAGTAGAGGGAGAATTACAAATGGGAGTAATATATGGTCAGTTTTTCAAACTCCAACACCGGGAGCAAATAATATTGGAGCAATGCAAGAGTATGCTAAAAGACCAGTTTTCTCTCTTACTTCAGGATATTATACCGGTGCTATTAATTTAAGTATAACGACTCCAGACCCTAACATTACCATATATTATACAACTAATGGAGACTTGCCAGACAATACCTCTGCTCAATATACTGGCGCTATAAGTATAGCTGCAACTCAAGTAATTAAAGCTATTGCTTATAGTTCTAATTCTAATATCCCTAACAGTTTTATTACATATAACACGTATTTTATAAATACTACACACACTATACCTATTTTATCTATTTCAGGAAATGAAGTAGATGATTTATTATCTGGACAGCCATCATGGGCTGTTAGCGGTCTTGAGCCAACTGGAACTATAGAATGGTTTGATGCAAATGGAAATTTAATTGATAAAGGTACTGGAGAATATAATAAACATGGGAATGATTCCTGGGCTTATGATCAAAGAGGATTTGATTATATTATGCGTGATCAATTTGGGTATAATTACGCAATTAAAGATCAAATTTTTCATAACAAATCTCGTGATAAATTTCAAAGATTAATTGTAAAAGCTGCTGCAAATGATAATTTTTCGTTTGAAGATGGAGCACATATAAGGGATGGGTATGTCCATGCTTTGTCACAAACAGCTGGACTACGAATGGATGAAAGATCATATATTGCGTGTATTGTATATTTAAATGGCAACTACTGGGGAGTGTATGAGATAAGAGAAAAAGTAGATGATCACGATTTCACAGATTATTATTATGATCAAAATAAAAATAACCTGCAATATTTAAAAACTTGGGGGGCCACATGGTCGGAATATGGTGGACCTGCTGCTCAAAATGATTGGGATACTTTTAAAAATTTTGTTTTGAGTAACCCAATGTCTAATCAAACAAATTATCAACTAGTAAAGAGTCAATTCAATACAGGTAGTCTAATTGATTACTTCTTAATAAATATGTACACTGTATGTATGGATTGGTTAAATTGGAATACTGGTTGGTGGAGAGGAATGGATCCTAATGGTGATAAAAAGAAATGGCGCTATACTCTATGGGATATGGATGCAACATTTGGTCATTATATAAATTATACAGGAGTTCCTAACACAAATGCTACTGCAGATCCTTGTGACCCAAGTAGTTTAAATGATCCTGGTAGTCAAGGTCATGTTCCTATTTGGAATGCATTATTAACTAATCCTGATTTTTTTAATGATTATATAAATCGTTGGGCTGACATGAAAAATACCTATTTTGATTGTGGATATATGATTAATTATCTAGATAGTCTGATAAATATAATTGACCCAGAAATGCCAGCACAAATAGCCTTATGGGGTGGCGGCACCTATGCTGATTGGCAACAAAATGTTCAGGATTTACGAAATTTTATCAACCAAAGATGCAGTACTATAAATGCTTCTTTTGTAAACCCGTGTTACCCTCAGCTCTCTGGACCATATAATGTTACGGTTATAATTGACGGAATAGGTGAAGTGAAAATGAGTGGAATTACAATTGATCAAAATAATTCTGGGTGGACTGGTCAATATTTTGGCGGAGTTGACCTTCCCTTTGAAGTGACGGATGGGACATTTTATTATTGGGAAATAGATCCTCCAAATACTTACACTTATGATTCTTTAGTTGACACATTATCTTTAAGTTTAATTGGTAATATTACTGTAACTGCACATTTTAATCCTCCTGTAGAATATAAAGATATTGTTTATAAAATTGTCCCTATAGGTACTAATTCAACTATTGATGCAAATGGTATAGTTTTGAATTCTTTTCCAATAACAGAAACTTATATTATTGGGGATACTGTATCTTTAGTGCCTAGTATAGACCCACTATATTATTTTAGTGAATGGCAATCTGACAGTAATCTAATTATGCCAAACATAAATACAGAAGAAATTAGTTTTTATGTAAATCATGTTGACACTATTACTTTACATACTATCTTAAAGCCAACAATAACATCTTTTATTAGTGGGAATGACACGCTCTGTAAAAATGAAAATACTTTAGCTGAAATCAAAATTGATTTTAGTGGAATACCGCCATACTTTTTTCTTTATGAAATAAATGGCGTAACGCAAAGTTCGATTACAACATCAGATAATCCTTATATTATATATACTAATACCCCTGGATTATATACTCTCAATACATATTCAGATGCAACTGGGTATGGGGTTACGAGTGGTTCAGCATTAATTTTAGAGAATACACCTCCTATTGCAAATTTTAATATTAACGATAATCCCTTGTCAATTAATTATCCAATAGCACATTTTATAGACGTATCAATTGGAGATATTAAAAATTGGCTATGGAATTTTGGGGATAATTCTTTTGACAGTATAAACTCTAGTCCTTATCATACATTTCCTGATTCTACAGGATTATACCAAGTAACTATGATCATAGAAGATAATAATAATTGTAAGGACACTACTTTTAAACATCTATGGGTGAAAAATGAATATTGGCTATATATTCCTAATTCTTTCACCCCTGATTTAGATGGTATAAATGATCGATTCTGTATTAATTATAATGCTATAAGAGAAGAATCTTTTATCTTTTCAATATATAATAGAATTGGGGAAGTAATATTTTCAACTACAAATATTAATGACTTATCTTGTGATAATGGATGGGATGGTAATCATATAAAAAGCGGAAAAGAAATCCCATATGGAGCTTATATATATGAAATATACTTTAAAGATTTTGAGGGTTGGAAACATCATGATTTTGGATATCTAAATATAATTAGATAATTACCTTAAGAAACTTTCATAATTTCTCTTTTGTGTAATTTTAACTTATTAATTTCAACAAAATTTTCTATAACCTTAAATACGTTTAATATATCTTCTTTTTTATTTCCTGGGTTAACAGTAACTAATCTTATAAAAACATCCCCCTTAAAAGATCCATAAGCAACTAATAATTCATTTTCTTCGTATAGTCTTGTACACAAATCTTTTGGGTCATAATCCTTATAATTAAAGCATATTGATAATGAGTCATAATTATTGTATAATATATAATTAGAATTATCCCTAACATAATCTCTAGCAATATTTGAAGTTTCAAATAAATGATTTACAATTTTAGATAATCCATTTGTACCAATTGCTTTCCAGAGTGACCAAAATTTCAATGCATCATTTCTTCTTCCACATTGAAAAGAATAGCGCCCTAAATCGTATTCATCTGTATTAGTTTGATAAAGATAATCCGCTTCATTGTTAAATGAATCTAATAAATGTTGCTTATTGTTAACTAATAATAATGAACAGGTTAATGGTGTCCCTAAAAGTTTATGCGCATTAAAACTAAATGAATCTGAATTTTGCAAACCTGTTAATAGTCTTTTATATTGTAAGCTAAAAATTACGGCTCCACAAAAAGCTCCATCTACATGAAGCCATATATTATGCTTATTACATATTTTGCTTATAGGTTCTATCGGGTCAAATGCTCCTAAAACTGTTGTGCCGGCAGTTGCGTTAACAAAAAAAGGCAAATAGCCGTTCATAATATCTTCCTGAATTGTTTCTTCAAGATGATCAGTGATCATTTCACCTCTATGATTAGTAGAGATGTATCTAAGGTTATCCTTGCCAATACCTGCGAAAGAAACATTTTTTGGATTTGAATAATGGGCTTCTTTAGAAGTGTAAGCTACCATTTTTTTATACATACCTGAATTCGGAACTAATGCATCTCTTTTGTCTCTAGCCATAATCAAAGCCATAAAATTGCTCATCGATCCTCCAGTTGGAAAAGTCCCTCCTGCATTTTTACCATAATCAACAATTTTACAAACTTTGGATATTATTTCTTTTTCAATACCTATTTGAGGACCAGATATTTTATATGTATACATACTTGTATTAAGCATCACTGCTAGCAAATCTCCTAAAACAGCCTTGCCATTCCTGCCTCCCCATAATTGATTAAAAAATCTATTAGTTGCAGTTTTTGGTGTTGTTAATATTAATTGTTTAAGTGCTTTAGTAAAATCCTCATCAATAGATGGATTTTCTGAAAGTGAAATATCTATTGTATTGTATAATTCCTCAACATTAATTACAGGAGATACTGGGTTTTTCTTTTCTTCTTTAAATAACTCTTCAACTATTGAATTAAATAATTTTAAGTCTTTATGTAATGAGTCTGACATATTAAATACATTTCTATTATTATAAATTTTATATAGAATCTTATGATTATGTTATTTTAAATATAATAAATCTATCTGATGTGCGTATATATATAATCGGCAAATCTAAAGTAAATTACTTACTTTTGAACAATGATTCCACCGCAAATTAAAAGCCAAATAAAAAAAACACTTGAAGATAAAATCTCCCCAAATATTTTTTTAAAAAAATGTATTAATATTACAGGTGGATGTGTCAATACTAGTTATAAAATTATAACAAATATGGGGGCTTTCTTTGTAAAATATAATCTAAATGCAAAGCCTAATATGTTTAAAGCCGAATTTGACGGATTAAATTTTATACGAAAATTAAATGCTATTGATACTCCAAATATAATTGGGGTTGATAATAACTTTTTATTATTAGAATTTATACCAGTTAGTGATACTAATTCAATTTTCTGGAAGAATTTTGGAAGAAAATTAGCTGCTCTGCATCTTAATACAAATGATAACTTTGGGCTATGTTTTGATAACTATATTGGCCTATTACCACAAATAAATAAAAAACACAAAGATTGGATTGAGTTTTTTATTAATGCAAGATTAATTCCTCAATTAAATATATCATTTCTTACTTCATCTATTAAAAACGATTTTGAAAAACTTTTTATTAAGTTACCAAATATTTTACCAAATATTCAACCATCTCTAATTCATGGCGATTTATGGTATGGGAATTTTTTAATTAAAGATAATGAAATGCCAGTTTTAATTGATCCTGCAATATATTTTGGTAATAGAGAAATGGATATTTCAATGACTAAACTATTTGGAGGATTTCATACTGATTTTTATTCTGCATATAATGAATCATACCCTCTAGATAATGATTGGGAAGATAGAATAGATATTTGTAACTTATATTCACTTTTAGTTCATATAAATATGTTTGGTAAAGGATATATTAGTCAAGTTAGAAATATTTTATCTTATTATGTTGGATAGGCATTTAATAAAAATCATACCATATATTTGCAGTCTTTATATATAGTAACTAATGAAAAAGTTCAAAGAATATAGAATATTAAATTTATCTCAAACTCATAAAGATATTTTAAGAGAATGGGAAAAGAAAGATATTTTTAAAAAAAGTGTAGCAAGTAGAGAAAATAATAAATCTTTTACTTTTTATGAGGGGCCGCCATCTGCAAATGGAATGCCTGGGATTCATCATGTAATTGCACGTACTATTAAAGATTTATTCTGTAGATATAAAACCCTAAAAGGATTTCAAGTAACAAGAAAAGCTGGATGGGATACTCATGGATTGCCTGTTGAGCTTGGGGTAGAAAAAGATTTAGGTATTACAAAAGAAGATATTGGAAATAGTATCACTGTTGAAGAGTATAATAAGGCTTGTAGGACTAATGTGATGAAGTATAAACAGAAATGGGAAGATATTACAAAAGAAATGGGGTATTGGGTGAATATGGAGACCCCTTATATGACATATGATAACAAATATATTGAAAGTGTTTGGTGGATTCTAAATCAAATGCATAAAAAAAGCTTATTATATAAAGGTCACACTATACAACCATACTCTCCTAAAGCAGGTACAGGATTAAGTACACACGAACTAAATCAACCTGGGTGTTATCGAGATGTAACGGATTTATCTGCAATTGTACAGTTTAAAATCATAAGGAATGCAGATTCTGAATTTCTTTTTAACCATAAATTAAATAATCTATACTTTTTAGCTTGGACAACAACCCCTTGGACTTTACCTTCTAATACAGCACTTGCAGTTGGTAAAAAAATAGATTACCTACTAGTAGATACTGTTAATCAATATACGGGGGATAGAATTGCTATTATAATAGCAAAAGAATTATCAGAAAGATATTTCGCTAAAAAAAATTCTGATTTAGATTTTAAAAAATATAAAATCGGTGATAAAAATTTGCCCTTTAAAATAATTTCAGAGTTCAAGGGATTTCAACTCCAAAATATAAAATATGAACAGCTTCTTCCTTATGTCAAACCAACAAAAGGTGATGCTTTTAAAGTTCTTATTGGAGACTTTGTAACAACTGATGATGGAACAGGAATTGTACATTTAGCCCCTAGCTTTGGAGCTGATGATAATAATCTATGTAAAAAAGAAGGTGTTGGCTCCCTAACACTTGTAAATAAACAAGGAAAGTTCATTGATGAAGTACATGATTTTGCAGGAATGTATGTCAAAAATGAATTTTACACTGACAAAGAAAAGAAGCCAAAGCTTTCTGTTGATGTACAAATTGTGATAATGTTAAAGGAAAAAAATCTTTGCTTTAAAAGTGAAAAATATAAACATTCATACCCCCATTGTTGGAGAACTGATAAGCCAATTTTATATTATCCTATTGATAGTTGGTTTATAAAAACTACTGACTATAAAGAAAAGATGATCCGGTTAAATAATACCATTAAATGGAAGCCAAAATCTACTGGTGAAGGCCGTTTTGGTAAATGGTTAGAGAACTTGGTTGATTGGAATTTATCTCGATCTAGATTTTGGGGAGTTCCAATTCCTATATGGAGGACTGATGATGGTAAAGAGGAAGTCTGCATAGAATCATTAGAAGAATTAAAAGTTGAGATTGATAAATCAATTCTTGCTGGTTTTATGAAAGAAAATCCCTTAAAAGAATTTATAGTTGGAGATTTTTCTGAAAAAAACTATAATGTCTTTGATATGCACAAGCCATTTGTTGATAAGATAATTTTAGTAAGTTCAAAGGGTAACCAAATGAAAAGAGAATCTGACTTAATAGATGTTTGGTTTGATTCAGGCTCAATGCCATATGCACAACTACATTATCCATTTGAAAACAAGACACTTTTTAAAGAAAACTTTCCTGCAGATTTTATTGCTGAAGGCGTTGATCAAACAAGGGGTTGGTTTTTTACTCTTCATGCTATATCAACAATGCTTTTTGACTCAATTGCGTATAAGAATGTTATATCTAATGGTTTAGTTCTAGATAAGAATGGTAATAAAATGTCGAAAAGATTAGGAAATGCAGTTAATCCATTTAGTATTATCAATAAATATGGAGCAGATGCAACAAGATGGTATATGATTTCTAATGCACAGCCTTGGGATAATCTAAAATTTGATGAAAATGGCATTGCTGAATGTCAAAGAAAATTTTTTGGCACACTATATAACACGTACTCTTTCTTTGCTCTTTATGCAAATATCGATCAATTTAATTACAATGAGAAGCCTATTTCAATTAGTCAAAGATCTGAATTAGACATATGGATTATTTCTGAACTTAATACTTTAACTAAAAAAGTAGAGTTAAATTATGAATCTTATGAGCCTACAAAAGCTGCTCGTTTAATACAAGATTTTGCAATTGATAAATTAAGCAACTGGTATGTTAGATTAAGCAGGAGAAGATTTTGGAAAGGAGAATATAATAAAGAGAAAGTTGCTGCATACCAAACCTTATATGAATGTTTAGAAACTATTTCTATTCTTGCAGCTCCAATTGCTCCTTTTTTTATGGATCAACTTTTTATGGATTTAAATAAAATAAGCAAAAACCATTCAGTAGAATCTGTGCATCTAACAAAATTTCCACAAGTAAATAATGATTTAATAAATGCTGATTTAGAAAGAAAAATGGATTTAGCACAAAATATTACTTCGTTAGCATTGTCTTTAAGAAAAAAGGAAAACTTAAGAGTTCGTCAACCGCTTCATAAAATAATGATCCCTATTTTAGATAAAAAAATTAAAGACGACATTAAAAATGTTGAGTCAATTATTAAAAGTGAAATAAATGTAAAGAATATTGAGCTTATTGATGATAATGCAACTTTTCTAGTTAAAAAAATTAAACCTAATTTTAAAACTTTAGGACCAAAATTTGGAGGAAACATGAATTTGATAGTAAAAGAAATTTCTCAATTCTCTCCAGAGAATATTCTAGAAATAGAAAAAACCGGGGTTTATAAATTAAGTGATCAGATAAAGATTAAATTATCTGATGTTATCATTAGTTCAGATGATATTCCAGGATTTAGTGTGATTAATGGAGGGGGAATTACGGTAGCTTTAGATATTAAATTAAATACTGAATTAAAAGAAGAAGGTTTAGCAAGAGAATTTATAAATAGAATTCAAAATCTAAGAAAAGAAAAAAGATTTGATGTTACAGATACAATTATTATAGAAATCAAAAAAAATGAAGCTTTAACAGCTGCAATTAACAATAATTTAAGCTATATTTGTAATGAAACCTTGGCAACTTCACTATCTTTTAAAGAAAAGTTGGATGGGGAAAAGATTAATTTAATTAACAATATAACTGCACAAGTTAGATTATTAAAACATTAATTGTTATGGCAAAAAAAAATGCTTATACAAATAAAGAACTTGAAGAATTTAAAAAATTAATCCTTGAAAAAATTGATAGGGCTGAAGAAGATTTAAGTCTATTAAAAAGCGCTTATGCTAATGATGCAGATAATGGAACAGAAGATACTTCTCCAACATTTAAAGCTTTTGAAGAAGGCTCTACAACTCTTTCAAAAGAAGAAAATATGAAATTAGCTATGCGTCAAGAAAAATTTATAAATAATCTGAAAAATGCACTCATTAGAATCCAAAATAAATCTTATGGCGTTTGTAGGTTAACAGGTAAGTTAATTTCCAAAGAAAGATTAAAATTAGTACCTCATGCTACCTTAAGTATTGAGGCAAAAAAAATGCAATAAACTTCTTTTGAGAAAAATATTTCTAACGTCTATTATTCTTATTCTTCTAGATCAAATTCTAAAGATTTGGATAAAAACTAGTATGTTTTTAGGTCAAGAACATGAAATTCTTGATTGGTTTATAATTCACTTTACTGAGAATAATGGAATGGCATTTGGAATGGAATTTGGAGGATTTATTGGGAAACTTACATTAACACTGTTTAGGATAATTGTAGTTATATTTGGTATATTTTATATAAAATCTGTTATAAAGCCAGAATTGCCAAATGGCTTACTGATAGCAATTGGTTTGATTATTGGAGGTGCTTTAGGAAATATAATTGACAGTATTTTTTATGGTGTTATCTTTAATGACAGCTATAATTCTGTTGCCTCATTATTTCCAGAATCTGGTGGTTACGCTCCATTACTTCATGGAAAAGTCGTCGATATGTTTTATTTTCCATTAATAAATAGTCATTTCCCAAATTGGATACCCTTTATAGGAGGAGACCATTTTATTTTCTTTCGACCAGTCTTTAATATAGCAGATACTGGTATTTCTGTTGGGATATTTATTATACTAATATTTTACAGAAAGCTATTTAACTAATCTCATTTCTTTGCATATCACCATAAATACTTCCTTTTATACTTTTCTTTTTTGAGTATTTCTTGAAATATATTTGATTTATTCTTTTTAGAATGCCAAAAAATTTAAACTTTAAAATACTTGAGTATGGTAATGCTATTTTACCCCATTCAGAAGGAAAAGAATATTCATATTTTTTCATAAATGGGCCAAATACATTGATTGCTCTTTTTTTTATTTCATCTGTATAGTATTCAGATAGGTTCTTATTTTTTCCTTTGGTAGTGTTTGCAAATGGCAATGGCCTTGGACTATGTATTCCAACTCTATTTAGAGCTGTTATGTAATCCTTTTCAATATTTTCATGTCTTATTACAAAATCACAATTATCTAGTGTAATGCTAGATAAATTGTCATATGGTCTAGTATGATACTTAATAAAGTATTCCTGAAAAGTAGCATTGTTATTACGAATAAAATTAAACCTCTCTATTTGTTTATTTGTAATATATCCTCCATTTTCTTTAAGTAACTTTTTATTTGTAAAGTTTCCTTTATAATTTAATCTCATTTTTTCATATACAGTCACTGCAATTTCCATAGGATTTCTAAGGACTGCAAAAACAAAATATTTTTTTTCTTCTTTTGTTGCTAACTTTACAAATTCATGATATATAGAGTGCTTCCCTAAATATGGCTTTCCATCATATTTAATGTATAGCTCTTGAGATATAGCTGAAGATGCTGAAAATGGAAGGCCAATAAAAAGATATTTATACTTATGGCTAATAATCATTAAATCAAATTGTTTTTTATTAAATACTCCGCAATTTGAACTGTATTAGTTGCCGCTCCTTTTCTCAAATTATCAGCTACAATCCACATGTTTAATGTTTTTCCCTGCGTGAAATCTCTTCTTATTCTTCCAACATATACATTGTCATTATTGTGAGTGTTTACTGGCATTGGATATTTATTTTCTTCTGGATTATCGAGTACAATAATTCCATCTATTCCCATTAATGTTTCTCTTAATTCAAATAATTTATATTCATATTCAAAAGAAATATTTACGCTTTCCGAATGGCCAATTTTTACTGGTACCCGAACAGCTGTTGCTGTTACATCAATTTTAGTATCTAAAATTTTCTTTGTTTCATTAGTTAGCTTCATCTCTTCTTTAGTGTAGCCATTATCTGTAAAATCATCACAATGTGGTAGTACATTCTGATGTATTTTGTGAGGATATACCATTTCTCCCATAATATTTCGTTCTTCATTATGCAGCTGTTCTAATGCTTTCTTACCAGTACCAGATATTGATTGATATGTTGATATTATAACTCTTTTTATAATATACTTTTTATGTAGTGGGGCAAGCGCCATTAACAACTGTATAGTTGAACAATTTGGGCTTGAAATAATAAAATCCTTATTAGAAAGTGTCTCCCCATTAATCTCTGGGATTATTAATTTATGTGCGCTACACATTCTCCAGTATGAAGAATTATCAATCACTTTACATCCTTTCTCTGCTAATCGAGGTGCCCATATTTTAGACACTTCAGAGCCTGCGGAAAAAAGAGCTATATCAATATTTTTTTTCAGTAACTCTTTAAGTGAAATTACTTTATATTCTTTATTTAAAAATTCTATTTTTTGACCTACAGATTTTTCAGAAGCAACTGGTATAATATCAGTAATTGGAAAATTTCTTTCCTTAAGCACTTCTAATATAACTCTTCCAACAATACCCGTAACCCCAACTATTGCAATTCTCATTTTGTATTTGTTTAGATTATTCTTAATACGAAGCAAAAGTAGTATATTTACGGACGATGAAAAATGCTTTTTTATTTTTATTGCTAACCAAACATATAAACTTGTAAGTTAATAAGCAATATCCAATGATAATACCTGCTAATTAATGCTCTATAATAATTATATAAAAAATTTGCTTACAAGTCTGCCAAAAAAAATTGGAGTATATCGGTTTTATGATAAAGAAAATCAAATATTGTATATTGGAAAAGCAAAAAATTTAAAGTCCCGTATTTCTTCATATTTTATAAAAAGGCATGGAAATAATAAAACTCGAATTCTTGTTAGTAAAATTCACGAAATAAAATATGTTGTTGTGTCAACTGAAATAGACGCATTGCTTCTAGAAAATAACCTGATAAAAAAATATCAACCTAAATATAATGTTCTTCTAAAAGACGGCAAAACATATCCATGGATATGTATAACTAATGACAAAATTCCAAGAATTATTCAAACAAGAGATCTAAAAAGAAACCTAGGTGAGTATTTTGGCCCTTACATGTCAACTCATATAGTAAAAGCACTACTTGATTTTTTTTCAGATCTATTTTACAACCAAGGGTGGACACCAATAACATATCTAAATAGGAAAATTAATAATACTGCTGAATTAAAAAATTACCTAGCTGTTATTGATGATATAAGAAAAATATTAAGGGGTAATATTAACGTTCTAATTAAAGATTTAAAAAAAACTATGTTATCACATGTGCATAATCTAAATTTTGAAGATGCTCAAATAATTAAACAGAAAATTACACTTTTAAAAAATTATCAATCTAAATCTGTAATTGTGAATCCTAAAATAAGTGATGTGGATGTTTTCACGATTATAAAAGATAAAAAAATTGCTTTTGTTAATTACCTTAAAATTAAATCTGGCGCTGTTATACAAGCTCATACAGTGGAAATAAATAGCCAACTTGATGAGACAGAACAAGAATTGTTACATTTAGCCATTGTTGAGTTAAGGGCACGATTTAATAGTGTATCAAAAGAAATTTACTGCTCGCATAATTTAAAAAATATCTGGGATACCCTGAAAATTATTAAGCCAAAGATTGGAGATAAGAAAAAACTAATAGACTTAAGCTTACGAAATGCAAAATACATGCTTCTTGATAAGAAAAAACGGAAAATTAATAATATACAAAAGCAGAATAAAGCTCAAATATTAGAACAATTAAAAAAAGATTTGCACTTAAAGGATACGCCAATTCACATTGAATGTTTTGATAATTCTAATATCCAAGGCGCGTATCCAGTTGCAGCTTGTGTTGTTTTTATTAATGCTAAACCAAGTAAAAAAAACTATAGGAATTATAATATAAAAAGTGTCGTAGGACCAGATGATTTTGCTTCTATGGAAGAGGTTGTTTATAGGAGATATCAACGCCTTTTGAAAGAAAATAAAACATTACCACAACTGATAATAATTGATGGAGGAAAAGGTCAATTAAGCTCTGCTTTAAAAAGTTTAAAAAAACTAAACCTTCAAGATAAAATTGCTATTATAGGAATTGCTAAAAGATTAGAGGAAATATTTTTACCAGAAGATCCAATCCCAATCTATTTGGATAAAAGATCCCAAAGTTTAAGGCTAATTCAACAATTAAGGGATGAGGCTCATCGCTTTGGAATATCTCACCATAGACAAAAACGTTTAAAAAAATATTTTGTGACTTCACTAAATAATATAGATGGAATTGGGCCTAAAACAATAGAGGTTTTAATTTCACATTTTGGTTCAGTTGAAAAAGTGAATGCTTCAACTAATTTAGAATTAGAAAAACTTATTGGAAAAAAAAGGGCAAAACTAATTCAAGCCTTCAGAAAGTAACCTCATTTGGTTTTTAGGAGATTTTTTTTCATATAATATATGATAAACTGCCTCTGTAATTGGCATATTTATTTTGCGTGTTAAGTTAGTTTCATAAATACATTTAACAGCATAATATCCTTCAACTACCATTTTTATTTTAAGATGAGCCGCATCAACACTATAACCTCTTCCAATCATCTCTCCAAACATTCTATTTCTACTAAATTGAGAATAAGCTGTTACTAATAAATCTCCTAAATATGCAGATTCTTTAATATCTCGTTCTATAGGCTTAACAACATCGACAAATCTTTTTATCTCTCTAATTGCGTTAGATATAAGCACTGCTTGAAAGTTGTCACCATACCCTAAACCATGACAGATTCCCCCTGCAAGAGCAACTATATTTTTAATTATTGCAGCATATTCTGTTCCATAAATATCATCTGACACATTAGTTTTTATATATCTACAACTTAATTGCTTTGCAAACCAATTTGCCTTCTTAATATTTTGAGAGGCAATAGTTAAGTATGATAGTCGTTCCATTGCCACTTCTTCTGCATGGCATGGTCCTGTTAAAACTGCTATATTATTAACATCTAGATTATGATGGTCACGCAAGAAGTCTCCAATAATAGTATTATTTTCAGGAACAATGCCTTTTATTGCAGAAACTATAAACTTATCGTCTATTGGAACTATAATACTATCTAATGTTTTTTTTAAAAATGCAGATGGTATTGCTAAAATTAAACAATCAGCTTCATTTACAATTTCATTTATATCAGAAGTTATGTTAATTTTTGTTTTTTTTAACTCTGCGGAACTTATATAATTTGGATTATGTCCAAACTTTTTTATATGATTAATAGCATCCTCATTTCTCATCCACCAATAAATTGAATCCAAGTTTTCACCTAACATTTTTATAATTGCTGTTGCCCAACTACCACCTCCAATCACTGCTATTTTAGACTTCTTTTTCAAAAATTATTTTTTTTATTGATCCTTTTTTTTCTCTTTTCTCATCTGCGGAAAGAAAATAACCTCCTGAATAGATTCAGAATCTGTCATTATCATACTTAATCTATCAATGCCTATACCTAATCCTGCTGTAGGAGGCATACCATACTCTATTGCTCTTAAAAAATCCTCATCTAATATCATAGCCTCTTCATCACCTCTCTTTTCAAGTAAAAGCTGCTCTTCAAATCGAGCCCTTTGATCAATAGGATCATTTAACTCAGAAAAAGCATTACATATCTCCTTTCCATTACATATAGCTTCAAAACGCTCAGTTAGTCCTTTTGCTTTTCTATGCTTTTTAGCCAAAGGAGACATTTCAATAGGATAATCTTTAATAAATGTTGGTTGAATTAATTTAGACTCACATTTTTCTCCAAAAATAGCATCAATTAATTTTCCTCTACCCATACTCTTATCAACTTCAATTCCTAAATTTTTAGCAGTTTCAGCCATTTTTTTCTCATCCATATTGGATATATCAATATCCGTATACTTCTGAATAACTTCATACATTGTATATCTTTTCCATGGTCTCTTAAAGTCAATAATATTATTTCCAACCTTTACTTCTGTTGATCCATGTATATCTAATGCAATTTTCTCTACCATTTCTTCTACAAGATTCATCATCCAAGAATAATCTTTGTATGCAACATACAACTCCATTTGTGTAAATTCTGGATTGTGAAACCTACTCATCCCCTCATTTCTAAAGTCTTTTGAGAATTCATAAACACCATTAAACCCTCCAACAACTAATCTTTTAAGGTAAAGTTCATTTGCAATTCTAAGATATAAATCCATATCTAAAGTATTATGAAACGTTTTAAAGGGTCTAGCTGCTGCGCCACCATATAAAGGTTGTAAAATTGGAGTTTCTACTTCTATATATTCTCTTTTATTCAAAAAATCACGCATTGAATTTGTAAGTTGTGTCCTTTTAATAAAGATCTCTTTTACTTCAGGATTAACAACTAAATCAACATAACGCTGTCTATATCTTTTTTCAGAATCTACAAAAGCGTCATGAAGTGTGCCATCAACATCAACTTTTGGTAAAGGTAAGGGTCTCAATGATTTTGTAAGTATCTTAAGTTCTTTAGCTTTTATAGATATCTCGCCAACTTTTGTTTTAAAGACAACTCCTTTAATTCCAATTATATCTCCTATATCAAGCAATTTTTTAAAAACTGTATTATACATCTCCTTGTTTTCTCCACTACAAATTTCATCCCTATTAATATACACCTGTATTCTACCACCATCATCCTGAAGTTCAGCAAAAGATGCTTTCCCCATTATTCTTCTACTCATAATTCTTCCTGCAATAATTACATTTTGATGATCGCCGTCTTTATATTTTTCCTTAATAATTTTTGACGTTGTATTTACATCAAACATTTCAGCTGGATACGGGTTTATTCCTAAATCTCTTATTTTCTGTAAGGATTCTCTTCTAACTATTTCTTGTTCAGAAAGCGATTTTTCCATGCTATTTTTTTTTACAAAGATAGGAATTCTATTTTCCTATTATTTCGTATTTTCGACTTCTTTATAACAAGAGATATTAAATAGTATAGAAAAAATTATTTCAGATGAAAATGAATGACCATATAAATGATTTTACTAATCATATAAAAGATGCAATTAATATTGCAACTAAAAGTCATCTTAAGCCAAATGAAAAAAAAATCAACAATGTCTTAATATGTGGTTTGGGAGGTTCAGGAATTGGAGGGACAATTGTAAATGATATTATTTCCCCAAAAACTACAATTCCTATTTTATCAAATAAAGACTACAATATACCAAACTTTGTAAATGAGGAAACGCTAGTAATTGCTAATTCTTATTCAGGTAATACTGAAGAAACTATTTATGCATTAAAAAAATGTGAAGAAAAAGGAGCAGAGATTGCTATTATAACTTCTGGAGGTAAACTGAAAACTCTTGCCTCAAAAAACAACTATAATACAATTATTATTCCTGGTGGATTTCCTCCAAGAGCTATGTTTGGTTATTCATTTACCGAATTATTTTTTTTATTAAATCATTATGGAGTAATTGATACTTCATTTCTAAAACAATTTGAAAATTCTATAAGTTTACTTAATAGAGAAAAAGAAAATATAAAAAAAATTGCTTTAGATATTGCTAAAAAATTACATAATACAACCCCTGTTATATATGTGTCAGCTGGATTTGAAGGTGTTGCAATCCGTTTTCGTCAACAAATAAATGAAAATAGTAAAATGCTTTGTTGGCATCATGTTATCCCTGAAATGAATCATAATGAATTGCTTGGGTGGCGTACTAATGTAGATAATTTATCTGTCATCTATCTTAGAAATAAATCTGATTATGAAAGGAATCAGATTAGACTAGAAATAAACAAAAAAGTAATTTCTGAATATACTGAAAATATTAATGATGTTTGGAGTGAAGGGGATTCTATTATTGAAAATACGCTATACCATATTAATCTTGGGGATTGGATAAGTTGGTATCTATCTGAAATGAATGATGTAGATGCTACAGAAATAGATATCATAAATTTCTTAAAAGCAGAATTAGCAAAAGTAAAGTGAATAATAAAGTAACTTTTGAAGATCTAGGATTAATTGATTATAAGCAATGTTGGGACTATCAAGAGCTTCTATTTACTTCTATATTAGATACAAAATCTTATAATAGAAAAAACAGGGAAAATAAAAAAACTAATAATTATTTGCTTTTTTGTGAACATCCACATGTCTATACATTAGGCAAAAGTGGAAATGAAAAAAACCTTTTAGTGAACAAAAATTATCTTAAAAGCAAAAATGCTACTTTTTATAAAATAAACAGAGGTGGTGATATTACGTATCATGGTCCTGGGCAAATAGTAGGTTATCCAATTCTAGATTTAGACAACTTCTTTTCAGATATTCATAAATACTTAAGATTATTAGAAGAAAGTATTATTATTACTCTAACTGATTATGGATTAAAGGGTGAAAGGTCTGAAGGAGAAACTGGCGTTTGGTTTGATGTTGGTACTAGTAAAGCTAGAAAAATTTGTGCTCTTGGTGTAAAAACTAGTAGATGGGTGACTATGCATGGTTTTGCATTTAATATAAATACTGATCTATCTTATTATCAAAGTATTATTCCTTGTGGAATAGTAGATAAACAAGTGACTTCACTAGAAAAAGAATTAGGTCAAAAGCTAGAAATAGCAGATGTTAAAAAAAAGTTAAAGTTAAATTTAGCTGAATTATTTAAAATGACAATAGTTTAAATGCTCCGATTTATTAACTACTTTTTTTTAATTATTTTTTTGATTAATGTTTTGATTTATTCAAGTGGAAAAACATGGATATATAAGGCTATCTCTATTACATATCTAAAAGGATTTAATACTGCATATATACACGATTTCCCATACTTTCCTTCTAATATTATTGATAATGGTGACTCTCAAGAGTGGCTTATTTCTAAAAATTATAACGAAAAATCTCTTCCTAAATTCATTAACAAAATAAATACTACTTTAGAGACAGTATCATTTTTAGTTATCAAAAGTGATAGCATTATTTTTGAGCAATATTGGCATGGTTATTCAGCTGACACTGTAAGTAATTCATTTTCTATGGCAAAAAGTTTAGTTTCAACTTTAATAGGTGTTGCTCTAAAAGAAAATAACATTAGCAGTTTAGATCAAACTGTATGTGATTTTATTCCCAAATTTTGTGTTGATAAGAATAAGCATGTTACGATACGCAACCTTTTAACCCAAAGCTCTGGGCTTGACTGGAATGAAGATTATCACAATCCAATTGGGCAAACAGCAGAGGCGTATTATGGAACTAATTTAAAACACTTAATGTTAAATCTTAAATCTATTGAGCCTGGAGGTAAAATTTTTAGATATCATAGTGCATCTACACAATTACTTGCCTTTATTCTAGAAGAAGCAACCGGTCAAACAATAAGCGAATATGCTTCACAAAAATTATGGAAGAAGATTGGGGCTAGAAATCAAGCTTATTGGAGTAAAGATAGTGAAGATGGTGATGAAAAAGCATTTTGCTGTATTTATTCTAATGCAAGAGATTTTGCTAGATTAGGTAAATTATATTTAAATAATGGCATATGGAATGGTGTTAGAATTATAGATGATGATTATGTTAATGAGGCAACAAATGCTGCTGATTTAATTAACAAAAAAGGTAAAAAAAATATTAATTATGGTTATCAATTTTGGATAACAAACTATAAAAATATGCATATTTTTTATGCAAAAGGTTTTTCTGGTCAATATATGATTTGTATTCCTGAAAAAGACATGATAATAGTAAGGCTTGGTAGAAAATCTGGTAATCAGTTAGAAAATGGAAATCATGATGATTTTTATAATTTTATAGACGCTGCTTTATCATTAATATGATATATTTTAACCTCTTATTTAAATTAATAAAAGGAGAACCCTTTATATTTATATAAAAATATATATTTTTATCAACCTAAAAACAAGTTTGATGGATAATAGATTGTTAGAATTTAAAAATTTAGTCACTGAATTCCATACTGAAGGGGATATTGTCAAAGCAGTAAATGATGTAAGCTTCACCCTTAATAAAGGGGAAACAATTGGAATTGTAGGTGAGTCTGGTTCAGGTAAATCTGTCACCTCTCTTTCTGCGATGAGATTAATCCCCTCACCACCAGGAAAAATTAGTGGTGGAGAAATTAATTTTTATCAAAAAAACGGGGATTCAGTTAACTTATTAAGTGTCTCAGAGGAGAAAATGAGAACTTTTAGAGGGAATGATATTGCGATGATATTCCAAGAACCAATGACTTCTCTAAATCCTGTTTTTACATGTGGGGACCAAGTAATGGAGGCAATTATGCTTCATCAAAATTTGAATAAAAAAGATGCAAAAGCGCTTACTATTAAGTTATTTGAAGAAGTGCAGCTCCCAACACCTGAAAGAATTTTTAGCACATATCCTCATCAAATTTCTGGAGGTCAGAAACAAAGAGTAATGATTGCTATGGCTATGAGTTGTAAGCCTTCAATTCTTATTGCCGATGAGCCAACTACTGCGCTAGATGTTACAGTTCAAAAAACTATTTTAGAGCTTATGCAAAATCTTCAAAAACAACATGATATGGGAATTCTATTTATCACTCATGATTTAGGTGTAATAGCAGAACTTGCAGATAAAGTTGTAGTTATGTATAAAGGAAAAATAGTAGAACAAGGAAATGTCTGGCAAATATTTACTAATCCCAAACATCCGTATACTAAAGGGCTTTTAGCATGTAGACCCCCACTGAATCAAAGATATACTTTTTTACCTACAGTTTCTGATTTTATGGAAGAAGATGAAAGTGGCAATATTATTGATAACAATATTACTGTAAATGAATTTACTAAAGGTCTTGTTATCTCTAACGATGAAAGAAAAACAACTCAGGAAAATCTTTTTTCAAAAAAGCCAATACTTAATATTAAAAACTTAAAAACATATTTTCCTGTAAAAAATGGTTTTTTTGGAGGAATTACAAGCCATGTTAAAGCTGTTGATGATGTTAGTTTTGATGTGTATCCTGGTGAAACTTTAGGTTTAGTTGGGGAAAGTGGCTGTGGGAAAACTACAATTGGAAGAACTATATTAAGGCTAGAAGAGCCTACTGTTGGAGAGATGATATATAAAGGGCATGATATTGTCAAGATGAATGCGGAAGAATTGCGAAACTTTCGTAAAGAAGTGCAAATAATATTCCAAGATCCATATTCATCGTTAAATCCTAGGATGACTATTGGGAATGCAATAATGGAGCCAATGCAAGTACATAACATTTTAAAAAATGATTATGAACGAAAAAAGAGGGTAGAAGAATTATTAGAAAAAGTGAGTTTAGATCCAACACATTTTTATCGTTACCCTCATGAATTTTCTGGAGGACAAAGACAAAGGATTGGAATAGCACGTGCTTTAGCTGTAAACCCAAAATTTATTATTTGTGATGAATCTGTTTCTGCTTTAGATGTGTCTGTTCAGGCACAAGTGTTAAACCTTTTAAATAATTTAAAAAAGGAATTTGAACTTACCTATATATTTATTTCACATGATCTTTCAGTTGTAAAATATATGAGTGATAGAATGATAGTTATGCAAGAAGGTAAAATTGAAGAAATGGGAGATGCTGATCAGATTTATAATAGTCCTGAAACATCATATACGAAAAAATTAATTAATGCTATCCCTGAAGGAAAGCTTGAAGATATTAAATCACATTTAGAAAGTAAAGGGATTAAGGTAAATTAATTTTATATTCTAAAATTGCATCTGTTTAACTTTATCATTAATAATTAACCTGGCTTCAGTTGCATTTATTATTTCCCTAACACTTACACCTGGAGCTCTTTCTACTAATAGAAATCCCTCTGCAGTAACTTCTAAAACTGCTAAATTTGTAACTACTTTCTTAATGCAATTTACTCCTGTAATTGGAAGTGTGCATTTTTTTAAAATTTTACTTTCCCCCTTTCTATTTGTATGCATCATAGCAACAATAATATTTTCTGCAGAAGCAACTAAATCCATAGCTCCACCCATACCTTTAACCATTTTTCCTGGTATTTTCCAATTTGCTATATCTCCATTTTCAGCAACCTCCATAGCTCCCAAAACTGTAAGCTGTACGTGTCTTCCTCTAATCATTGCAAAAGAAATTGCAGAATCAAAAAAAACTGCCCCAGGAAGTGTCGTTATTGTTTGTTTTCCTGCATTTATTATATCTGGATCCTCTTCTCCATCTAATGGAAAAGGCCCCATTCCCAAAACGCCATTTTCTGATTGAAACTCTATATCTATTCCTTTTGGTATATAATTTGCAACCAAAGTTGGAATTCCTATTCCTAGATTAACATAAGTATTATGTTCTAATTCTTGTGCAATTCTCTGTGCTATTTGATTTTTATCTAATCCCATTATTTTTCTCTTACAGTTCTTTGTTCAATTCTTTTCTCATACTTTTCTCCCTGAAAAATTCTCTGTACAAAAATACCAGGAGTATGTATTTGATTAGGGTCTAATTCTCCAACCGCTACTATCTGTTCTACCTCAGCCACGGTTATACTTCCCGCCATAGCCATAAGTGGATTGAAATTTCTAGCTGTTCCTCTAAAAATAAGATTGCCTGCTGTATCTCCCTTCCATGCCTTAATAAAGGAAAAATTTGCTGTAAGAGCAGATTCTAATATATGCGGTTTCCCATTAAATTTTCTTACCTCCTTTCCTTTAGCGACTTCTGTTCCAAATCCAGCAGGTGTATAAAAAGCTGGTATTCCTGATCCTCCCGCTCTACATCTTTCTGCTAATGAACCTTGTGGAATTAACTCTACCTCTAGTTCTCCAGATAACATCTGTCTTTCAAATTCAGCATTTTCACCCACGTACGATGAAATCATCTTTTTTATTTGTTTCCTATGCAATAGTAGCCCTAAACCAAAATCATCAACTCCAGCATTATTTGATATACACGTAAGCTCATAAATATTTTTATTAGCAAGCGCTGATATACAATTCTCTGGAATTCCTGATAATCCAAAGCCTCCAAACATTAAAGTCATTTTACTTTTCACTCCTTCTATTGCTTCTGCTATATTATTTACTGATTTATTTATCATAATTCTTCTTCATCGTTATTATTCCCATCTATTTCAAAAAGTTCTCCACAATCCATTTTAACATCAATAGATTTAGGAATATTAAACTGAATTGGGTAAATTCCTGTTTCTAAACTATCTGCATATACGCTTTGCATATATTCTGCAAAAATAGGCAACGCCATATTTGCTCCTTGACCATAGTGAGTGTCTCTAAATCTTATGCTTCTATCTTCACATCCACTCCAAACACCAGTCACTAAATTTGGTGTTATTCCCATAAACCATCCATCAGAATTGTTCTGTGTAGTTCCAGTCTTTCCTCCAATTTCATTTTTGAATTGATACTTAAACCTTAGTCTTACCCCTGTTCCCATAATTGATCCGTCATTTTTATTATACACTCCATCAACAACTCCTTGTAGCATTCTAACCATTAAATTAGCTGTTTGCGTACTCATTGCTTCAGTTGTTTTTGGTTTAAATTCTTCTAAAATAACTCCATGTTTATCAACGATCTTTCTTATAAAAATTGGCTCTGTCCATACTCCTTTATTTACAAATGTGGAATAAGCCCCTACCATTTCATAAACTGACAAATCAAAAGTCCCTAAACAAAGAGATGGAACTGCTAATATCTTTGATTTTATTCCTATTTTTTTTGCTAAATCAACTACTGCATGTGGTCCAAATTGTTTCATTATATAAGCAGTAACAGTGTTGATTGAATTTGCCATACCAAACTTTAAGTTTAGTAATTGTCCTTCATATTTGTCATCTGAGTTTTGGGGGATCCAATCTTTTTCTGGCAACCCCCATTTTTCTTTGTCAAATACTACAGGAACATTTGGTACTTCATAGCAAGGAGAATAACCTTCCTGCATTGCTAAAGAATATAAAAAAGGCTTGAATGTTGAGCCTACTTGTCTTTTGCCAACCTTAACATGATCATACTTAAAATAACGATGATTAATCCCGCCAACATATGCCTTTACATATCCACTTTTTGGATCCATACTCATCATACCTGAATGAATAAAAAATTTATTGTACTTTATTGAATCTCTTGGTGACAAAATAGTATCAATCTCACCATCCCATGAAAAAATAGTCATAGGAACTTTAATTTTAAAAATTGCTTTTATCTCTTTTTCTGACTTGCCAGCATTTTTTAGTTTTCTATAGCGTTCCGACCTCCTCATGCCTTGATCAATTATTTCATCTATTTGATCCCATTCAAAATCTTTTGGGAAAGGGGCTTTACTATAGCCTTTCCAATGCTTATAAAAGTCTATCTGTAATGATTCAATATGCTTTTTTAATCCTTTTTCAGCAAATTCCTGCATCCTAGAATTAATAGTAGTATGAATTTTTAGTCCATCAGTATATAAATTATATGGTGTACCATCTGGTTTTAAATGTAAAGTGCACCACTTTTTTAATTCACCTCTCAAATACTCTCTAAAATACGGCGCAAGACCTTCATTATGACTTGCTCTTTTAAAATCTAAAATTATAGGTTCTTCTTTTAATTTACTGTATAAAGAATCAGATATAAATTTATATTTATGCATTTGATACAAAACTACATTTCTCCTTTCTTTAGTGAGCTCTATTCTTCTATTGGGGTTATAAAGCGCTGGGTTTTTTAGCATTCCAACAAGCATTGCAGATTCTTCCGTTATAAGCTCTTCAGGTTTTTTATTAAAATAAACTTGTGCTGCAGATTTTATACCAACTGCATTATTTACCCAATCAAATCTATTTAAGTACATTGTCAAAATCTCATCTTTTGTATATTGTTTTTCTAATCTTATTGCTATTACCCATTCCTTAAATTTTTGCATAACCCTTTCAATACCTGTCGATGGTTTTTCTGTGAAAAGCATTTTTGCTAACTGCTGTGTTATTGTGCTAGCGCCACCTGAACTTACCTCGCCGGAAATAAGTCCAAAAACTGCTCTAGCTAAAGAGCGAACATCAATTCCGGAATGCCTTTTATATCTTATGTCTTCTGTTGATATTAATGCATTTATCAAATTAGTAGGTAATTCGTAATATGTTGCTGCGCTTCTATTCTCAAAAAAATATTTCCCAAGTAGAACTCCATCTTCAGCAATTATTTCAGTAGCTAAATTGTTTTTTGGATTTTCCAATTGCTCAAAAGTTGGGAGTGATCCAAAACCTCCAATTGATGTTAAATAAATTATTGAAAATAACCCTATAAAAGGTGAGAATATCGCAATCCAAATTAATATTACTTTTTTTCTGCTCAATTATTTGTTTTTGATTTCGGTAAAAATAGTAATTTTATCATCAAATTAAATAAGCATCTCTTTTAAAGAAAATATAACTCCTTTATGGGCTCTACTGCCTTTAATGTTTTTTTTCATATTATTCACTAAGTGTAGTAATAAGGGGGATTCTATTAAAGATATTAATCCAATTATTAAAGACTATCCTATTATTTGTAATGCCGATTCATTAGAATATATATATAATAATTTTGATCGTAACATATACATCCCAATTAAAATTGTAATAGATAAAGATACAATTAATGGTCGAATGCGGATTAGAGGAGACTCTTCAAGAAAAGATCATAAAAAGTCATTGAAGGTTAAATATACTCTAAATGGTAAACTTATGACTCTAAATTTTAATGCTGAATATTCTGATAAAAGTTATATTCGTCAATATCTTAGTAGTAAAATTATGAAAGCTGCTAATCAAAAATGCTTTAGTTCTGAATTTACAAATATTTATATTAATGGCAACTTTTTTGGACTTTACTTATTAGTTGAAAATATGGATGCTGATTTTTTAACCTCGAATTCTATGCCAGAAAATGGAGATCTATTTAAAGCAACCAAAGACGGTGCATGTATGAGTTTATTTGACAATATTGAAACTGATTGGGAAAAGAAAATTGGAGATGATAAAAATTTTGATGAATTAAAAAATTTAATTTCGAATATTAATATTATTCATGATAGTTTGTTTCTAAATTTTATAAAATCTAATTTTAATTACCCTGACTTTATCAATATGTTAGCTTTAAATATTTATTTAGCAAATGGCAGCACCTATTATCATAACTATTATTTATATCGTTATCCTAGTGGGAAATGGGAGATTTTACCTTGGGATATGGATAAAACCCTTTCTTATTATGACTGGATGCCATACCAATATCACAGAACTTCTAGTGAGTGGGAATCAGATAATCCGCTAATTGAACGAGCTATTCTTAATCCTGAAATTTTAACAGAGATTAAACAGCGAATTACTGAACTATCTTTAGGTGTTTGTGATAAAAATATAATTTCTTTGATCAATAAAATTGAACCTATTATACAAGAATCTGTATTAAACGATAAAAGCGATCAAATAAATAGTATAAATGATTGGTTGTTATCTTTAAATAATGAGCGTTTATTTTTTAATAACCGCTATGAAACTTTGCAAACACAATTTGCAATATGGCCAAGTACATTTGCTACAGATAATATTACAGATAATATATGTAATGAAATTCTATTTAAATGGAGCCATTCAAAAAGCCCAAGAGATAAAAAAATTACGTATACAGTTTTTATTAGCCCAGATTTTCTATTTAAAGACACTACTTTTTTAATTAAAAAAATAACAACTGACACTTTTTTTATATATAATGAAGCTATACCAAATGGGATCTATTATTGGAAAGTACAAGCAACTGATGGGGAATTCTATATAGATGGTTTTAATTCAAAGAATACCTTTAAAAAAGTTAGCTGCTCTATTCTTCCTACAAATATTAATCAAAACACTATTTTAAAAAAATCTAATACCCCATATTTAGTAAATAATACTTTATCTGTTAAAAAAAATATCTCCTTAACTATTGAGCAGGGAGTTGAAATTAGGGTTGATTCAGGTGTAAATATATTGATTCATGGCAATCTAGATGTTCTTGGAACAAAAATGGAGCCAGTTATTTTTAGACCAAAGCTAACAAAAAATGAATGGGGACATTTTTATTGTTTTAATGGCTTGGTTAACTTTAATTATACCCATATTATTGAAGGTATAATAAATGCTAAAAATGCTTCCCTAAATATTAATAACTCTATAATTAATATTAAGAAAAAACAGCTTGTTCACGGTTGGAATAGGGATCCTATAATTTGGACTTATTATGGCTCATTGTTACTTAAAAATTCTGTTATTGATGGGAATAAAAGTGGTGAAGGAATTAACACAAATTTTTCAAAATCTATAGTTTTAAACTCTGATTTTATAGATCTACCCGATGCTATTGAGTATATCTGTGTAGATACAGGATTAGTAGAAAACTGTTTAATTAAAAATTCTCCAGACGATGCTATTGATATGAATGCTTGTCATAATATAATTGTAAGAAATAATACTTTAATTAATAATCGTGATAAAGGAATTTCTGTTGGTAAAGAACAGTATGGACACTCCTCTAATATATTAATTGAAAATAACACCCTTATAAATAATAAGGAGGGTGTTTCTGTAAAAGATAGCTCATTTGCTGTAATACGAAAAAATAAGTTTTACAAAAACTGGAAAGGGATTTCTCTATTTAGAAAAGATTCTTCCTCTACTGGAGGATATGCTGAAATTTATAATAATGTTTTTTATGATAATAGCTCGGCAATAAGTATTGATAAATTTTCTAAAGCTGAAGTTGGCACAAATATTTCTGATAACACTTTAGAATACGGAAATACAAAAATTAATATAGCAGACAGTGTTAAGTATTAAAGCAATGAAACCAACTTTTATACTTTTATTTCTTTTTATTATAATTTCATGTACAAATAATAATGCTGATATAGCAGTAGCCGAAATTAGATTACATAAAAATTCTGAAGAAAAAATCATTATAGAAGATTTAAAGGGGTTAAAAGAAATAAATGATACTAGCTCCCGTCTTGAAATTGAATATCTGTTTAATAAAAAAAATATAGCTAAATTAAAGTCTGGAATTTTTCAGGTAGATAATAAAGCTAAATTTAAGCTTTATTTAAATGACCATTTATTATTAGATAACAGTTCAATTTTTTTCATGGACACTTTATTATCATTAAGGCGCGACTCTTTTCTTTTTTCTGACACTCTTCATGCTGACTACTTTATCGATTCACTAAAAATTGCAAATAGTATACTGACAAATCAAAATCGACTATTAGTTAAATATGAAAACCAAAATTTTCATAAGTTAAATCATTATAAAACTACATTATTATTATCAAAAAAAAATACGGATTTCCCTATAAAAACACCAAGTAAAAGTATAACTCCATCAATACTTCCTTGGATAAGTATAAATACGAAGCAAGGTATTAAAGATGAGCCTAAACAACTAGCGAATATTTTAATACGAGAAAATAATAGTTTAATTTCAGAGTCTATTAAAATTGAAATCCGAGGGAATACCTCTCAAAGTTTTAAGAAAAAATCTTACAGCTTTCTTTTTATAGATAATAATAAGAGTGTTAAAAAAGTTGGTGTCCTAGGTTTACCAAAACACGAACATTGGGTTTTATATGGACCATATGCTGACAAAAGTTTAATTCGTAATGTTTTAGCATATAATCTTTTTGAAAAAATGGGGTACTACACTCCAAGAAATAAATTCTGTGAATTAAGTATTAATGGATTATATCAAGGAGTGTATGTTTTATGCGAAAAGATTAGAGTTGACTCTGTGAGATTAGTCGAAAATGGTTATTTATTAAAAATTGATCGTCCTAAAGAGTCTTTTTTTAAATCTAATATTAAAAATAGGGATTCTATGGAAACGGTATTTGAGATATTGCACCCTAGATCTTCTGAATTAACTAACTATGAAAAAAATGCTGTTAAAAATTTTATTCACCTATTTGAAAAAACCCTAATGTTAAGTGATAGTATTAATCTTTCTATTTTTGAAATAATTGATATGAATTCTTTTGTAGATTTTTTAATTATAAATGAGTTTTCCAAAAATATTGATGCGTATAGGCTTAGTACATATTTTCAAATATCTAAACAAAAAAGAATATTAATGGGTCCTATTTGGGATTTTAATTTTTCATTTGGCTTAACCAATTATTTACAAGGTTATTCAGCTTCTGGATTTGTCTATAATAATAAGCATGTCCCTTTTTGGTGGGAAAAATTAACTGCTAATATTTTTTTTAAATCAGCACTAAAGAAAAGATGGAAAAATTTAAGAGGTTCTATATTTAAAGATGAAGCAATTATATTAATGATTGACAAATATGTTGAGGATTTAAATCTTGCTCAAGAAAATAATTTTACTTGTTGGCTATTATTGGGGACGGAAGATGTTTGGCCAAATTACTACATTGGTAAATCTCATGAAGAAGAAATTGACTATTTAAAAACCTGGATTAATCAAAGGGCAGAGTGGTTAGATAAGCAATGGGGGTACTGATATTATTTTTTTCTAACATCTATACCTACCGAAACAATCTCCTCTAGAAATTCTATATATGAATATTTGCTATACCTCATAGCTTGTTCTAATTCTATTTTATAAATTCCGCTAATTTTGAAGGTGGTTGAGGGGTTAAATTCCATTGAAAAATCTACGATATCTCCAATTCCTCTTCCATGCCATTTTCCGTTTTTATCAGCCAAAATACACTCAACTGTATCAATTATATTATCTCCTTTTGGTGTTACGGTTTTTATAAATATGAATAGATTTTGGAATGGATACTCTACAGTGTGTCTTATATTTAATTCAGTAGAAAAATATGAAATTGTATCTTTAACTTCAAATTCAAATAATGCCACACTATCTGTATGCCAGGAAGAATTTATTATATCAATATCCCCTTTGAAGACTGTACGTTCTTTGCAAGAAAAAATAGTTATAATTAGAAATAATAAAAAAACCCATCTCATTTTTTTTTGTTTTTAAACTTTCTTTTTTTTCGTTTTTTTCTATTTCCTTTTTTATCAAATCTATTAATATTATCTTCTCCTATTACATTTTGAAAATCCTTCTTCTTTATATTTGTTTCTATTATGAAATCTTCTAATTTATCTGGAGATTTACCCTCTTTGTTTAACATTATTATTGTTTTTACTCTTTCTAATGTTAATTCAATTGCTGAGTATGGATCTTTTAAATAAGTGTACCATAATTTCTTTTTAAATATATCCATCTTTAGAAATTTAGCTTTGTCTTGTTTTGTCTTTAAAATAGTTTTAGTATTTGGGAAATCAGATAAGCCATCTAAATAACTATCTAATTCAAAATTTAAACAGCATTTTAAACGTCCGCATTGTCCAGAAATTTTTTGAGGATTTATAGATAACTGTTGGTACCTAACTGCTGATGTAGAAACAGAAGGGAATTTGGTCATCCATGTAGAACAGCAGAGCTCTCTTCCACAACTACCTATCCCTCCTAGTTTTGCAGATTCTTGTCTTGCTCCAATTTGCTTCATTTCAATTTTTATCTTAAACTGACTAGCAAATGATTTTATTAATTCTCTAAAGTCTACCCTTTTATCAGCAGTATAATAGAACACTGCTTTTGTGTTATCTCCTTGATATTCTACATTGCTAAGCTTCATCTGTAAATTATGTTTTTTTACTAACAGCTTTGCTTTTTTTAATGTTTCTTTTTCAAGATTTATAGCCTTTTCCCATTTTATAATATCGCTCTCCGATGCAATACGATATATTTTTTTTAATGACTCTTTATAACTAACCTTTTTTCTCTTCATTTGTAAGAAAACTAATTCTCCAGTTAAAGAAACCACACCTATATCATGCCCAGAGTTAGCCTCTACAGCAACAATTTCCCCTTTCTTTAGTGAAAGTTTATTGGTATTAATATAAAATTCTTTACGATCTTGTTTGAATTGCACTTCGACAGTTTCACTCTGTTTTTTATTTATCGTACTAATTCCTTCAAGCCAATTAAAAACTGATGAATTACTTGAGCCCCTTGCTAAAGATGTCTCACATGAATTACAGTTACCACAAGCTCCCATTTATTACTTCTTTTAGTTTGCTAATTTACGTTTTACTTTTAAAAATTTCATCATTTTTAATGATAGCTCATAAAAAACAATTTTTGAGTTGGCATTTCTTGTTATAGCAAAAATTGCCTTTTCTATACTTTCAAATATAACTATGCTGTTATTTTCATTAACGAATGGGGCAAAATTAATAACAAATTCTTTTTCTGTTTTAGTTAAGCTTAAAGTTTGTCCCGCTTTTCTTCCTAGAAGAAATGCTGATCTTATAATTTTTAGTGCATATACTAAAAAGTTCTTTTGATTTTCCCTACTTTTTTTTACTACACTCTCATTCCAATTAGATAATTCTATAATGTTATTTTTATAACAAATTTGCATCCATGTTTGAAATCCTTTTAAAAAATCATTATCTCCTATTTCGGTATCACTAATTTTTAATGCTTTATTAATATCACCATTTGAAATTTGTGCAATTTTTTCCCCGATTTCATGGCTTATTTCCTTCTTTATATATAAATACTCCACTATATCTTCTTTTTTAAATGGTCTAACTTTTATTGTTTGAAGCCTTGATATAATAGTAGGTAATATTTCATTTGTGTTTTCAGATATCATAATAAAATATGTCCCTTTAGGAGGTTCTTCAATTAGTTTTAAAAGCTTGTTAGATGCTGTTAAATTCATTTTTTCAGGAAGCCAAATAAGCACCACTCTATATTGCGATTCATAATTTCTTAACGCAACTTTCTTTTGTAATAATTCGGCTTCATCCTTATAAATTCCTCCTTGCTTGTTCCCTGCATTAAAGTTTTCATACCATTCTGAAATGGATATGTATGGATTATCTAAAACAAGTTGCCTCCATTCATTAACAAAATTATCGCTAACTGGATTTTTTATATTATTGATTTTAAGCACAGGGAAAATTAAATGTAAGTCGGGGTGTGTTAGTGTATTATACATTAAACAAGAGTGGCATTCATTGCATGAATCTACTTGATTTCTGTTTTGACAATTCAAAAATTGCGCATATGCCATTGCTATAGCTAAATTTGCACTCCCTTTGTTACCTATAAATAGTTGTGCATGTGCTATTCTATCATTTTTTACAGAATTTATAAGTTTAATCTTTAAATTATTGTTTCCTATTATTTCTTTAAATAGCACTTTTGATGTTTTGTGTCAAAAGTAAGTAATTAAGAGGAGTAATTTTGCTTTTATATTACTTTTGCAGTATGAAAACTATCTCAAATATTATTTTTACTGATAAACATGTATTAATCAGAGTTGATTTTAATGTCCCGTTAGATGATAATTTTAAAATACTTGATGACAGTAGAATGTTAGCTGCTCTACCAACGATTAAAAAAGTTGTTGCTGATAATGGGAAAGTTATAATTATGTCTCATCTTGGAAGACCGTCAGGCTCATATGAAAAAAAGTGGTCCTTAAAACACCTCGTTAAACATTTATCATTCTTATTAAAAAAAGATATTATTTTTTGTGCTGATTGTGTTGGTGAAAAGGCTATCTCTGTAGTTAAAAAAATGAAAAACACCGAAATAGTTCTTTTAGAAAACTTGCGTTTTTATAAAGAAGAAACATTGGGGGATTCTTCTTTCGCAAAAAAACTTTCAAAACTTGGCGATATATATATTAATGATGCTTTTGGAACTGCTCATAGAAATCATGCTTCAACTTCAGTAATTGCGCAATTTTTTCCTGACGATAAGTTTTTTGGACTTCTTTTAGAAAAAGAAATTGAAACCCTTGATTTAGTTCTAGAAAATCAGCATAAACCTTTTACCGCAATAATTGGTGGTGCTAAAATAACAGGTAAAATTGATGTAATTAAAGCTCTTATAAATAAAGTTGATAATCTTATAATTGGTGGAGGAATGTCATATACATTTGTAAAATCTATGGGATATTCTATTGGTAGCTCTATAGTTGAGAATAAGAAATTAAGTCTTGCAAAAGAATTAATTACACTTGCGAAAAAAAAGGGTGTTAATCTCATTCTTCCTGTAGACTCATTAAATGCTCATAGTTTTGATAACAACTCTAATACCTTAACTACTTCTATTAAATCAATACCTAATGGGTTGATCGGGCTCGATATAGGAGAGAAAAGTATCTCTTTGTTTTGTGAAATAATTTCAAAATCTAAAACTATTATTTGGAATGGCCCAATGGGGGTTTTTGAAATGTCAAATTTTGAAAAAGGCACTAAAGAAGTCTCAATAGCTATCTCTAATGCAACAAAAAAAGGAGCGCTATCATTAGTTGGTGGAGGAGATTCAATTTCAGCAATTAAACAATTTAATTTAGAAGCTGATTTTAGCTATATTTCAACAGGTGGAGGGGCTATGTTAGAGTATATTGAAGGAAAAAGTCTTCCTGGTATAACTTCTATTTCTGCTTAAGCTTCTCATCAAAATCCTTTTTTATTTCTTTAGTTTGTTGCTGAATATTTTGAAATTTATCTTTATGTTTTTCAAAATATGGTGTTACAATTTGTAAAAAACTTAAACTAGGATTATACAGTTCAGAGCTTGTTTTTGTATTATTAGGGATGAGCATTATCTTACTTTCAATTGTAAGCAGTATACTAACAATTAAAGCAATTTTAAGACCTCCGAAAATTGCCCCAAATATTCTACTAATAAAACCCAGAGCTAACGCTTTGGTAATTTTATTTATTAAAATTCCCACAAACTTAACTGCAACTATAGTTACAAAAAATAATATTGCAAATGCTAAAATTGGCTTAAATTCATCGTAATTATTAAACACTCCAATTAAAAATGGCTCTAAAAAAACAGAAAAGTTAACAGATATATATATTCCTAGAATAAGTGATGTAAGACCAGCAACCTCTCTGATAAGGCCGTTTGAAAACCCTTTTATAAGACCATACATCAGAGGCACTATGATTGCAATATCTAAATAATTCACGGTTGTAAATATATTAAAACTTTATATTTGTATAAATGAATAGTTTAAGTAAACAATGGGATGCTCTTTTGTTAAAATTACAAAACGAGGTAGATGAAGATATAGATTTAAAAGGAATCTTGTTTTTAATTGGTGTTCAAGAATTACAAAAAGGTATTAAGAGCTTTACGAAAGAGGAAAAGCAAGATCTCTTACATATAGCAACATGTAGGCTTCTTTCATCGTATGGGTATTTTAAGTTTAATAAAATTGATGAAGATGGATGGCCTCATTGGATAGAGTTAAAGCCAATAAAAAATCTTACTGGTAAACAGCAAGATTTATTAATTAAAGAAGCTATTATAAATTATTTTAATTAATCTATTTGTATAGTTTTGTTTACTGTTTTGTTTTTTAACAGTCTAACTACGTTGCTTCCTGTAAGTTCATTTGTACCAACCCACTTACTAACATCGGCTTTTAGTATTGCTTCGTTTTCAAAAACATGTTCAGTCTGTCCATTATCATCTGTCCATTGCTCATTAATTACTTCAGAATATTGACCAGCCTGCGATACTATTCCATCCTGATGTAATCTAACCTTAGCGTCTGTAACAACAACTCCGTTAATATCAATTACTGTAATTATTGCTTTTGTGTCAGCAGCTTTTTTACATGAATTAAATGAAATTGCTAAAAATGAGAATGAAATTATTAAAACCGTATTTAAAATTTTATTTGACATAATTATTGTTACTTTGTATTTTATTAAGCAAATATAGCTAATTTATTAAGATGGTAGAGCGCGTCTCAAAATTACTGCAGGAAGTTGATTCTTTTAACCCTAAATCTGAAAAAGAATTAGAAGAATTTCGTATTTCTTTTTTGAGTAAAAAAGGTTCTTTAAATGCCCTTTTTGCAGATTTTAAAGATGTTCCAAATAATCAAAAAAAGGAGTTTGGAAAACTAATAAATGAATTAAAAGAAAAGGTGCAGTCTAAAATAGATAATTATAAAGATTCTTTTCTTGAAGTTTCAAAAGACACGGATATAGATCTTACAAGACCTATTAAAACCGACAACTTTGGTAGTAGGCACCCAATATCTATTGTAAGGAAAGAGATTATTGATATATTTAATAGAATTGGTTTTACTATTTCTGAAGGTCCTGAAATAGAAGATGACTGGCATAACTTTACCGCACTTAATACTCCAAAAGAACATCCTGCAAGAGACATGCAAGACACTTTTTTTATTCAAACTAACCCCGATGTCTTATTGCGATCACATACATCGACTGTGCAAGTAAGGTATATGAGTGAAAAAAAACCCCCAATTAGAACTATCTCTCCAGGAAGAGTATATAGAAATGAGGCTATTTCTGCTCGTGCTCATTGTATTTTCCATCAAATAGAAGGATTATACATTGATGTCAATGTTAGTTTTGCTGACCTAAAACAAACTCTTCACTACTTTGCTAAAGAGCTTTTTGGTGAGAAAACAAAAATACGTCTTCGTCCATCTTATTTTCCTTTTACAGAGCCAAGTGCAGAAGTAGATGTAAGTTGTAATATTTGTAATAGAAAGGGTTGTAATGTCTGTAAATACACAGGTTATTTAGAAATATTAGGATGTGGTATGGTAGATCCTAATGTTTTAAAAAATTGTAATATAAATCCCGAAAAATATACTGGTTTTGCTTTTGGAATGGGAATTGAAAGAATTGCTATGCTAAAATATGGGGTAAACGATTTAAGACTCTTTTACGAAAATGATATTCGTTTTCTAAAACAATTCTCTTCTATATAAACTATATTTATAAAATTATAAGTTTTTGTGGAGTAGTATACGTCTTTTATTTAAAACTCCAGTTATAAGTGTCCAAGTTTTCTACACTTGATTTTAATAAGTCTATTCCTGCTCTTACATCTTTTTTATGTACCATTTCTATTACTTGATGAATATGCCTTGTTGGTATAGAAACTGCGCCCGCAATACTTCCTCCTGGATTCATTCTTTGAATACCTGATGTATCTGTTCCGCCTGCTGGTAATATCTCTAATTGAGTTTTTATTTTGTTCTTTTTAGCAACCTCCTTCATATATGCAACCATTCTATAGTCACAAACAGTAGAAGAGTCCATTACTTTAATACAAGCACCATCTCCAAGAGCTGAAACCTGTTCTTGTTTAGTGCTTCCTGGCGTGTCCCAAGCAATAGTTGTGTCAAGACCAAAGCCAAAATCTGGATTAATATCCATTGAAGAGACATTTGCTCCCCTAATTCCTATTTCTTCTTGTACTGTAAAAACAGCATAAACATCATAAGGTGGCTTCTTTTTCATCTCACGTAACATCTCAATTAAAATAAAAACAGAAACTCTATTGTCTAATGATTTGCAATTCAAGCAATCTCCCATTTCTATCATTTCTCGTTCTCTAGTTATAGTGTCTCCTACTGATATTATTTTATCTAATTCTTTTTTTGATCTTCCAGTATCTATAAAGTAATCTTTAATTGTTGGCACTTTAGCTCTGTCAGCTACATTCATTAAATGAATAGGTTTACTTCCCATTACACCTACTACATCTTCTTTACCATGAATAATAACTCGCTGTGCTGTTAAAGTTTTTGGGTCAAATCCGCCAAGCGTATGAAAATATATAAACCCTTTATCGTCAATATGTGTTACTATAAACCCTATCTCATCCATATGCGCAGCTATCATCACTTTTTTATTTTTCTTACCTTTTTTTATAGCAACAATATTGCCCATATTGTCAATTTTTATCTCGTCTACAAGAGATTTAATTTCTCTTTGTATTATTTTTCTTACTCTTTGTTCGTGACCTGGAGCTCCTGCTACTTCACAAATCTCTGCTAATAATTTAACGTTTAATTTTTTTGACATAGTATTATGCTTTACTGATTTTCATCATGTTTGTCATGCCTTTTTCTTGTGCTGGCATACTTGCTATATTAATAACTAAATCTCCTTTTTTTATGAATTTATTTCTTTTTAAAATCTCTTTTGTTTCTTTAATTGTTTGATCTGTAGTAGCCCCTCTGTCATAATAAAAACCTTGAACACCCCAAACTAAACTTAAAGTGTTTAAAATAGAGTGGTTGTTTGTAAAAGCATAAATAAATGCATGTGGTCGATGGCTAGAAGTTTTTATTGTATTAAAACCAGAGTATGTTATAGTAATTATTGCTTTAGCTTTTGTTTCTTCTGCTATTTTACATGCTGATGAACAAATAGCTGATGATAAAAACCTCTCTTTTTTTGATGGTTCTTTTGTGTTGTTTTGCTTTGATATATTATGCTCACTACTTTCTACATCCCTTATAATTTTTCTCATAGTGTCTACTACTTTAGCTGGATGCTTTCCTATAGAAGTTTCTCCGCTTAACATAAGAGCATCTGCTCCATCAATAACAGAATTTGCAACGTCATTAACTTCTGCTCTTGTTGCAGAAATATTTTTAGTCATACTCTCGAGCATCTGTGTAGCGATTACTACTGGTTTTGATTGAGCTATGCATTTGTTAACGATCATTTTTTGATATACCGGAACTTTGTGTGGTGGAACTTCAACCCCTAAATCTCCTCTAGCAACCATTACCGCATCCGTTATTTTTATTATCTGATCAATGTTTGTAATTGCTTCTGGCTTTTCAATTTTTGCAATAACTAAAGCATTAGATGTTTTAGATTTTTTTATGGCTTTTTTTAGTTGCTGAATATCTTCTGCTTTTCTAACAAAAGAAAGGCCAATCCACTCTATTTTCTCATTTAAAATAAACTCTAAATCATTCTTATCTTTTTTACTAATACTTGGTAGGTTAATTTTTGTATCTGGTAGATTTACTCCTTTTTTGGAATTAAGTGTTCCCCCAAAAATTACTGTAGCTGTGATTTTATCCTTTTTATTAGTTTTTATAACCTTTAAAGATATTTTTCCATCATCCAATAAAATTCTGTTGCCAATTTGCACATCTTTTGCTAAATTATTGTAATTGATAAATATTGCTTTTTTATATTTTTTATTTGTACTAAAAACAACCTCTTTCCCTTTTATTAGCTTTATCGGTGATTTTAACTCACCTACTCTTATTTTTGGTCCTTGCAGGTCTGCTAATATTGCGGTGTGAACATGGAGCTCCTGGTTGATTTCTTTAATATTACCAATTATTTCTTTCGCCTTATCATGTGTAAGGTGTGAAAAGTTAAGTCTACAAACATTAACTCCTCGAGAAATTATCTTAATTAAAACCTTTTTTGTAGAAGATTTTGGTCCTATTGTTGCTACTATTTTAGTTTTTCTTATCACTAAATATAAATGGGTTTAATGAGTTAATGTTATTTATATCAAATTCAAAAATCAACAAAATTTCTGCCAATTTACTTAAATTTCTAATAAATTCTTTTTTTTCTTTTTCCCAAAAGGGATTTTGAACTTTTAAAAAATATTCTATTTTCTTAAATTTAGGTAGTAAATAACCACCTTTTGAATAGTTAGAAATCAAATCATATTGTGTTTCTAAATCTGTATCTACTGCTGTAAATCTACTAAATACTAAATCTTTATTTTCCTCTATTATATGGTATTCATTCTTGATAAAATTCAAATTCATTGTGTTGTTTATTTCCCAACAAAGTTTATACCCTTTTGAATGACTATTAATAGCCAATATGAAAAAATCTACTTCTTCTATACATTCTAATTTTAATGACTTCATAAAAAGCCTTTGAGTTATTACTCGAAATTATTATATTTTTTTGAATACTACTGATGCGTTATGACCTCCAAATCCAAATGTGTTACTTAGAGCATAGTTAACTGTTCTTTTTTCTGATTTATTTAACGTAAGCTTTAAATTACTATCAATTTCAGGATCTTCATTGCTATGATTAATTGTTGGGGGTATAATATTTTCTTTTACCGCCATAATACAAGCTATTGACTCTATAACACCTGCAGCACCTAATAAATGACCGGTCATAGATTTTGTTGAACTAATGTTTAAGTTGTACGCGTGAGCACCAAACAATGATTTAATAGCTTTTGTTTCTGCAATATCCCCTAGGGGTGTAGAAGTGCCATGTACATTAATATAGTCAATGTCTGTTTTGCTTGCATTTGCATCTTCAATCGCTAATTTCATTACGTTATAAGCCCCAAGTCCATTTGGGTGTGGGGCTGTTATATGATGAGCGTCTGCTGTTAAGCCTCCACCAACAAGCTCTGCATATATATTAGCGCCTCTTTTTTTTGCATGTTCATATTCTTCTAATATAATCGCTCCAGCTCCCTCTCCCATTACAAAACCATCTCTTTCTTTGTCAAACGGTCTTGATGCTGTTTTAGGTGAATCATTTCTAGTTGATAAAGCCATCATCGAATTAAACCCTCCTATACCAGGCTCATATATACACGCTTCAGAACCTCCTGCAATAAAAATATCTGCTTTATTCCATTTAATATAGTTATATGCATCTATTAATGCATTAGTAGAAGAAGCACATGCGGATACCGTGGTGAAGTTTGGCCCTCTTAAACCATATTTTATAGATATATGACCTGCGGGTATATCAGAAATTAGTTTTGGTATAAAAAATGGATTAAATCTTGGTGTTCCATTTCCAGTTCCAAAATTTACACATTCACTATAAAAAGTGTTCATCCCGCCTATTCCGGATCCCCAAACTACTCCAGCCCTATCAGAGTCTATTTTTTCTATATCAAGTTTAGAATTAAGTATTGCCTCTTGTGCAACAACCATAGCGAACTGGCAAAATCTATCTAGTTTTCTTGCTTCCTTTCGGTCTAGAAAGTCTGTTGGATTAAACCCTTTTACTTCGCACGCAAACTTAGTTTTAAAATTGCTTGCATCAAAAATTGTAATAGGTCCTGCGCCGCTTACACCATTGATTAATCCTTCCCAATATGATTTAAGATTATTTCCAATAGGTGTAAGCGCGCCTATACCAGTAACGACTACCCGTCTTGATTCCATAAAATTAATCTTTTCTTATACAGTCTTTTCTACAAAAGTTATAGCGTCACCTACAGTTGCTATACCCTCTGCTTCATCGTCCGGTATTTGAATGTCGAATTCTTTTTCAAGTTCCATAATAAGCTCAACGGTGTCTAACGAGTCTGCTCCAAGATCATTTGTAAAACTTGCATCATTTGTTACCTCGCTTTCGTCAACTCCAAGTTTATCAACAATTATTGCTTTTACTTTTGTGTTTACATCTGACATATCAAAATGTTTTAAATTAATATGGTGCAAAGAAATACATTAATTAAAGAAATTGCAAACTTTAGTATTTTCTATTTTAACATCGAATTGTTTATAGTATTTTTGATAAAATTTTTTAAATGGCAAAAAATATAGCAATATTAGCTTCTGGGAATGGCTCAAATGCAGAAAATATTTTTAATTTTTTTAAAAACTCTTCTAGTGTTAACGTGGTTTTAATCTGTTGTAACAATAAAGACGCTTATGTTGTTAAGCGAGCTAAAAATTTAAATATTCCTATGTTTATATTTACACAAAAAGGGGATAAAACTTTTTATAACTTGGAAAATATATTAAAAAAACACGATGTTGATTTTATTGCTTTAGCTGGCTTTTTACTTAAAGTGCCTGAAAATATACTCCTTAATTATCCTAATAAAATAATTAATATACACCCAGCGCTTCTTCCAAAATATGGAGGAAAGGGTATGTATGGGAAACATGTGCATAATGCTGTATTAGAAAATAATGATTTAGAATCTGGAATTACAATACATTATGTAAACAATAAATATGATGATGGAGAAATTATTTTTCAAAAAAAGTGCTGTATAGATATAGATGAATCAATAGAAAGTCTTTCAAAAAAAATTAATCAATTAGAGTTTGACTTTTATCCAAAAATAATTGAAAAAATAATAACTAAAAGTTAAAATGGTAACACTTTATACAGATGGGGCAGCAAAAGGTAATCCTGGTAATGGGGGTTATGGGTTGGTGCTTTTAAGTGGTGATTATAGAAAAGAATTATCTCAAGGGTTTAGATTAACCACAAATAATCGAATGGAACTGTTAAGTGTTATTATAGGGTTAGAATCTTTAAAAAATATAAAAACTGAGATTATTGTTTATTCAGATTCAAAGTATGTGGTTAATGCAGTTGAAAATAAATGGGTTTTTAATTGGGAAAAAAAGAACTTTGGAAACAAAAAAAATCCTGATTTATGGATACGTTTTCTGAAGGTTTACAGAAAACATTTTGTTAAACTTGTCTGGATAAAAGGGCACTCTGATAATAAAGAAAATGAACGGTGTGATTTTTTAGCTGTTAAAGCAGCTGAATCTGAAAATCTCCTTGTTGATGAGTGGTATGAAAATAATGTGTCTAATAAAAACACTTTATTTTAAGGTGTTTAAATATTAAATCTTGATAAATTAACAAATCTCTGAAGCCTATTTTTAACATCCCCTTCATTAATATTGTTTAATCTTTCTGTTCCAAACTTTTCTACACAAAATGATGCCATTGATGAGCCGTAAATTACTGCTCTTTTCATGTTTTCAAATGATATATCGTTTGTTTTGGCTAAATAACCTATAAAACCTCCTGCAAAACTATCTCCTGCGCCTGTTGGATCAAACACTTCTTCTAAAGGTAGTGCTGGTGCAAAAAACACCTCTTCATTTTTAAATAATAGCGCTCCATGCTCTCCCTTTTTTATAACAATGTATTTAGGTCCCATTTTTTGTATTGCTTTAGCTGCTTTTACTAGAGAGTATTCTCCAGATAATTGACGCGCCTCTTCATCATTAATTGTAAGAACATCCACTTCTTTTAATGCGTCTAACAAATCTTCTAAAAAGTGGTCCATCCAAAAATTCATGGTGTCTAAAACAATTAGTTTAGGTCTTTTTTTCATTTGTTCCAAAACTCTCTTTTGAACAGACGGCATAAGATTCCCTAACATTAAAAATTCAGAGTTTTGATATTCATCAGGAACAATTGGATCAAAAGATTCTAATACATTCAATTGCGTTTCCAGCGTGTCTCTACTGTTCATATCATTGTGATATTTTCCAGACCAGAAAAATGTTTTCTCTCCGTTCTTTATCTGCAATCCTTTTGTGTCTACATTATGATTTTCTAACATCTTTATTGCTTGTGACGGGAAGTCGTCCCCAACTACAGATACTAAATTTAGTTTAGAGTAAAAATAAGATGCAGAAAGCCCTATATATGTTGCTGCTCCTCCAACTATTTTCTCTGTTTTTCCAAATGGTGTTTCTATAGCATCAAAAGCTACAGTTCCTACTATTAAAATGCTCATTTTGTTTTTTTGCAAATATATTGCATAATTAGTAGCTTTATGGTAATATTGCAAACCATTTTTTAATGTTATTCCTCCTTAGCTCAGTTGGTTAGAGCATCTGACTGTTAATCAGAGGGTCCTTGGTTCGAGTCCAAGAGGGGGAGCAAAAAGGTTTACAGAAATGTAAGCCTTTTTTTGTGGTCTAAAGAAGTTTCGTTTTATCTTTTTTTATTTAAGAGTATATTAAATCCATGAACTTGATGAAG
>MDSW01155795.1_pt1 | contig 77408 bp, 71 predicted proteins | sample 811171 | NCBI WGS metagenome assembly MDSW01 (sample SAMN05326641, study PRJNA326480) | marine metagenome | isolation source: seawater | place: Atlantic Ocean: North West | collected 2012
AAGAAGACTAGGTAATTATTTGACTCTAGTGTGGTTTCTGAATTTGAAGTTCCTAAGTCGTATGACATAATCAATAACAGGAACTTCAAATTCACCACATTTAGAGTGAATTGTGCCAACCTATGCACAACTCACTCTAGGTAACTCTCTTCTATCCAACCACCACTTTATTAATTTTAAGAATTACTTGCAAATATAAACCCCGCCTCCTATAAAACGCTACTAATTATTATTAACATGTATATGACGCCTCCCCCGGGAGGCCTTACGTCATCTTGAATCATACAGTTATGCGTGGAAAAGGAGGAAAGTGTATGTATCCCGCAGAAAAGGCAAAAATATTCTCCGCCGTCATAGCATTGCAATCCGGTCCGGGTACAAAGACCCCTCCGGCGGGGTTGGTCTATGGGGCGAAAGTTAAAACGGGGGCCGGATGGCTTCCGGGAACAGTCTTTTACACGGCCTTAGGGTTGGCCATGGCCCTAACGACGCCAGAAGGAGCGGTGTCAGCGGCAGCGAAGGGAGCGGCAAATGCTACGGAAGGCCGCGGAACAAAGCTGGAGGAGATCGTCGTCACGGCCCTGCGAACGCCACGGCCCATCACCGCCATTCCCAACACGGTCCGGATCCTGGACCGAACCACGGTGGAAGAGCAACTGATCCTCTCGCCCAGCATGCAGGAGGGACTCGGCTTCGTGATTCCCAGCTATACCGGCGGGCCACAAAAGATGAGCAGTCTCGGCGAATCCCTGCGCGGACGGACCCCGCTTTATCTGGTTGATGGCATTCCCCAATCCACACCGTTGCGGGACGGCAAGCGCAGCGCCATGACCATTGATCCGGATTTTATCGAACGGATCGAAGTGGTCTATGGCGCCAATGCCATTCAGGGGGTGGGGGCCACCGGCGGCGTGATCAATTATGTGACCATGCATCCCGCCGAGGACGGCTCGTGGTCGGGACGGGTTACCGTACAGGCCGAAACTGACGATTTCCAGGATGACAGTTTCGGCTATAAGACGACGGGTCGGGTGGCCAAAAAATGGGGCGCTTTTGACATGGTGTTCGGCGCTGTATATCAGGAGAGGGGGCTTTATTATGATGGTACGGGCCGGCCCTTGGGCGTCACTCTGCAAGGCGATACCCAGGATTCCCGGAGCTTCAGCCTGTTTTCCAAACTGGGGGTGGATGTCGCGCCGGGCCAGCGCGTGGAAGTGATGGCCAACCTGTTCGATCTGAACGGACATGGAAATTATGTCCGGCTGACGGGTGATCGGGATAACGGCATCCCCGTCACCTCGATCCGGGGCGAAGAGCCTGGCGAAGCGCCACATAATGAAGCACGCAATGTGGCGCTCACCTATACCCATGAGGACCTGGGGTCTGGCCTACTGACAGTTCAGGGATATTATTACAATTTTGACGCACTTTATGGCGGAATCATCACCCCCACATTTCAGGACGCCGCCATTGCCCCGCTCGGCACTCTATTCGACCAGTCTGCCCTGCATTCCACCAAACATGGTGTGAAAATCACCTATGTGCGGGACGACATCTTCATTCCCGGTCTGCAACTTACCCTCGGTGGCGATTATCTGCGCGACAAGACCTATCAGGATCTGGCCCTGACAGACCGCATTTGGGTGCCGGAAATGACGTTCGAAGGGATTGCCCCGTTTGTACAACTGGAACAGCGGCTGCTGGACGATAAGCTGCGCTTCTCAGGAGGCCTGCGTTATGAAAATGTGACTCTGGACGTCCAGGATTTTACGACCCTGGCCTTTTACGGCGCGCATATGGTCACAGGCGGCGCGCCCAGTTTCGACAAGGCCCTGACAAATGCGGGAATTGTCGTGACCCCGTCCGAAGGATTAAGTCTGTTTGCCTCCTTTTCCCAAGGATTCTCCATGCCGGATGCAGGGCTGGTTCTGCGCTCTGTCAGCCTGCCAAACCAGTCGGTTGAGACTTTGATCGACCTACAGCCAATCATCGCGGACAACTGGGAGTTAGGGGTGACCTATGCCGGTGAGGCCTTCAATCTGTCGGCCAGTTATTTCTGGTCGGGATCAGATCTGGGATCCCGCATCCAGGTGATTGACGGGGTAGGTTTTGTGCGCCGGGAAAAAACCGAGATCCAGGGGGTTGAAGCTTCCGCCAGTTTCCGGTTGCCTGGGGAATATGTCCTGGGCCTGAATTTCGCGGCGTTGCGGGGGCGTTTCGACAGTGACGGAGATGCGCTCACGGATACAGATCTGAGCGGACGCAATATCAGCCCCGACCGCCTTAACGCCTTTATCGAAGGACCGCTTTATGAGGGATCTCAAGGCGCCCTCAATGGCCGGCTGCAGACCTCCCACTTTTTTGACCGGAAATTTGATGGCGGAAGTCCCGATATGGATTTTACCGGCTATACCCTTATCGACGCCATTCTGACCTGGCATATAAATGAAACCAACAAGGTTATGCTGTCAGCCCGGAATCTGCTGAATGAATTCTATATCACCTATTACGCTCAGACCGGGACCACCAATAACGATTATTATTTCGCCGGACGGGGCCGTTCTTTCACCCTGCGTTATCAGGTTGATTTCTGAAAATGACGGCATAAGGGCATAGGGGGTGCAGCAGCTTGCCGCTCGCCCCCTTCTACCCCTGCATTCTCTGCAGCACCGTGTCTATCGCTTCGGTCAGGCTGGCAATGTCGCGGGGCTGCATGGTAAAGGCAGGGGTGAGATAGATCACATCGCCCAGCGGCCGGATCCAGACCCCTTCCTTGACAAATTCCTGGCGCATCGCCACGGGATCGGTGATTTTTTTCATCTGGATCACGCCGACCGCGCCCTTGACCCGCACATCCACCACATCAGGCCGGTCGAGAAACTGGGCAAGACTCTGGGTCAGATGGCCTTCGATTTTTTTCACCTGGCCCAACACATCTTCTTCCTCGAAAATATCCAGCGAGGCATTGGCCGCCGCACAGGCCAGCGGATTGGCCATATAGGTGGGGCCGTGCATAAACGCCTTGTCCGCCTCCTCCGACAGGAACGCCCCATATACCCGTTCGCCCGCTACGGTGGCCGCCATCGCCACCATCCCGGCCGTAAGGGCCTTGCCGAGACAGATGATATCCGGGACCACCCCCGCCTGTTCGCAGGCAAACATGGTGCCCGTGCGCCCAAAGCCGGTAAAAATCTCATCCAGGATCAGCAGTACATCGGCCTCCCGGCAGGCCTCATGAATGCCCCTGAGGATTTCCGGGCCGTGAAACTTCATCCCGCCCGCCCCCTGAATCAGGGGTTCCATGATCACCCCGGCGATACCGTCTCGATGGTCTTTCAGAAAGGCCGAAAACGCCTCAAGTTCGGTCGGGTTTTCGGGAAGCTTGACGATATGCTGTTGTTGCAGATAATCCCCAAAAGCCTTATGCATGCCGCCGTCGCTGTCGCCCACCGCCATGGTGGCCGAGGTATCGCCGTGATAACCCGCCTTGAATCCCACAAAACGGGTGCGCCCCGTCACCCCCTGGTTGAGCCAGAACTGCACCGCCATTTTCAGGGCAATTTCCACAGAGACGGAACCGGATTCGGAAAAAAACACATGGTTCAGATCGCCGGGCAACAGATCCGCCAGCCGTTTGGCGAGCCGGGCGGCTTCCTCATGCACCAGACCGCCCAGCATCACATGGCTCAGCCGGTCAATCTGGGCTTTCATTTTTTCCTTCAGGCGCGGGTGGTTATAACCATGGCAGGCGGTCCACCAGCTGGCAATGCCGTCAATCAGCCGCCGCCCATCGGCAAGTTCCAGCCTCACCCCGTCAGCGCCCACCACCGGCAACGGATCGGGGGTTGTCTGCATCTGGGTATAGGGCAGCCAGACATGCGGTACCCCTTCACTGTACCAGTCCGGGGTCTCCCCGCCGGACAGCCGTTCGGGTCCGCCCGAATATGGTTCAGGAGTCCTGTTTTTGTGCATTATTTCCTTCCGGGGCCAGCCCCAGCCGTTTAAACAGCGCCATATCCTCGTTCTGGACCGGATTGGGGGTGGTCAGCAGCTTTTCCCCATAGAAGATGCTGTTGGCGCCGGCAAAGAAACACAGGGCCTGCATTTCGTCACTCATGTTTTCCCGCCCGGCACTGAGACGTACATAAGACGCCGGCATCAGAATCCGCGCCACCGCAATGGTACGGATAAAATCAAACGGGTCCAGCGCATCCTTGCCAAACATCGGCGTACCTTCCACCTGCACCAGCATGTTGATGGGCACGCTGCCCGGATGTTCCGGCAGATTGGCGAGAGTCTGCAACATGCCCGCCCGGTCTTCCAGGCTTTCGCCCATGCCGACGATGCCGCCGCTGCACACATTAATGCCCGCCTCGCGCACCCGGGCCAGGGTTTCCAGCCGGTCTTCATAGCTGCGGGTGGTAATGATTTCCTTGTAATATTCCGGTGAACTGTCCACATTGTGGTTGTAATAATCCAGCCCCGCCTGTTTGAGTTTTTGCACCTGCTCCTGATCCAGCATGCCGAGCGTCACACAGGTTTCCATGCCCAGATCCTTGACCCCCTGGATCATCGCACAGACCGTGTCCATATCCCGCCCCTTGGGGCTGCGCCAGGCCGCGCCCATGCAATAGCGGGTAGCACCGGCCTCTTTCGCTTTTCTGGCCTGCGCGATCACGTCCTCTACGGCCATAAGCTTGCTGGCATCCACTTCCGTCTGATAGCGCGCCGATTGTGGACAGTATTTGCAGTCTTCCGGACAGCCACCGGTCTTGATGCTGCACAGCTGGCTGAGTTGCACCCGATTGGGATCAAAATGTTCCCGGTGCACCGTCTGCGCCTGATACAAAAGATCCATCAGCGGCATATTGAAAAGTTCCAGAATTTCCCGCCGGGTCCAGTTGTGACGAAACCCGTCCGCATAAGCGTCCTCCAGAGAGACGGTCTGATCCCCGATTTCCTGCACACCTGATACTGACATATATCACCCGCTTTTTCTTGAGTTCAATAAGGCTGCACATTCCCCGAACAGCGCAGAAATGTCAAGTTTATAACATAAAAACTTTACTCGCCGGTAACATTGACTATAGTCACGATACGCGCCACATATGGTAAAAGAAACAGACTGGACCCGGGCACCATGGATTCCCTTGATAAGTTTGCGGCCGAAAAACTGAAAAGACTGGAGGCCAGCGGCCTGCGCCGGCGCCTCAAAACCACGCACCGATCCAGCCGGGGTCTGGCACAACGCAATGGACGCGACCTGATTTCCTTCTGCTGCAACGATTATCTCGATTTCACCCAGCATCCAGCCATCCGCCAGGCCGCCAAGGACGCCATCGACAGCTATGGCGCCGGGTCCGGCGCCTCCCGCCTGATCACCGGCAATCATCCGCTGATCGGGGAACTGGAAACCCGCCTCGCCCGTTTCAAGGGGACAGAGGCCGCCTGTGTGTTCAGTTCCGGATATATGGCCAATATCGGCATTATTCCCTGTCTGGTCGGCGAAGGCGACGTGATTTTCGCCGATGCCCTCATCCATAACTGCCTTCTGGCCGGCAGCCACCTGAGCCGGGCCGAACTGATCCTGTTTCGCCATAATGACCTCGATCATCTGGAGGAACTGCTGCGCAGTTTGCGTGGGACCTATCCTCGGGCCATGATTCTGACCGATGGGGTGTTCAGCATGGATGGCGATCTTGCCCCGCTGCCGGGTCTTGCCGCCCTGGCCCGTGATCATGACTGCTGGCTGATGACCGATGATGCCCACGGCATTGGCGTGGTCGGCCCCGATGAAAACGGCATCCGCCGCGGCAGCGCCGCCTGTTTCAGTCCGCGCCCACACATCCCGTTGCAGATGGGCACATTGTCCAAGGCAATCGGCAGCTTCGGCGGCTATCTGTGCGCCAGCCGCACGGTAATTGATTTCATCAAAACCCGGGCCCGCAGTCTGATCTACACCACCGCCTCCCCACCGGCCAGCATCGCCGCCGCGCTCAAGGCGCTGGAGATTATTGAAACGGATCCCGATTATTGCGCCCGGCCAATGCAAAAAGCCCGGCTGTTTGCCGCCGCGCTCGGGCTTCCCGCGCCGCAAAGCCCCATTGTGCCGCTGATTGTGGGAGACACGGAAAAAACCATGAATTATGCCGCCCGGCTGGAAGACCAGGGATTTCTGGTGACCGGCATTCGTCCGCCCACCGTACCGGACGGGACGGCGCGCCTCAGGCTCACCTTCAGCGCTGCGCACCGGGACGAGGATGTGCTGCGGCTGGCCGAAGCCATCCGCGGCCTGGGCCTGGATCTGGAGACACGGGCATGACGCCGGCACCGGCAAAAAAAACCCTTTTCGTTACCGCCACCGGTACGGAGCTGGGCAAGACCTATGTAACCTGCGGGCTGATCCGGGCGTTCCGGGAACTGGGCCGGGACGTGCAGGCCCTCAAACCGGTCATCAGCGGTTTTTCGCCGGAACAGCCTGACAACAGCGACACCGGACAGATCCTCCGGGCGCTGGAACAGCCGCTAACACCGGACACCATCGACGCCATCTCCCCCTGGCGCTTTGCGGCCCCGCTGTCGCCCGATATGGCGGCCGAGGAAGAAAGCCGCCGCATTGACTTCGACACACTTGTGGACTTTTGCCGCGCCCGGCAACAACAGGCCGAAGATATCCTGATCATTGAAGGCGTGGGTGGCCTGATGGTGCCCCTGGATGACCGCCATACCGTGCTGGACTGGATCCTGGCACTGGACGCGGAAATCCTTCTGGTGGCCGGAACCTATCTCGGCAGCCTCAGTCACATTCTGACGGCACTCAGTGTTCTGAACCATCACCAGCGCCCTGTGGGGCGGTTGATTCTGTCCGAGTCGGCGGAAAATTCCGTGGGACTGGCACGCACAGCCGCGACTGTCACAAAAATTTCACAACTGAAATCAATTGTTTCCCTCGAAAGATTCTCAACCCCTGACTGCTTTTCTGGCCTGGCCCGAAGCCTGATTCACCCGGCATAATTTTCTGCAACGGCAAAAATCTCCGGGCAGGATTTTTACAGGCCCGGCATAACGCATTGATATTCTTTTTATATTCGAATGGCATAATATTTGCTTTTTCCGTGCTCAAAAGGAGAAACGCCGTGACCGCCATTGAGATGCAGATTAAAAACAGCCCTTCCGTAACTCATTGTAACAAAAGCACGAAAACATCCCTTACAGATCTTGTTCTGGAAATGAAACATCTGGGTCTTGATCCGGCGCCGTTGCTGTCGGTGGCCGCCGGAGACTTTCTGCGGCGCAGTGGTCCAGACGCCCGGCTTCAGGCAAAACATCTTTATCACCGCGCCCAGGAGCATCAGGACCAGGACGGCATGTATTTCTGGCACGAGATATATGCCCTTCTGGAACAAATACCCCTCTGCCCGGCATAAGACCGGCAAGAGATTCTTCTTGCATGCCCCTTATGCTGGATTCTATACTTCTTGATATGTTAATAATTCAGAGATCCCTTGAGGGGTCATACCGGTGACCCTTCATCTGCCTGACTGCCTCGGTATAGCTTCGGTGATACCGAGGCTTTTTTTATGCATGATCCGAGCGGCATATGCCCCGAAGGCTATCGACAGCATGCTACGGACATATGCCCCTTACCGTACCCAAGACATATCTCAGCCGATTTTGGCCAGCCCCGGGAACCAGTCCAGAAGCACATTGCCGAAGGTCTGCAACAGGCCGGTAAAAATGGCCAGGCCGGTCATGATCAACAGTAAGCCAATCAAAATTTCCACGGTCCTCAGATGCCGGCGGAAACGGCCGGAAAAACTCAGGAAGCGGTTGATGGACAACGCCGCCACAACAAACGGCACGCCCAGCCCCAGCGAATAGACGCCCAGCAGACTGACCCCGGCGCCAAAAGTCTGCTGGCTAGCAGCCAGGGTCAGAATGGTGCCTAGAATGGGCCCGATACAGGGCGTCCAGCCAAACGCAAAGGCGAGCCCCACCACATAGGCGCCAAGGATGCCGGCGGGATTGTCACGGGTCTGAAACCGGGCTTCCCGATAAAGAAGGGGAATCCGCACCAATCCTGTGAAATGTATCCCGAGGATCATGATCAGCGCCCCCGCCACTTTGGAAAAGACTGGCATATAGTTCAGCAGCAGGGGTTGCAGGCTCGATGCGCCGGCGCCCAGTGCCACAAAAACCGTGGAAAATCCCAAAACAAACGCCAACGCCCCCCAGAACACACTGAGCAGCGGCACTTTGTCTCCTTCGCGAAGGTCATTCAGCGAATTTCCCGTGACAAAACAGACATAGGCCGGCACCAGCGGCAACACACAGGGCGACAAAAAACTGAAAATACCACCCAGAAGCGCAGCAAAATATGAGATATCCGTGGTTTCCATGGGGCTAGTTGTAACGCCCTTTGCAAAATACGCAAGCGGGAATCGGATCAGAAAATTGTGAACATATGCGGGAAGTTCCTGATCAGGACACTTTCTGGGACAGAAAGCCTCCCAGCCAGCCGGCAAAAAGCGCCATCATCACCGCCGCCAGCCCATAGGCCGCCGGATTTTCATGGGCGAAATTGTAAATCGCCCGCTCCAGGCCCACCTTGTCCACCTGCAGGGTGGTGTCCTCCCGCAACAGGATTTCCCCGTCGCGCACCAGATAAACCCGGGTCAGATACTCCCCCACCGGCATGTTGGCCGGAAAATGCATTTCCGCCCGGAAAAGAATGCCTTCCTGGAGGCGCACATTACCGCTTTCCTGCATATACAGGCCGCGCTGCATCATGTTGCGGAAAAATCCTTCGCGATAGGCCCGGGCCTCTGCACCGGAAAGGCCGGAGGCAAATTTTATCGGCAACCGTTCTATGCCGATTTGTTCCCGCTCCAGAACATGTTCCGGCAGAATTTCCTCCAACGGCCGGGTTGATCCCAGAGAATAATATCCCGGCACCCCTTTCAGCAGCTCCCGGCCTTTATTGACCCAGATACCGCTGATTCGTTCCTTGCGGCGGATCGTCATATCGCTTGTGGCGCTGCTCACACTGATAATCACGTCGTAATCCATGCCGGCCATGACCACGCCGTGGCCGCCGTCCTCCTGGGGAATCTGGGGATCGATGGCGCCAAAGATCAGCAGATCGGCACCGGCAAACCGGGACGTGATCTCAATGACATGTTCCGACAGGTCCGTGACCAGGCGCTCGGCCCGCGCCGTCCCTTTTCCGAGACACAAACCCAGCACAAGACCCAACACCAGGCCCAGCGTCCAAATCCCCGACACTATGCCAGATTGATTCCGTTTAGACCGTCTCAATGCGCCTCTCCCGTCTCATACGCCGGATTGGCAGGAAACACCGTATAAACCTCATCAGGCTCTACCACCAGATCCACGCCCATCTTGGCCCCCACCACCAGCACCAGCACCGCCAGCAGGATACGCAGCTGCTCCCCACCCAGCTTGGCGCCAACCCGCACCCCAAGCGGCGCGCCGATCACCGCCCCGGTCAGCAGGATAAGCGCCAGTATGGCATCCACGGTCTGGGTATTGACGGCATGCAGGAACGTCACGCTGGCGGTAACAAAGGTAATCTGAAACAACGACGTTCCAATCACCACGCCCACCGGCATATTGAGCAGATAAATCATGGCCGGGACCATGATAAACCCCCCACCAACCCCCATAATGGCCGCCAGAACACCCACCAGCGCCCCAATAGCCAGCGGCAGCAACACACTGACATACATTCTGGATTTGCGAAACCGCATCTTGAACGGCAAGGCATCGACCCAGGTCCGCGGCCGCCGCCCCGGTTTCACCGTCGCCCCGTTGCGCTTGCGGATTATCGCCGAAATGCTTTCCACAAACATCAGCCCGCCAATGCCACCCAGAAAGATCACATAGGCGATGGAAATCATCAAATCCACCTGCCCCAGCGATTTCAGCAAGGTAAAAATCCAGGCCCCGATAAAGGAGCCAATGGCCCCGCCAATAATCAACACCAGGCCCATTTTATAGTCCACCCCGCCGCGCCGGGCATGCGCCAGCGCCCCAGACACAGACGCGGCCGTAATCTGATTGGCTTCCGACGCCACCGCTACCGCCGGCGGCACCCCTGCAAAAATCAGCAGCGGCGTCATCAGAAAGCCGCCGCCGACGCCAAACAGGCCGGAGAGAAAACCGACACCTCCCCCCATAGCCAGCAACACAAAGATATTAATGGATAATTCGGCAATGGGCAGGTAGATCTGCATGTGATATACTGTTCTGGTTTGACCGTTTGGACACTGAACCGGGCTGCGAGACAGGTGCTTCTGCGCCGGCCCTGCGCCGGTTAATTGTTATTGGTTCCATAAATCCTAAACAAAATTCCTGCAAATTTACAGTAAATTATCCAAGCGTGTCGCGTTTTCTGCAGTTATCGGAAAAGTTTTTCCTGAATAAAACGAACGTTTAATTTTGACTTGACCTTTACGTTAACGTAAACTATGGTTTCCAGGCTCAGAGTCGCCAGGCGCCGGACATGGCTCCTAAGTCCTGATGCTGAGCGTCGGAGGCCATCGTGGGGGACAGAAGACGGCACATATACGGGATATAAAAGACGCATTATGAGCGAGAAAAAAACCTACAGCATTTCGGAATTATCAGAAGAGTTCGGCATCACGCCGCGCACCCTGCGATTTTATGAGGACCACAAGCTGATTTTTCCGAAACGCGACGGACAGACCCGGATCTATTCCAATGCCGACCGGGCTCGCCTGGTGTGGATCCTGCGCGGCAAGCGGGTCGGATTTTCCCTGGCGGAAATTCGCGAGGTTCTGGACCTGTATTACCAGGAGGGCGGCAAGTTCAAACAAAGTCAGATCACGCTGGAAGCCTGCCGCAAGAAAATCGCCACTTTGGAACAGCAAAAAAAAGACATTGATGACACGCTGCAACAACTGAATGAGATTGTCCAGATGATCGAAGCCTGGATGGATGAACAGAATGTGAAGCCTATAGGAGACAAACACCATGCCCAGCTATAATGCCCCTCTTAAGGATATGAAATTCCTGCTGCATGATTTTCTTAATCTGCAGCAATACAATAATCTGCCGACCTTTCAGGAAGCCAGCCCGGATATGGTCGACGCCATTCTGGACGAGGCGGCCAAACTGACGGAAAATGTCTTCCAGCCGCTGAACCAGTCCGGCGACGAAGAAGGCTGCCACTGGGAAAATGGCGTGGTAACCACCCCCAAGGGGTTCAAGGACGCCTACCGGCAATATGTGGAGGGCGGCTGGCAGGGGCTGACCGGCGATCCGGAATATGGCGGCCAGGGCCTGCCGCAGACCCTGGGCCTGGCCATAAGTGAAATGATGATTGCCGCCAACTGGGGACTGGCCATGTATCCGGGTCTGACCAAAGGCGCCACCGAAACCATTCATGCCTGGGGCACAGAGGAACAAAAGGCGCTGTATCTGCCGAAACTCTACAGCGGGGAATGGTCCGCCACCATGAACCTGACCGAACCCCATTGCGGCACCGATCTGGGGCTGTTGCGCACCAAGGCCGAGCCTCAGCCTGATGGAACGTATAAGATCACCGGCACCAAAATTTTTATTTCTGCCGGTGAACATGACCTGACGGAAAACATTGTCCATCTGGTCCTGGCCCGGATTGCCGGGGCGCCAGAAGGCACCAAGGGAATCAGCCTGTTTATCGTGCCGAAATTCCGGGTCAATGAAGATGGCTCCCTGGGCGAACGCAACGGCGTGTCCTGTGGCTCCATCGAGAAGAAAATGGGCATTCATTCCAACGCCACCTGCGTGCTGAATTATGACGGCGCCACCGGTTATCTGATCGGTGAAGAAAACAAGGGCATGCGCGCCATGTTCACGATGATGAACGAAGCCCGCCTCGGCGTGGGGCTGCAGGGACTTGCCATCGCCGAGGTGGCCCAGCAAAACGCCGCCGCCTATGCCCGCGACCGTCTTCAGGGCCGCGCGCTCACCGGCCCCAAGAACCCGGACGCCAAAGCCGATCCTATCATTGTGCATCCGGACGTGCGGCGCATGTTGATGACCAACCGCGCCTTCATTGAAGGGGCCCGGGCGCTGGCGTTGTGGACCGGGGTGCAGATTGACCTGTCCCATCATCATCCCGACGAAAAAGTTCGCGAACGGGCCGACGACCTGGTGGCCTTGCTCACCCCGGTGATCAAATCCTATCTGACCGATCAGGGCGTGGAGTCCGCCAGCCGGGCATTACAGTGTTTCGGCGGTCACGGCTATATCCGGGAATGGGGCATGGAACAGTTCCTGCGCGACAGCCGCATCGCCCCCATCTATGAAGGCACCAACGGGGTGCAGGCCATGGACCTGATCGGCCGCAAACTGCCGGCCAAGGGCGGGGAACCGGTAAAAGCCTATTTCACCATGATCCAGAAATTGATCGAGGAAAACAAGGGCAATGCCGAACTGAAACCTTATGTCGAGCCGCTGGAGAAAGCCTTGGGGCGGCTTCAGGCCGCCACCATGTGGCTGATGCAGAACGGCATGAGCAACCCGGACAATGCTGGCGCCGCAGCGCATTATTACCTCAATCTGATGGCGTTGGTAACCCTTGGCTATTTCTGGGCCGATATGGCCAAAAAAGCCAAGGAAATGCTCAGCAAAGGGGAAGGGGACGAAACCTTCCTGAAAAACAAGCTGATTACGGCCGACTTCTATTTCACCAACATCCTGCCGGAGACCGCCGCCCTCAGAGTGAAGGTGGAAGCGGGCGCCGACCCGGTCATGGCTCTTGACGCAGAGGCCTTTTGAGGCCCAACACGGAGGATAAAGACAATGGCAGAAGCCTATATTTACGACCATGTGAGAAGTCCCCGCGGACGGGGCAAAAAAGACGGCAGCCTGCACGAGGTGACGCCTGTCAATCTGCTCTCCCAGGTTTTGCGGGCCCTGAAGGAACGTAACGGGTTCGATCCGGCGCTGGTGGACGACGTGATCGCCGGCTGCGTGACCGCGGTCGGGGAACAGGGCGGCAATATCGGCCGCTTTGCCGCCTATATGGCTGATTACGGCGATTCCGTACCGGGCATGCATGTGAACCGCTTCTGCGCCTCGGCGCTGGTGGCGGTCAACTATGCCGCCGCACGGGTTATGGCCGGCCAAGCCGATCTTATGCTGGCCGGTGGCGTGGAAAGCATGTCGCGGGTGCAGATGGGATTTGACGGCGGGGCCTGGCTGTTTGATCCGCAGGTCAGCAACAAAGTGGGATTTGTGCTTCAGGGTATCAGCGCCGACCTGATCGCCACCAAATACGGCTTCAGCCGCGAGGATTGCGATGCCTATGCCCTGCTCAGCCAGAAACGGGCCAAGGCGGCCTGGGATCAGGGCCATTTTGCCAATTCCGTCATCCCCATCAAGGATCAGCTGGGCATCACCCTGCTGGACCGAGACGAATATATGCGCCCCGAGACCACGGCCGAGGATCTCGCTGGTCTCAAACCGTCCTTTGTGGATATGGGCGAGATAGGATTTGACAGTGTGGCGCTGCAAAAATACCCGCTGCTGGAACGCATGAACCACGTTCACCACGCCGGCAACAGTTCCGGCATTGTGGACGGCGCCGCCGGCATGCTGATCGGCAGCCGCGAAATGGGCGAAAAACTGGGCCTGAAACCCCGGGCCCGGCTGATCTCCTTTGCCGATGTGGGCATCGACCCCACGATCATGCTGTCCGGGCCGGGGGCGGCGGCCCGCAAGGCGCTCAAGCGCGCCGGCATGGTCAAGGAAAATATCGACGTCTGGGAGGTCAATGAAGCCTTCGCCTCTGTGGTATTGCGCTTCTGCCAGGAAATGGAACTGACCCCGGAACAGGTCAACGTCAATGGCGGCGCCATTGCCATGGGGCATCCGCTAGGCGCCACCGGGGCGATGATCCTGGGCACCGCGCTGGACGAGCTGGAACGCACCGGCAAGGCCACCGCACTGGCCACCCTCTGTGTCGCCGGCGGCATGGCCACGGCGACCATCATTGAACGGCTTTAAGGAGGACAGGACATGACAAATACCATCAAATTCGATCTGGATCAGGACGGTATCGCCCTCCTCAGCATTGACGTGCCGGGTAAATCCATGAATGTGATCACCGAAGCCTTCATGGACGACATGGAGGCGCTGATCCGCAAGATTTCCGAAGATGACGCCATCAAGGGGGCTGTCATCACTTCGGCCAAGGAAGGCTCCTTTGTGGCCGGTGCCGATCTCGGCATGCTGCTCTCTCTCACCCAAAACCGCGACAGCATGAGCCCGGAGGAAATGTTTGCTAAGGCGTTTCGGCTCAACAAAATGCTGCGGGACCTGGAAACCTGCGGCAAGCCGGTGGCGGCGGCCGTGAATGGTCTCGCCATGGGCGGCGGATTGGAAATTGTGCTGGCCTGTCATCACCGGGTAGTAGCGGACAACCCAAAACTCAATCTGGGCCTGCCGGAGGTGATGGTCGGCCTGCTGCCGGGCGGCGGGGGCACACAGCGGTTGCCGCGTCTGATGGGGGTTCAGATGGCCCTGCAATATCTGCTACAGGGCAAGAATATGAAACCACAGCAGGCATTGGCCTTCGGGGTCATCCAGCAGGTGGTGCCGGAAGCCGAAATTATCCCGGCAGCGAAAAAATGGATTCTCGACGGCGGCAAGGCGGAACAGCCCTGGGATAGCAAGAAATTCAAGATCCCCGGTGGCCAGGGCGTTTATGACCCCAATATCGTGCAGACCTTTATTGGCGCCACCGCCATGACCAAAAAGGAAACCAAGGGGAACTATCCGGCCGCCATCAACATCCTGAGTTGTGTTTATGAAGGTCACCAGCTTCCCATGGACAAGGCGCTTGCAGTCGAGAGCAAATATTTTGTCGATCTGCTTAGGGGCGACGTGGCCCCCAACATGATCCGCACGCTGTTTGTCAACAAACAGGCCGCGGAAAAAGGCATTCGCCGGCCCAAGGACCAACCGAAAATGCCGACCAGAAAGCTCGGTATGCTGGGCGCGGGCATGATGGGGGCGGGGATCGCCTATGTCTCTGCCCGGGCCGGGATCGAGGTCATCTTGTTGGACGTGACCCAGGAAGCCGCCGAAAAAGGCAAGGACTATTCCCGGGGGCTGCTGGACAAGGCGGTTAAACGCAAGAAAATGAGCCCGGAAAAGGCCGATGAAATTCTCGCCCGGATCAAACCGACCACCGATTATGCGGATCTTGAAGGCTGTGACCTGATTATTGAAGCGGTCCTTGAAGATATGGACGTGAAGGCAGATGTAACCGCCAAGACGGAAGCGGTGGTGCCGGAAAGCTGTATTTACGGCTCCAACACCTCCACCCTGCCGATCACCGAACTGGCCAAGGCCAGCCAGCGCGAAGATCAGTTCATCGGCATTCATTTCTTCTCGCCGGTGGACAAAATGCCGCTGGTGGAGATCATTATGGGCAAAAAAACCGGGGATGCGGCGCTCGCCAAGGCCCTGGACTATGTGGCCCAGATCAAGAAAACCCCGATCGTGGTCAATGACAGCCGCGGCTTTTACACCAGCCGCTGTTTTGCCACCTATGTGCAGGAAGCCGGCAATATGGTGGCCGAAGGCATTGCCCCGGCGCTTATTGAAAACTGCGGGGTTTATGCCGGCATGGCTGTGGGGCCGCTGGCGGTGGGCGACGAGGTCAGCCTGGAGCTCAGCTATCATGTGACCGAAGCCACCAAAAAAGCCCTTGGCGAGGCTTATGTGGCCCAGCCGGCGGACGCGGTGGTGGAAAAACTCTATAAGGAGCTGGGCCGCAAAGGCAAAAAGAACGGCCACGGCTTTTATGAATATCCCGAGGGCGGCAAAAAATATCTCTGGCCGGGCCTTGCTGAACTGTTCCCGCTGAAAGATCAACAACCCGCGCCGGAAGAGGTGACCAAGCGGCTGATGTACCGCCAGGCCATCGAAGTGATCCGCTGCCTTGAGGAAGGGGTGCTGCTGGCCCCGGAAGATGCGGATATCGGGGCCATTTTCGGCTGGGGCTTTGCGCCCTGGACCGGCGGCCCCTTAAGTATGGTGGACACCATCGGGCCCAAAAAATTCCTCGAAGATTGTGAGGCACTGGCGGCCCGCTACGGGGCTCATTATACCCCGCCCAAGCTTCTGAAAGAAAAAGTCGCCAAGGGCGAAAAGTTCTATAGCTGATTTTTCGTGCTGTCTACTGCGCAACTTTCGGGCGGAAAGGGTCTCAACCCCCTTTTCGCCCTTTTTTCCCTCTTTGCCCTTTTTTCTTTGCCGCTCCTTTTCGACCCTTCTTTTTTTACTCCCTCCTTGTTGATCTCTCCTTGTTGATCTCTCCTGGCCCCCGCGCGACTGCAGCGGCGGGTGACAACTACGTGCGACAACAGCTGCACGGGCAACAATGACTCCCTGGCCGAAGGCATTGATTGAATCCCTGAATCCTGATCAACGGATATTAAGACGGATATTAAGTTAGTTTTCCTAACTAATCTAATATCCGTCCCCAGAATGTAAGCCACACGTCGGAGAGTTCATGGCCGCCGGCGGGCCCGCACCACCACACCGTCTGCTTCGAAACTGTGCCCCGGAATGTCCATTTTCCGGCGGCGGGTTTCGGTTTTTTCAATCTCCAGCCCTTGGAGCAGCCCGGCTATCTCCTCAGCCGGCGCAAAAAGGTCCTCTTGTGCGGCCTGATCCTCAAAATCAACCCCGGTCAGGCCGATATACAGCACCACCCCACCCGGCACCAGAAGATCCCCGATCTGGGCCAGAAGGCGGGTGCGGTCGGCTTTGGGTAAATGAATAAAACACAGATAAATCAGATCGAATTTTTTGGGCGAAGAAAAATCCAGAATATCCCCGATATGGGTGGTGATCCTGACCCCCGCTTGTGCCGCAGCGCGCGCGAGATCCCGGATCGCCGCCGCACTAAAATCCACCGCTGTGACCTGCCATCCCTGTTGCGCCAGGGCAATGCTATCCGCGCCCTGACCCGCGCCAAGATCCAGCGCCCGACCCGGTTTGAGAGTCCGCACTTCCTGCATCAAAAAATCATCCGGTTTGGTCCAGACCTCGTCACAAGCTTCATAATATTCCTGCCAAAATGCTTTCCAGTTTCTGTTGGTCATGGGTTCCCCTATCTTAAATTCTTAAATCTCACTGTCCTTAATCTCACTGCCTTAACTCTCGCCGCCTTAACTCTCGCGTTGTAAACGGCCATCTCGTGAATTTTTAAAGTTAGTAAGACTAACTAACTTTAAAAGTCATAACATGTTCCCTTTGATCTCTTTCCTTCCGTCAGTGTTTGTATGTGGTTGAAAAACTTTAGCGCAACTCTCACCACAATTTACGCGAAGCCACGCCCTTATTACGGCCCGCCCGGTCCCTTATGCTTATTGGATCTGGTGTGATGAATTTGACGGTCCTGTCCTTGTTGAGATCATACAGCCTGGGAACTTCGCATGTAGAAACCACACCAGAGTTCACGAATTCACCAGCCTTCTGCACGAGCCAGCGGAGCCAGATCACAGGTTTCGACAGACTTTCGTCAGAAGAGCCGTCAGTTTCACCCCCTCCTCCGGCGTGAGCAAATCCTGGATTTCATGCGCCACCAAATCATAAACCCGACTTTCCTTTTCCAGAAGGTCCCGTCCGTCGCGGGTCAGTAAAATATGCCAGGCCCGGGAGTCATACCGGCATCGCACTCTTTCAATTAACCCTCGTTCTTCCAGCTTTTTAACCATCGTACTGGCAGAGGCCCGTTGCACCTGCAGAGTTTCGGCCAGTTGGGACAGATGTGCCCCTTGCCCATGAAAGTCCCGTTTCTCTCCTTGATGCTCATGATGATAGATCTGCTCCAATCTTTCCACAGATTTCAGGTAATCATATTCACTGAAAGTCAGGGGGCGCAGGCTGCGTTCCGCCTGCCAGCGCCGGGCCAAATATCTTTGCACATGATCGAGGGCCTGACCGAGAGACATCATATACCCCACACTCCTTTGGTTGGAAAACGTCATCCTTTTTTCTGATCTGGTTTTAGGGATCGGGACCCCTTATCTCATACCCCTTATATCTTATATTGGGCCATGATCAAATAAAATTAGTTAGCCTAACTAATATCAAGGCTAATATTAAGGAAGTGCCCGGGTATGTCAACCCCATTCATATTATTAGAGTGAATTGTGAAGAGGTTGACCCACGAAAACAGCCGACAGCACGATCAATACAAACCCCAAGGCAAATCCCGGCCGTGTCCTGTCTCCCCGTTTACCCCCGCTTCCCCCGAACGATCGCAACAGTTTTCTTTACGAAAACAATATGGGAAGAGCGGAAGAAGGGTATTGTATGCCTGTATCCTTGATTGCAGGGAGGGGGTGGTGATAAATTTCTACCCGGAAATCCAGTCCGCGCAGTTCTTTTAATATCCTTTAATATATTTTGATATATCGCATAGTATATTTTGATATAGTTCAGGCCGTAATTTTTCAGCGATGTCTTGAATTCGAGAAAACCGAACGATAAGTTGTCCCCAAAAAGACGGCATCATCAACTGCAACAGGGCCCCGACATGCAAAAGTTTCCTCTTTTTTTCATTTTCTGCCTTCTCTTTGTTGTCCTGACCGCCTCCCTTGCCCGAGCCGACTGGGTGCTTGAGGCGGAAAATTCCCATCTGTCCTTTGGTTCCATCAAGAAAAACACCATCGGGGAGGTCAATCACTTTACCAATATAGATAGTCGGATCAGCACAAATGGCACCATCACGCTGACCATTGATCTGTCTTCCGTGGAAACCTGGATCGACATCCGTAACGACCGCATCAGAAAATATTTGTGGCAGACCGATCGCTTCCCGCTGGCCACGCTGCGGGGCACTATTGATCTGGCGGAGTTTGAAAAACTTGCCCCGGGGGAAAGCCTTGTGATTGACACCACCTTTACCCTGTCGCTGCATGGGACAGAGCGGGCCATTGAGAGCGAACTTCGTGTCGTGCGCCTTGCGAAAGACCGAGTCATGGTGCTGCCCCATGAACTGATTTTTCTGGATGCGGAAAATTTCGGTTTACTTTCCGGACTTCTCAAGTTACAGGAGCTTGCCGGCCTGCCGTCCATCAGCACCGCCGTCCCCATCAGTTTCTATCTGACCTATCAGAAAGACTGACCCCGAATATTCTTTCAAAATACCGGACCTCGAAGACATAAGGCTTTGAGGTCGGCCAAACGTTATATGTACCGTAGATATACTGTCGTTGATAATTTGCAGGTGAGAAAGACACAGATTATGCCAAAACTTACCCCTCAAACCCTTTTGTCCTGTTTCCTCGGCGGATGCGCCCTGCTGTCCTTCCCCCTCTCATTACCCGCAGGGGCCCAAACCGAAGACCAACTGATCTCCGAAGACCAACGGGTGGACCCGGCCATTCTGGAAATCCTGGCCCAGGCCGCCGCGCGGGACGGGGGACAACATTTCCAAACCGTGCTGGAGCTGGCCATTGCCGCCAATCCAGATAAAAAAGACGCCTTGTTGAGCGCCGCCGAGGCCCTGAGGCCACACCCGTCCTCGCAAATGACTCCTGGTGAGGCGCCCCCCGCGCCCGAACCGATTACTGTGGTCGAAGAACGCATCCCCGAAGCCCAGTATCCGTTTTTCCATTTCAAGGGCTGGGACGGCGAAGCGGACCTGAATCTTCTGGTCAGTTCCGGGAACACGGATCAGCAATCCTTCGGCCTTGGCGGGAAAATGACCCGCGATAATGGGCGTTATCACAGCACCTTCAAGGGATTTTTCGACTTTAACAAAAGCTCAGGCGTCAAGGACAAACAGACCTGGGGGCTGTCCTACAAACTGGATTATGACTTTTCGCAACGTATGTTCCTGTCCGGCTTCCTGGGCTACAAAAATGATCAGTTCGGGGCTTTCCGCGAAAGGTTTACCCTGTCGATGGGTGCCGGTTATCGGGTCTTTGAAAACGACACCTATCAATGGGACGTAGAAGGCGGCCCCAGTATTCTGTGGACCAAGGAACTGGCCGGAGAAGATTTTGACCGGGAGGTGAATGCCTTTGCCAGCAGCAATTTCACTTGGATGATCAACGAACGCAGCGATCTGAGCAACGAGAGTAACGTCTATTTCGGCAATCTGCTGGTCGCGGAAAATAAAACAGCGCTCAAAGTCAAAATCAACGGCGCGCTGAGCAGCAAATTTTCCTTTGATATCCTGTATGACCGGGATGCGCCCACAGACCGGGACACCACGGACCTGATCGCCCGCGCCGGTCTACTGTATGATTTTTAACCGCCGTATGATATCCGGCTGAGGTGGCGATGACGCGCCCGCCGCCCTATGTCCCCATCAGATGCAGCGCAATGCTGCGCCGGTGGGGGCGGGCGCGATGCTCAAACAGGTAAACGCCCTGCCAGGTGCCAAGCATCAGTTCCCCGCCCATCAAAGGGATGCTGAGCTGGGTCTGGGTCAGGGCCGATTTGATATGGGCCGGCATATCGTCCGGCCCTTCCGCCACATGACGGTAAAGACGATTGTCTTCCGGCACAAGCTTGCGGAAAAAATCCTCAAGATCGCGCATCACGTCCGGATCGGCATTTTCCTGAATCACCAGCGACGCCGAGGTATGGCGCACAAACAAGGTCAGCAACCCGTCCCGTACGCCCTGATCGCAAACCCAGCGTTTCACCTCGCGGGTGATGTCATAAAGCCCGGTGCCGCCGCTGTCGACAGACAGAATATGCGTCATCTGTTTCATGCTGGTATTCTACTCCCGCCTGAAGGGGAAAGGCAAGCCGCCGACGATAACGCAGAACCCAATATCCCCGCAAGCCCAACAAGACCAGTAGAATCGCCAGGTGGATCAGCGGCTCCCGCAGGTCCGCCTTGACCATCATCAGATGATGCCCCACCGCCAGGGCAGCGATCAGGTATACCAGCCGGTGCAGCCGGGACCAGAGGCGCCCGAGCCGGCGGATCATGGTTTTTGTGGAGGTCGCCGCCAGCGGCAGAAGCAGCACAAAAGCCACCATCCCCAGCATCATGGCCGGTCGTTTCACCAGATCCTTCCAGATCACCGCCCAGTCGAAAAAATGATCCAGTACAAGGTAATTTGTCAGATGCAGCAGGGCGTAAACGAACGCATACAGCCCCAGCGGCCGCCGCCACCGGATCAACCAGTTCTGTTTCAAGGCCCGGCGCAGCGGCGTGATCGCAAGGCTTAGCAGCAAAAACCGGATCGCCCAGTCCCCGGTATATTGATTGACATATTGAAAGGGATTGGCGGTCAGCGCATGAGCCTGGACATTCAGCAGCAGCCCCACCTGCCAGAGAAGCCAGAGCAACGGCAGCAGCGCCAGCACATGCAGGCCCAGTTGCAGATATGTCCCATAGGCTTTCATGATCAATAAAGTGTCCTGGGATCCATATCCCGATACAGATGCGCCACCTCTTCGCCATACCCGTTAAAGGGCAGCGTGTCCCGACGAAAAAATTCGCCAATGCGCCGTTCCCGGGCCTGCGACCAGCGCGGATGATCCACCGCCGGGTTCACATTGGCGTAAAAACCGTATTCCCGGGGCGCAAGACGCTGCCAGCTGTTTTGCGGCTGCCGGTCGGTGAAACTGAGGCGGACAATGGATTTAATGCTTTTAAACCCGTATTTCCAGGGCACCACCAACCGCAGCGGCGCCCCGTTCTGGCCCGGCAGAACCTCCCCATAAAGCCCCACCGCCATCAGGCTGAGCGGATTGAGCGCCTCATCCAGACGCAACCCTTCCACATAAGGCCAGGGGATAACCCGACGGTTCTGCCCCGGCATCTGGTCAGGATCATAAAGCGTTTCAAACCGCACATATTTCGCCCCCGATTGCGGCTCTAGCCAGCGGATCAGATCCGCCAGCGGAAACCCCACCCACGGAATCACCATGGACCAGGCTTCCACACAGCGCAGGCGATAGATGCGCTCCTCCAGCGGGAAACGGCCGATCAAATCATCCACATCATAATCTCCCGCCTTGTTCACCAGCCCATCAATGCGCACGGCCCAAGGCCGGGGTTTGAGATAAGGGGCGTTTTTTCGAGGGTCTTCCTTGCCGGTGCCCAATTCGTAGAAATTATTATAGCCGGTCACCGCCTTATAGGCGGTCAACGCCTCCCCAGGATCATAGAGCGGATTCTTCGTCACCCCGGACAGCTTCTTCCCTCGCCCTTCGGCCCGTCCCGCTGCCGGCATCAGACCGGCCGCCGCCCCGCCCGCCAGGCTTCCGCCCATCAGACCAATCCGGCCCACATCGCGCAGGAAATTGCGGCGGGTGAGGTAAATATCCCGGGGGGTCACCTCGTTTTCCAATAGGTCAGAACTTTTCACGATCTTGATCAGCATGTCTTTCCTTTAGAGTGAATTGCAAATGGGTCAATCTATGCACAATTCATTCTAGTATTCCCTTTCTAAGCATACCATAATTTGCCCCGCCGACCTGTGCCATTAACAGCCGATCACAATTTCGGGAGATCATGTTATGGCTTGCGAAAATTACTGAATTCGGGCATCACGAAAGCAGAATTGAACAGGAGAGAGTATGAGCCCGCCGCTGCTGACCTTACAGGATATTGCCCTTCGATACGGCCCCCATCCGCTGTTTGACGGGGTCAGCCTTGCCATCGGTGAACGGGACCGGATCTGTCTGGTGGGCCGGAACGGCTCCGGCAAATCCACCCTGATGAAAGTTATTCACGGCACGGTGGACGCCGACAGCGGCGAACGTTTTGTCCAGCCCGGCACCCATATCGCCTATCTGGATCAGGACCCGGATCTGTCCTCCCATGAAACAGTTCGGGATTATGTGGCCGCAGGTCTGCCGGAAGCTTCGCGGGACGATCTGTATCAGGCCGATATTATTCTGGCCGAAATCGGTCTTGATCCCACTCTCGCCACCAGCAACCTTTCCGGCGGGGAACGACGGCGCGCGGCCATTGCCCGCATCCTGGTAAGCGAAGCGGACATCCTGCTGCTGGACGAACCCACCAACCATCTGGATATTGCCACCATCGAATGGCTAGAAACCAGGGTGAAGGAGTATCGCGGGGCACTGGTGATCATCAGCCATGACCGCGCTTTCCTGTCACATCTTACCACCACCACTTTCTGGCTGGACCGGGGCCGGGTGCGCCGTCTTGACAAGGGATTTGCGCATTTTGAAGACTGGGCGGAAACCATCCTTGACCAAGAGCGGGGAGAACGGGAAAAACTCGACAAACTGATTGAAAAAGAAACCGAATGGTCACACAAGGGCATCACCGCCCGGCGCAAACGCAATATGGGCCGCATGCGCGCGCTCAACGCCCTGCGAGAACAGCGCGCCCGGCAAATCCGTGAGGTAGGCCAGGTCAAACTGGAAGCCGACAGCGGCAAGGTCAGCGGCCGCAAGGTGATCGAAGCCCGCAAGGTCAGCAAGGCCTTTGGCGACAAAGTCATCCTCAAGGATTTTTCCCTCCGCATCCTGCGCGGCGACCGCATCGGGATCATTGGTCCCAACGGAGCAGGAAAATCCACCCTGTTGAAAATTCTGACCGGGGAACTGGCCCCCGACAGCGGCACCGTCAAACTGGGCACCCATCTGGAGGCCACCTATCTGGACCAGCGCCGCAGCCTGTTAAAGGACACCGACACGGTCTGGGAAACCTTAAGCGACGGCGGCGATCACATTATGGTTCGCGGCACGTCCAGACACATCATTTCCTATATGAAGGATTTCCTGTTTGATGCATCTCAGGCCCACACCCCGGTAGGGGCGCTGTCCGGCGGGGAACGCAATCGGCTTTTGCTTGCCAAGACCTTGGCCCACCCCACCAACCTGCTGATCCTGGACGAGCCGACCAACGATCTGGATATGGATACGCTGGACCTCTTGCAGGAGGTCCTCAGCGACTATGACGGCACTGTGCTTCTGGTCAGCCATGACCGGGATTTTCTTGATCGCACCGTCACCTCGACCATTGTCATGGAAGGCAATGGTCAGGTAACCGAATATGCCGGCGGCTACAGCGATTATTTGCGACAACGCAAATCCCCCGATCCGGCCCCCCAGGCATCACCGGCCGACCGGATGAGGCCCGGTTCCCCTAGCGGCAAGACCCCCCCTCAAAAACCGACGGCCCGCAGCAGCAAAAAACTCAGTTACAAACATCAGCTCCGCCTGCAACGGCTTCCGGAGGAAATGGCGACGCTGGAAAAGCGGATTGCCAAAATCGAAACCACGCTGGCAGATCCGGGGTTCTATGCCAGGGATCCGGATGGCTTTGCCTTGCTCACCAAAGAACTGGAAGAATGCCAGAACAACCTTGCCGCAATCGAAGAAGAATGGCTTGAACTGGAGCTTCTGCGGGAAGAAATGGACGGGCCATAAAAAATGCTGCGCAACATAGGCGCAGCATTTTGTCAGATCCCCCTCTTCGAAAGTTTAATGCACCCCGTGCATGGCCTTTCTCAGAAGCGGGGTCAAAAGCAGGATAAACACACCCACGCCGATACTGATCAGACCGATATTGGTATAGACCTCCATCGTGGCCATCACGTCCAACTTGCCGGCGTCGGCGCCGTGGCCGCCACTGCCGGTGAGCGAACTGATCCAGCCGGCCACATAATTGCCCATGGCCGAAAACAGGAACCATGTGCCCATCATCATGCCGACAATCTGCGGCACGCTGAGTTTGGTCACCATGGACAGCCCTACCGGGCTCAGGCATAGCTCGGCCACTGTCAGCGACAGATAAATGAACACCAGCCACATGAAGTTCTTTGCGGTGCTGTCATCAAGACCCATGCCCCAGGCAAACACCACATATCCCAGACCAATCAGCAACATGGCGAGACCGAATTTACCGGGCGTTGAGGGCTCCCAGCCCTTTTCAGACAACGCCACCCACAGCCACGCCATCATCGGCGCCAATATAACAATCAGAGCCGGATTGAGGAACTGCACCTGTGACGCCAGCAGACTGAATCCGAACACATTCAGATCGAACTGCTGATCCGCCAGCAGAGTCAGGCTTGCAGCCTGCTGTTCGAACAGGGCCCAGAACACCGCCTGAACCGCGATCAGGAAACAAGCAACCAGCAACCGGTCCCGCTCTTCCTTGAGACATTTGGTAAAGGCATAAAAGAGGATGATCGAAATCATCGCCACCCCCGACACGCCGAGAATCTGTCCCACCAGGCTCTGATACTGCATGAAGATCCAGTTGATGATCACAAGACCCAGACCGCCCAGATAAATGGTGTTTTCCTTGGTCAGGCCAATGGGGCTCTTTTCCTTCAGTACTTCGGGCCGGGTTGGCTCGGCCCGGCCTTCCAGCAACGCCTGCCCCCCCAAGAACACCAGAAGCCCGAACAGCATCCCAATGCCGGCAATTCCGAAACCCCAGTTCCAGCCATAGGTTTCACCCACATACCCGACAATAACGGTCGCCAGCACGGACCCCAGATTAATGCCCATATAGAAAATGGAGAAACCGCCATCCCGACGGGGATCGTTCGGCCCGTACAACGCCCCCACAATGGTGGAAATATTCGCTTTCAGGAATCCGACCCCGGTAATGATCAGCGCCAGGGAAAGAAAAAAGATATTGAGGTAAAACTCGCTGCGGACGACCACATCACCGTCCAGATAGGCTTTCGGGCCGTGAAATGCCATCATGCCATGCCCCGCCACCAGCAGGAAAGCACCATATACAACCGCTTTGCGGCTGCCTAGATAACGGTCCGCCAAAAATCCGCCAATAATGGGCATCATATAGACAAGACCGGAATAGGCCCCGTAAATCATGCTGGCTTTTTCAGTGCTGAACATATGGTATTTCACCATATACAGCACCAGAATAGTACGCATGCCGTAATAGGAAAACCGTTCCCACATTTCAGTGAGGAAACACACGGCGAGACCAATCGGATGGCCCATAAGCTCACGTTTCTGCGACCCGGTATGCAGATCATCAGCTATATCGGTCATGTCCTGATCTCCTTGTTATTGTCGTTCACATAAACTGCCATATCTGACATTCTCATCCCTAATTTTTCTTAATCTCGGCGATTGAAAGCGCACAGTTTGGCAGAAAAGATATTATCTGTCATCTGCCTTAACCCACCGACAGCGCAAAACAGCAGATTATTCCGATCTGCTGTCCTATGCGAAAATTTTATACAGAATTTTCCGCATCTGTTCTCATGGCAGTTCTTGAAAACAACCGCTCTCACGCACAGGGGCCAATGGTAATGACAAAAGAGTCCACTCAAAAACACGCATTTCAACGGTTTACAGCCGGCCTGCTTGATCCGTATAAATGAAACCGGATAGAGTAAACTGGCATTCTTTTTTTTGAGGGGCACAGAAATGAAGATCAGCAGTAATTTCGACGGCGGCAATATCGAGGCTATCGAGGCGGAAAATCCGCAGAATATCCGCCTGCGGATCCGCAAGGACAATCAGTCCGATTTTTTTCAGTGGTTTTATTTCCGCATGACTGGCGCCAAAGGCCAGCTATGTGCGCTCAGCATCGAGGAGGTGGCCGACGCCGCCTATCCCGAGGGTTGGGAAAATTATCAGGCCGTGGCCTCCTATGACCGGGAGAACTGGTTCCGGGTCAGCACGGTTTATAAAAACGGCACCCTCACGATCCAGCATGTCCCGGAAACCGACTGTGTTTATTATGCCTATTTCGCCCCCTACAGCATGGAACGGCATCACGACCTGATCGCCCGCTGTGCCCGTCATGAGCAGGTCGCCCTGCATTCTATCGGGGAAACGGTGGATGGGCAGGATATGGATCTTCTGACCATCGGTGAGAGCGACAGCAACAAAAAAGTTATCTGGATCATTGCCCGCCAGCATCCCGGTGAAACCATGGCCGAATGGTTCATGGAAGGTTTTCTCGAAAGGCTGCTGGACGATACGGACCCGGTCAGCCGGGAATTATTGAAAAAATGTGTCTTCTATGCGGTGCCCAACATGAATCCCGACGGCAGCCGCCGGGGACATCTGCGCACCAATGCCGTGGGGCGTAATCTCAACCGCGAATGGCATGACCCCTCCCTGGATCACAGCCCCGAAGTATTTTACGTGCGCGGCAAGATGGATGAAACCGGCATGGATCTGGTACTGGATGTGCACGGGGACGAAGCCCTGCCCTATAACTTCATCGCCTGTTTCGAAGGTATTCCCGACATTAACGAATCCCAGCTTGACCTGGCCTATGACTTCCAGAAGGAACTGGCGCGCCTCAATCCTGATTTCCAGACCGAAAAAGGCTATCCCAAATCGGCGCCCGGCACAGCGGATCTCAGCATGGCCACCAACCAGCTCGCCTTCCGTTATAATGCCGTTGCCATGACCCTGGAAATGCCGTTCAAGGATACGGTAGAAACACCATACCCGGAAAGCGGCTGGTCCCCGGAACGGGCACAAAAACTCGGCCGTTCCACCCTGGATGCCCTGTGGGCCATCATTGATCGGCTGTAAGGACGCGGGAAGCAGCCCCCCTGTGGATCGCCCCCTTCGGGGGGCGCGATGACGTTTCCCCTTCCTGTGCTTCCCCGTCATTGTCCTTGCCGCCTCTCCTGCGTCATTGCCGCGAAGGCGGCAATCCAGCCCCTCCCCAAAGATGTTCCGTCCGGCTTGTCGTCCGGAAGGGCTTTATTTGAAAAGACTCTTAAAAAGGACTCTTAAAAAGGACTCTGGGCTCCCGCCTGCGCGGGAGCGACGAAAGGGAACTTCGGGAGCTCACGATGATGCAGGCTCTTCGGGACGAAAACCTCAAACATAGTGGATGACGTGTGGATGACGTTTCCCTTTAACGTCATTGCAACGCGCAACAGCAACGCAGCAATCCACAATTTCCGAGGGCCACAATTTCAGAGGAGACCAGAAGGCTCGAAACGTCTTCTCACAGGAACGCCTTCACAAAACAGTCTACCGGATATGCAGTTTGCGGCTGGCGGCGGTGCGGGGTTGCCAACCGACTCGTTCCAGTTCTGGTGTATCGTTTTCTTCCGCCGGATAGCCCACACACATATAGGCCACCAGGTCCCAGCTGTCGGGCACATCAAGAATTTCATGCACCTTGTCGGGATGCAGGATCGACACCCAGCCCATTCCCACCCCGCGCGCCCGCGCCTGGAGCCACAACGCCACAACCGCGCCGGCCACAGAATAATTGAGCATTTCAGGCATGGTCTTGCGGCCGAGCCCCGCCCCTTCCTGAACGTCCCGGTCCACAAAAATCGCCAGATGCACCGGCGCCTCCTTGAGCCCGGCCAACTTCAACGAGGCATAAAGTTTGGCTTTTTCCCCCTCATAATCCTGCAAGGCCGCCTGATTGCAGTCGCTGAAATCCTCGATGATCTGGCGGCGGCGCTCCGGGCTTTCCACACTGACAAAACGCCAGGGCTGACTGTTGCCCACGGACGGCGCCAGACAGGCCCGGTCGAGAATATCATCCAGCAATCCCTCTTCCAGGGGATCGGGTTTGAAATGTCTGACGTCACGCCGCCAGATATACAACTCATCCAGTTTGTCGAGAAACTCCTGGTCGAAAACCGGCGGTGAAGATCGGGATTTTTTTGTCATACCTCTTTTTTACCGTAAGCCCGCATCAGAGCCAAATATTATCCGCACCTTGTTCATTTCGCGCCGGGTGTCCTGAAAGATACCAAGGCCGCTATACCGTCGTGGCCCAGCCGCCATCCACCGTCAACGTCGCGCCCGTCACATAGGATCCGGCCCGGCTGCACAGGTAAATGGCCGCTCCCGCCATATCCTCCGGTTCTCCGATTCGCCCGCGAGGCACTTCGCGGATGATTTTATCGGTGCCCACCGCCTCAAACAGACCCTTGGTCATGGCGCTGGGGAACGGGCCCGGCGCAATGGCCGTGACATTGATATGATCCGCCGCCAGACGTTTGGCGAGCACCCGGGTCATATGAATCACCGCCGCCTTGCTGGCAGAGTAGCTATAGGTTTCCGGATCCGGAACATGCTGTCCATCCACGCTGGCAATATTGACCACCCGCGCCGGATCCTCATGCCGCCCCGCAGCCCTGAGCAACGGAAACAGCTTCTGGGTCAGGAAAAACACCCCCTTCACATTCACATCCATCACCTTGTCCCAGCCGCTTTCCGGGAAGTCCTCAAACGGCGCCCCCCAGGCGGCCCCTGCATTATTGACCAGAATATCGAGACGCTGTTCCCGTTCCTTGATGGCCTCGGCAAAGGCCACCACCCCCTCATAGGTGGACAGATCCGCCTTGAGACCGATACAGGTGCCATAGGCCGAAAGCTCCTCGACGGTTTTTCTGACCTGCTCCTCCTTGCGCGAACAGATATAGGTTCTGACCCCGTTTTCCACAAACCCGCGGGCAATCATGGCCCCGATGCCGCGCGAGCCACCGGTGATCACTGCTGTTTTGCCGGAAATGTCAAAAAGAGTTTTCATGTCGCCATTCTCCCTAACCCAAACAATCGTTTGAAAACTGTATCGCGGCGGGATCAAAAAAGCCAGGCCCCATCTCCCGCTCTCAAAAAGTCCGGCAGCTCTTATACCGGAAGCTCTTATAAATGTGTCTTCAGAAAATCCAGGGTGCGTTTTCTGGACAGGGCGGCAGCTTTGGGATCATAACTGCCCCGCTCGTCACAAACAAATCCGTGATCGGCGCCGTCGTAAATATGGAAAATCGCGTCTGCTCCAAGGGCCTTCTGGCTCTGGCGGATTTTTTCCACATCTCCCACGGTGATGATCTGGTCCCGTTCGCCGAAATGGTACAGCACCGGACAGCGGGGTTTGCGTTCCCTCTGGCCGGTGATGCCGCCGCCGTAATAGACCACGGCACATTCCAGATTCAGATGACACGCCGCCATGAAAGACAAATAACCGCCCCAGCAATATCCAATCGTGGCCCGCCGGCCATATGGAGCCAGCGCCTCGAAACAGGCGGTAATATCCTGAAGCGCCACCTCATCCGGGGTTGCGAATTTATATTCCCGCGCCCGGGCAAAATCCGCATAGGACAGACAGAGTTTTTTTTCGATCCGGTCATAGAGCGCCGGCGCCAACACCGCGTATCCTTCCGCGGCATAGCCGTCCGCCAGGGCCTGGATATGGCGGTTGACCCCGAAAATTTCCTGCAACAGGATAATGCCGCCCCGGGCGCTGCCATCCGGCAACGCCTGATAAACATCGAAATGATGGCCATCCTCAGCAACCAGTTCGATAAAGTCTCCCATCTTGTCCTCCTGTCTGTTTCTGATCCCTTCCTGATCCCTTAAAGTGTATCAGATGCCCCGTAGGCGACAACCGAATTGCGCATCATTCCCCTAATGAAAGCTGGCAATGGCTTTGCGGAATCGCGCCAGGGAAATCAGGAAATAAACCCCGCTGATACCTATAATCGCTAGAAGATCCGGCCAGACAATATCCAGCCCGGCGCCACGATAGAGGATCGCCTGGGAAAAGGCCACAAAATGGGTGGAGGGAGACAGCTGCATGACATTTTGCAGCCACACCGGCATGCTTTCCAGCGGCGTGGTACTGCCCGAGAGCAGATACATCATCACCAGAACCGGTATGACCAGCAGCCCGAACTGCGGCATGGAGCCGGTAAAGGTGGCCAAAAGGATGCCCAGCGCCGTCACCGAAAACAGATACAACACCGCACCCACAATAAACAGCGGGACGGACCCGGCAATGGGCACCTCCAGAAGCTCATGCGCCACCAGCCACAAGGACAGAATGGCACCGACAATGATCACCAGACCATTGGCCCAGATCTTGGCCAGCATGATTTCCGTGGGCACCACCGGCATGACCAGCAAATGTTCCACCGTGCCGTGCTCGCGTTCGCGGATCAGCGCCGCACCGGTCAGGATGATGGCCAGAATAGTGATGTTGTTGATGATCTGCATGATCGCATTGAAATTGACCGACCGGAAATTGGGATTGAACTTAGCGCGGATCACAAGATCAACCGGCAGCGGGGCGGCCTTTTCCTGACCGGTTGCATATTTCACGGCTTCCTGCATGATGATATTTTGCAGATAAACGGCACCGTTGCCGGCCTGGGTCATGGCTGTGGCGTCCACATTGATCTGCAATGCGGGGCGTCTGCCAGCCAGAAGGTCGGCTTCAAATTCCGGCGGAATATCCAAAACAAAAACATATTTTCCCTGATCCAGTACCGCCTCCATCTGCCGGGGGTCGATATAGTCCGGGGTTTTGAAAAACGGCGGCAGCAGCGCCGCCCCGATTTGCCGCGACAGTTCCGAGCGGTCCTCGTCAACAATCGCCACGGCGGCGTTTTCCACCTCGAATTTGGCGCCGGTGGCCACCGCATAAACTGCATAGGAAAACACATAGACAATCAAAACCATCAGCACCGGATCGGTGCGCAGGCCATACAATTCCTTGATGCCAAGATGAAAAATATTGCTCCAGCGTTTCCCCATGGTCTAGTTTTCCTGTTTCGGCAACGCCACCAGCGCCGCGACAATAAAGACCATGGCGAAACCTGCCAGCGCCAGATGATTCTGCCACAAGGTCGAAAGCCCCAGCCCCTTGGTCAGGGTACCGATGCTGATCTGTTCAAACCAGGAGGACGGAAAGGCCAGCCCCAGAAACCGCCCGCCGCCTGAAAGCGATGAAACCGGCACCAGAAGACCGGAAAAATTCACAGACGGGACAATGGAAATCACGGCGGTGGCAAAAATCGCTGCCACCTGGCTTTTGGTAAAGCTCGACATAAAAAGCCCGAAACCGGTGGTGGCCAGAATATACAGAATACCCCCCAACGCCAGCGCGACAAATGATCCCTTTACGCTCACCCCGAACACCAGCCAGGACATAAGAAGCATGCTGAGAAAACTCAGCAGCGAAACGGCCACATAAGGCAGCTGTTTGCCGGCCAGAAATTCAAACCGGGTCACCGGCGTAGCGCGAAAATTGGCGATCGAGCCGGTTTCCTTTTCCCGCACGACACCCACCGCCGTCATCATCGCCGGAATCAGCACCAGCATCAGCATAATCACCCCGGGCAGAATGGCATAAACGCTCTTGAACGCCTGGTTATAAAGGAACCGGGTTTCAAGATTGACCGGCAGCGCCGCAGAGCGCCCCTGAAAGTCATAACCCCGAGCCGTCTGTTGCTCAAGATAGTGCAGCGCCAGCCCGGTGACATAGCCGCGAATGGTTTCAGCTCTGAATGGCATGGTGCCGTCAATCCAGATCCCCACCTCCGGGGTCTCTCCCTGTAACAGCCGGCGGCCAAAATCCGTCGGAATTTCAAGCGCAAGTTTCAGTTCTCCGCTTTTCAGCCGGCGCATCAGCTCCTCGGCACTTTGCGCCGGCGGCCTTTCGATGAAATACCGCGAACCACTGAAATTTTCCAGCAGCGTCCGGCTTTCCAGGGACTGATCCTGATCATAAACCGCATAAGGCAGGTCTTCCACATCCAGGGAAATACCGTATCCAAAGGTCAGCATCAGCAGCAGCGGCCCCAGCAGGGCAAAAGCCAGTCGGATCGGATCCCGCAACAGTTCCATGCTCTCCCGCCGGGCATAGGCCCACAGCCGGCCGGGATTAAAACGCCGCTCTACAACCGGCCTCTGGTGTGCAACCGGTAACACCCCCTCCTCCTGTGCAGACGGCTCTGACGAGGGCGCCACCGCCGTTTCCCGCACCGCCTCCTCCAGCCGGAAAATAAAGGCTTCTTCCAGCGTCGCAGCCCCGTGGGCCCGCATCAGCTCATCCGGTGCCCCCACCGCCAACACCCGTCCGGCATGCATCAGGGAAATCCGATCACAGCGTTCGGCCTCATTCATGAAATGGGTGGAAATAAAAATCGTCACCCCCTTGTTGCGGGACAGGTCGATCAGATAATGCCAGAATTGATCCCGGGCCACAGGATCCACCCCCGAAGTGGGCTCGTCCAGAATCAACATTTCCGGGCCGTGCAGGACCGCCGTCGCCAGTTGCAGACGCTGACGAATCCCCAGAGGCAGGCTTTCGGGGCGTTGATCGGCCACAGCCTCAAGGTCGAAATCCCGCAGCAATTCCTCTACCCGGGGCCCGATCTGCGCTTTGGGCAGATGATAGAGCCGGGCGTGTAGCTCCAGATTTTGCCGTAGGGTCAGTTCGCCATAGAGGGAAAAGGTCTGGGACATGTAACCGACCCGGCGGCGGGTTTCCAGGTCACCGCCCGCTAACGGTCGGCCAAACAGGCGGGCCTCGCCCTCCGTCGCCGGTAAAAGACCCGTCAGCATTTTCATGGTGGTGGTCTTGCCGCACCCATTGGAGCCGAGAAAACCGAAAATTTCCCCACGATAAATACGGAAACTCACATGATCGACAGCGGTGAACTGGCCGAACCGGCGGGTCAGGCCCTCGGCCTCAATGGCCGGTACTTGCGTTTCCTCCACCGCGCGGGGGGTAACTACAACCGCCTGATGTCCGGCGCGTTTTTCCGCCGGCAGCAGGGCAATGAACGCGGCCTCAAGGGTACGCGCGCCGGTCTGGGTCTTGAACGTCTCCGGCGCGCCCGAAGCGATTACCCGGCCATCATCCATGGCCGCCAGCCAGTCAAACCGTTCGGCTTCCTCCATATAGGCGGTAGCCACAAGCACACTCATGCCCGGCCGACGGCGGCGGATACGGTCAATCAATTCCCAGAACTGTCGACGGGACAAGGGATCCACCCCGGTGGTCGGTTCATCAAGCACCAGAAGATCCGGATCATGAATCAGCGCACAACACAGTCCGAGTTTCTGTTTCATCCCCCCCGACAGTTTGCCGGCCGGGCGGGCGGCAAAGGGGGCAAGGCCAGTGGCTTGCAAAAGATCAGCGATACGCGCCCGGCGCTCCGCTTCCGGCTGGCCGAACAGGCGGCCGAAAAAGTCAATATTTTCAAACACGCTGAGGGTGGGATAGAGATTCCGGCCCAGCCCCTGCGGCATATAGGCAATGCGGTGATGGCAGAGGCGGCGATGGCGCCGGTCGGTCATATCCCCGCCGAGAGTGTGAACCTGTCCGTCTTGTAAACGCCGGACACCGGTGATCAATGCCAGAAGCGTCGATTTGCCCACCCCGTCCGGCCCGATCACTCCCGCCATGCAGCCGGCCGGAATATCGAGTGTCACTTCCCTGAGGGCCACGGCGGCACCATAATTATGGCTGACCCGCTCCAGACGGGTGACACTTTCGGCACACATCACGGCAGCTTGACGTTGAGGTGATCCGGCCATGCGACCTGCGGGTCAACGGCGATATAAACCCTGCCGCGCACCCCGGTCTTGACCTGTTTTTCATATTGCTTCAGCAGATCACGCGGCAGGGTAAGCTTGACCCGGAACATCAGCTTGTCCCGTTCGTCCTGGGTTTCAACCGATTTCGGGGTGAACTGCGCCTCGGACGCCACAAAGGTAACCTTGGCCGGCACCACATATTGCGGCACCGGATCAAGTATCAGCCGCGCCGGGCTGCCCAGCGCCAGCCGCCCCGCCGGCCCCGCCGGGATAAACACCGTCATATAGACATCCGTGACATCCAGAAGGGTCAGAATACGCGCGCCCGCGCCCACCACTTCACCGGGCTGGGCCAGTTTATATTGCACCCGCCCGTCCCGAGGCGCGATAAGAACCGTATCCTCAAGCAGGGCCTCAAGCTCGGCCACACTGGCCTCGGCCACATCCACAGCAGCACTGGCCTGGTCAAAGCTGGCCTTGGCAGCCTCATGGGCGGCAATGGCGGAATCTTTCTGACTGCGCCGCTGATCGAGTGCCGCGGTGGAAATATGCCCTTTTTTGTGCAATGCGCTGGCCCGCTCAAACTCCTGCAAGGCGAGGGTGCGCTGGCTCAGAGCCTGAGCCATGGCCGCCTTGGCAGCGGCCCGGGCCTTTTGGGCCTGATTGACCAGCGCCTGAGCGCCACGAAGCCGGGCCTGCAACTCCTGGTTATCCATCCGCGCCAAAACTGTGCCAGCACTCACCATATCCCCTTCATTGACCAAAATTTCCGCGATACGGCCGGGCGCCTTGGCCGCAATTTCAATCTGTTCGGCCTCGATTCTGCCATTGGTCACAATGATGCCCTCCGGCAGCGATGTCCGTCCCTCTATCAGCCAGTATACGACCCCACCACTCACCAGCGTCACAAGGATAATCAACAGGGAAAGAGTTTTTTTCATTTACATCAGTCCATATTTCCGGAACAGAGCATCATTAAAAATTTGCACTGCACAATTTTTGTCGTCTTCCATAACTTCCAAGGATAGGTTCTATACCTAAAGCAGATCGGATAACTTGACCAGGATCAATTTTCAGAATTTATAAGATAAATGCCATATTCCAGACATATTAAGGCATTAACCACATTCTGAAAGTTCGAAAACGGTCGCCGCTTTCGGGGTATTCCTTTGGCTGCCAATGGCGGAACAGCCTTTGATGCAGCGCAAAAACGGTGTCATATTTCGGAAAAATATAAGGAAAAATGATGTTGCTTCTGGACGGAAAAAAGGGTCTTGTGGTCGGCGTTGCCAACCGTCATTCCATTGCTGCCGGCTGCGCCCGCGCCCTGCGTAATGCCGGAGCGGATCTGGCACTCACTTATCTCAATGACAAGGCCCGGCCCTATGTGACGCCGCTCGCCGAGGAGGTCAAGGCTCCGTTGTTTCTGCCGCTTGACGTGGAGCGGGACGGGCAAATGGAAGCGGTTTTTGAACAGATCGAGACCTTCTGGGGCCGTCTGGATTTTCTGATTCATTCCATCGCCTATTGTCCCAAAGAAGATTTGCACGGACCGTTGTCCGCCTGTTCCCGTCCCGGATTCCTGCAGGCCATGGACATTTCGGTTTATTCCTTTATCCGCATGGCACATCTGGCCGCACCGCTGATGCGCAACGGCGGGGCACTGCTGACCATCAGTTATCACGGGGCAGAAAAGGTGGTGGATCATTATAATGTCATGGGGCCGGTCAAGGCGGCACTGGAATCCAGCGTCCGGTATCTGGCCGCCGAACTGGGCCCGCGGGGAATTCGTGTCAATGCTCTCTCGCCCGGCCCGATCAAGACACGGGCGGCTTCCGGAATCGCCCATTTTGACGAACTGATGGACAAGGCCCGGCAAAATGCTCCCGAACGGCGGCTGGTAAGCATTGAGGACGTGGGCGCCATGGCCATGGGCCTGGTCAGCGATCTGTCGCGCAATGTCACCGGCAATATCGCCTATGTGGATGCCGGCCTGCATGTGATGAGTTAGTTGAACATGTGATGAGTTTAATTGGCCCGGCCGGCTCCCCCGACCCGGAAGACGTGACCCAAACAGCGTTCAGCAAATTCGCCGCCCTCAAAGACCCGGATCCGGAAAAGAAGGCCGGGCAATATGAAAGATGGCGGGACCGCACAGCACAGAGACAAAGCAAGACGACAGCGATAACCCGCCGTTGCGCATCTTGCTACTCCTTTCTCTGGCCCTTGTGCAGCGCCTGCAATTTACGCCATCTTTGGTATTGTTCCACCTTCCCTGGGTCTGGGTGTTCCTCGCCCTTCAGCCAAAACGCGAACCAGTCCACATTGCCCTGCTTGGAAGCGAAACGCTCGGCCGGTTGTGACAATGTGGCCGGCGATTATCAAACCCGGGTCGACATCCGGCTTCAGCCCCTGGACGGCGACGCCACGCTGCTGAGCATTTCCGAAAGCGGCTGGCGGGATAATGATGCGGCACGCGCCGGCTCCTATTCCAACTGTTCCGGCTGGATGCATATGGCCTGTTGTCTCAAGGCCTATCTGGAATATGGCATCAACCTGCGCGCCGGCGGCGTGATTTAAGCCGGGTCCACCACCGAACTGCGTCGTTGCAACACCACCACATCCCGCCAGCGGCCATGATGGCAGGCAACCCGTTCGAGCATGCCGACCCGCCGAAAACCGCACCTTTCATGCAACCGCAGACTGGCTTCATTTTCCGGAAAAATCTTGGCCAGCAAGGTCCAATACCCGGCTTGTTCCGTAGCCGTAACGAGGGCATCCAGCAATTGCCGTCCCGCGCCCCGGCCATGGCAGTTTTCATCAATATAGAGCGTATCCTCCGCCACCCCCCGATAGGCGGGCATGTTGCTGAAGGCGCTGATCGCAGCCCAGCCTCGCACCACACCCTGTTCGGTCAGCACCAGACGGCAATCCTTTAGAAAACTGCGGTCCCAGTCGGGCCAGTCTTTGTTTTCCGTATTGAAGGTGGCATTCCCGCCGGCAATACCCTGGCCGTAAATCTCCCGCACCCGGGCGTAATCCGTGGGCTCAAAGGGGCGAATGTGAAAGATCGGCTGTGACATGGCAGGCTCATAAAAAATCGCGGATCATGGCAATCAGCGGTTCGTCCGCTGGCGGCATGGGATAGTTCTGCAGCTCCTTGATCCGTACCCATTTCAGAATCTGCCCTTCCCGCGGCTGCACAATGCCGTCCCAGCGCCGGCACAGAAAACAGGGCATCAGCAGATGAAAATCCTCATAACTGTGGGAGGCAAAAACAAACGGCGCGAAACAGGCTTCGGTGGTGTCGATATTCAATTCTTCCCTCAGTTCCCGGATCAGGGCCCGTTCCGGCGTTTCACCGTCTTCCACCTTGCCACCGGGAAACTCCCACAACCCCGCCATGGATTTGCCCTCGGGCCGCTGCGCCAGCAGAATGCGGCCATCCACATCCACCAGAATCACGGCGGCCACCGTGACCAGTTTTATCGGCCCGGTGGGGCGGTTTGGTATATCGGGACAATTGGTCATGTCTTCTCCTGCTGCTTGAACCAGTGAGCTTTGCTAAGGCGGAAAAACTCCCCGCAGCCATGGGTATGGCCACAACGGGCATATTCCTCTGGCGTTTGTCCCTGATACACAAACCCCGCTTTTTCCAGAATACGCCGTGAGCCGATATTGTCGGCCGCCGTCTGCGCCACCAGTTCCTCTATCGCGGAATGTTCAAAACAGGCCCGGACCACCGCCTGCAGCATTTCCGTCGCATATCCCCGGCCCCAGGCGGCGCGCCCGAACCAGTAACCGATTTCCGCCGTGCCGGTGAGGGCAAACAGGCGCACCCCACCCAGCTGCGCGCCTGTCACTTTGTCAAATACGCCATAAGCCATCCCCCGCCCGGCGGCCTGATCGTCACGCCGCTGCCGGATCATCCCGGCGCCATCCGCCTCGCGAAAGGGGAACGGCACATTGCGCGACAGCCAACGGGTGACTTCCCAGTCAGACAGAATAGCCACCAGGCCGGCCACGTCGGCGTCCTCAAAGGGCCGGAGGATCAGACGATCGGTTTCCAGATGTATCGGCATCGCAAGGGTCATGACCTAACTCCGGTAATCCGCATTGATGGTGATATAATCATGGGTCAGATCACAGGTCCAGACCGTGGCCTGGCCATCGCCGCCCACCCCCACATCCACAAAAATGTGGATATACTGCCCCTTGAGATGGGCGGTACAAGCCGCTTCATCGTAACTTTCGGCCGCCTGGCCCGCTTCGGTCAGCCTCTGGCCCCCAATTTCAATGATCAGCCGGTCCCGATCTGCGGCTTCACCCGCCTTGCCCACCGCCATGACAATCCGGCCCCAATTGGCGTCCTCGCCGGCAATGGCAGTCTTGACCAGCGGGGAATTGGCAATGCTCAAGGCAATCACTTTTGCGGCCCGATCATCTTCCGCCCCGGCCACAGTGATTTCGATGAACTTGCTGGCCCCTTCGCCGTCCTTGACCACCTGCTGGGCCAGATCCTGCATTATTTCTAGAAACTGGCTCCTGAAATCCTCAAGGCGCGGGTCCTGACTGTCATTGATTTCTGCGCCAGCGCCGCTTGTGCCGGTCGCAAAAACCAGCAGCGTATCGGAGGTGGAGGTATCGCTGTCGACCGTGATGGCATTAAAGCTTTTATCGGTCGCCTCTTTCAGAATGTGCTGCAGCACGGTCCGGGGCAGCGCCGCATCGGTAAAGACAAAAGCCAGCATGGTCGCCATATCCGGGGCAATCATCCCGCTGCCTTTCGCAATCCCGTTGAGGGTCACTTTTCGGCCATCAATCACGGCGGTTCGAGTGGCTCCCTTGGGGAAGGTATCAGTGGTGCGGATCGCGTCTGCTGCCTGCCGCCAGGTGCTGTTTGTCCGGGCCGCATCCTCAACCGCAGCGCTGATTTTTTCCCCGGGCAGGACTTCGCCGATCACCCCGGTGGAAGCCACATACACCTCTTCCTCGGCACAGCCCGCCGCCCGCGCCGCGGCGGCAATGGTCTGTTTCATGGCCGCCTCCCCCGCCCGGCCCGTGAAGGCGTTGGCGTTACCCGCATTGACCAGCAAGGCCCGGCCGCCCCATCCGCTCTCGATCCCGCGACGACACCAGTCCACCGGCGCCGACCGGGTTTTGGAGCGGGTAAAGACACCGGCTGTCACGGTGCCTTCGGGTAACCGGGCAAAAAGCAGGTCATCGCGCCCCTGATATCTGGTGCCGCTGCAAATGGTGCCCAAACGGACCCCTTCCAGCACCGGCATGTTCGGAAATTCCGCCGGGGCCAGAGGGGAAATTTTGGTAATTTTGGCCATAGATACAGATCCTTTAATCATGGGCCGTCCGAAACATCCGATGTAATATCCGGGGAAAGGGACGGTCTTTTGCGGAATTTATAAAACATGTTCCGCCGCTTGCTAAGAAGAATATACAAAATTGTCGCAGTTTTTCTGTAAATGGCGGATCAGTCATTGACAGCACCCCTTACGGGACTTATCTGTGCATAACTGGAAAAAACAGAATTTCCCCCATTGAGAAAACTATCAGGTCGGATCCGTCTGAGCGCTTAAGGAATAGAATATGTTGGGATTTGGCACACTCGCCAGGAAGATTTTCGGCACCTCGAACGATCGGTATATCAAAAGCCTGAAACCACGCATTGATGCCATCAACGCCCTGGAAAGCGATATCAGCGCGCTCAGTGATGAGCAATTGCGTGCCAAAACCGATGAATTTCGGGCTCGCCTCGCCGACGGCGCCCGGCTCGACAGCCTGCTGGAAGAAGCCTTTGCCGTGGTCCGCGAAGCCGCAAAACGTACCATCGGCCTGCGTCATTACGATGTGCAGCTGATCGGCGGCATTGTGCTGCATGAAGGCAAAATCGCTGAAATGAAAACCGGCGAAGGGAAAACCCTTGTGGCAACCCTTGCCGCCTATCTCAACGCCCTGCCCGGCAACGGCGTGCATGTGGTCACCGTTAATGACTATCTGGCCCGGCGCGACAGCGAATGGATGGGACAGGTCTATCGTTTCCTGGGACTTTCGGTAGGCTGCATCATTCCCAATATGGACGACGCCCTGCGGCGGGAAGCCTATCGCGCGGACATCACCTATGCCACCAATAACGAACTGGGCTTTGATTATCTGCGCGACAACATGAAATATCACCCGGATGCCATGGTCCAGCGCGCGCCCCATTTCGCCATTGTTGACGAGGTGGACAGCATCCTCATCGACGAAGCGCGCACACCGCTGATTATCTCCGGCCCCACCGAAGACAAATCTGATCTTTATGTGGCCATCGACAAGATCATCCCCGAACTCAATGAGGAGGACTACGAGGTCGATGAGAAAAACAACAATATCAGCCTGACCGAAGAGGGAATGGAGCATCTGGAACAAGTCCTCACCGAAGCCGGGCTGATCGAAGGCGGACTGTATGATTTTGGCAATGTGGCCGTGGTGCATCATGTGAACCAAGCGCTTAAGGCCCATAAACTGTTCCAAGCGGAAAAGGATTATATCGTCAAGGACGGCCAGATCATCATCATTGATGAGTTTACCGGCCGCATGATGGAAGGCCGGCGTTATTCCGACGGCCTGCACCAGGCCCTGGAAGCCAAGGAAGGTGTCGAGATCAAGACCGAAAACCAGACCCTGGCCTCGGTCACGTTCCAGAATTATTTCCGGCTGTATCCGAAACTGGCCGGCATGACCGGCACCGCGGCCACGGAAGCCGCCGAATTCGCCGATATTTACGGCCTTGAAGTCATTGAAATGCCGACCCATCTTCCGGTGGCCCGGATTGATGAGGATGACGAGGTCTATCGCACGGCACGCGAAAAATATGCCGCCATTATCGACCTTCTGGAAGACTGTTACAAACGGCAGCAGCCGGTGCTGGTGGGCACGGTCAGCATCGAAAAATCCGAATATCTCAGCGACATGCTGAAAAAGCGCAAAATCCCCCATAACGTGCTGAACGCCAAATTCCACGAACAGGAAGCCTATATCGTGGCCCAGGCCGGCCGACCCGGCGCCATCACCATCGCCACCAACATGGCCGGACGCGGCACCGACATCCAATTGGGCGGCAATCTGGACATGCGCATCAAAAGCGAAGTGGACGAGATTGACGAAACCGCCCGCGCGGCGGCCATCGAAAAAATTGCCGCCGAGATCGAGGCCGACAAACAGAAAGTGATCGAGGCCGGCGGGCTCTATGTCATTGGCACCGAACGCCATGAAAGTCGTCGTATCGACAATCAGCTGCGAGGCCGGTCCGGCCGGCAGGGTGACCCGGGCCGCTCCAAATTTTTCCTCAGCATGGAAGATGATCTAATGCGCATCTTTGGCGGCGAACGCATGGATGCCCTGATGCAGAAATTCGGGCTTGAGGAGGGCGAGGCCATCGTCCATCCCTGGATCAACCGGGCCATTGAAAAAGCCCAGCAAAAGGTAGAAGCCCGCAACTATGACATCCGCAAGAACCTGCTGAAATTCGACGATGTCATGAATGATCAGCGCAAGGCCATCTACGAACAACGCCTGGAAGTGATGACCGCCGACGATGTCAGCGAGACCATCACCGACATGCGCCATGAAACCGTGCAGGATCTGATCGAGGCGCATCTGCCACCGCGGGCCTATCCGGAAGAATGGGACGTCAAGGGGTTGAGCGTGGAGCTTCAACGGCTGTTCGGACAGGATTTCGGCTGTGAGGCGTGGGCCAAGGAAGAGGGCATTGACATTGCCGGCTTTGAAGAACGCCTGATCCAGGAAACCGATAAATTCATGGCGGCTCGGGCCGCCAATATCGGCCCTGACATTATGCGCCAGATTGAAAAAAGCATCCTGCTGCAAAGCATTGACAGCCACTGGAAAGAACATCTGGCACAACTGGATCATTTGCGTCAGGTCATTCAGCTGCGCGCCTACGGTCAGCGCGACCCGCTCAATGAATACAAAACCGAAGCCTTCGCCATGTTTGAAAACATGCTGACGCTGACGCGCGAGAATGTGGTCATGCTGCTGTCCCATATCCAGGTGCAGACCGAACAGGCGCCGCCGCCGCTGGAAGAGCCGCCGCTGGACCAGTTGCAGACCAGCCATATTGACGCCACCACCGGCGAAAATGATGCCGTCCCTGGCGGGGCGCCCGGCACCATCCCTGCAGCCCGGGCGGCCGGCGGACCGGCCATCAGTCGCAATGCCCCCTGTCCCTGCGGCTCCGGTGAAAAATACAAAAACTGTCACGGGAAAATTGTGCCCAAAGTCGGGCGTAACCAACCCTGCCCCTGCGGCTCCGGCAAAAAATACAAGCATTGTCACGGCGCAATCTGATCTGCGCCCCCAAGGATTTCTGAACTGAATCCCCTGTCCCGCGCACAAGCTGGGCGGGGAAGCAGTGCTATGGGCTGAGGGATCACCACCCGTTTATATGAGCAGCGATTATAAACCTGCCTAATCATCTCTCCCCGTAATAATGCAATTCTTTTGCAGGTCTTTTGCAGGCCCGGCAAAATCATGTGTCTTATCCGGTTTCTTCTGAACCGGCTAGAGTGAATTGAGCCAACCTATTCACAATTCAGTCTAGAGTTTACTCATGAAATCCAGGCCCCTCTTATCCATACAGTGTCCGTGTCGAAAAACAGGAAGAGTATTGACATTGTTGTTCGACACGCATACCATTTTTATAAATCTTTAAGATAAAAATATATCAACTCTAGATATTAGGGTTTAAGTTTTCACGAAAGAGGGGAAAATGGGGGGTTTGCTACAGCTATCCGGCGTGCCGGAAAAAATTTTCAATATACCGACATCACCATCACGTCATACGAGCGGTTTTTCAAAAACCTTATCTCTGATTTTCATTCTGCCCTTCTTGTTTTTAGCTTCCTGCAGCAGCACCAATCACCATGCCCTGACCACGACCCTAAAAGACAAGAATGGGGAGAAGCGCAAAATTGTGGTGATGCCTCTGGATGTGGAGCTGAGTCTGCTAACCGCAGGAGGCGTCAATGAACCCAATGCGGAATGGACCCAGGCGGCCAAGACCCATATGAACACGGCCCTGGACAACATCATGCAAAATTACAATGTTCAGATTATTCATTATGATCCGGAAGCACCGGGCGAAGAAACCAAAGATCTGCGTCAGTTTCGACATCTTTACCGCGCAGTGGGAGAGTCTGTTTTCATTCATCAATATCTCGCTCCCCTGCCCACCCGAAATAAAGAATTTGACTGGACCATGGGACCGGCCGCAAAAACCCTGAAAGAAAAATACAACGCGGATTATGCCCTGTTTATTCTTGTCCGCGACAGTTATTCTTCCGACAGCCGCAAGGCCATGCAATTTGCGCTCGCGCTTGTGGGTGTTGGTATCCAGGGCGGAAGTCAGGTCGGCTATTCCTCGTTGGTGGATACAGATACCGGTGACATTGTCTGGTTTAATCTTCTGGCCCGCGGAACCGGAGATCTGCGCACGGAAAAAAGCGCCAATGAAACCGTGGAATTACTGTTGGACGGTCTGCCGAATTAAACCGGCCAAATGAAAGGAGAGATCCGATGATCTCCTCACCTCTCACCCGGCGCCAGATGATTTTCGGAGGCTGTGCCTGTTCGACGGCCGCGATGGGCTGGTCCTCATCGCTCATGGCCGGCATCGCCAATCCGATAACCGATCCACCAGCCCCTAGCCTGATTCCGGGATATACTGCCGTTGATGAAGACGAACAAGGGCTGTGGATGATTATGGACAAGGCCGAACGGGAAATCCGCGGGTCAGAGTTTACCCTGCGCGATCCCGTACTGAATGACTATGTGCACGGCATCACCTGCCGTCTTGCCGGAGAGTTCTGCCCGGATATTCGCACCTATATCATTCGCACCCCCTATTTTAACGCCAGCATGGCCCCCAATGGCATGATGCAAGTCTGGACCGGGCTTCTCTTGCGTATGCGCAGTGAAGCCCAGCTGGCGGCCGTGCTTGGGCATGAAATCGGCCATTATGTTATGCAACACAGCCTGAAACAGTTTCGCAATATGCGAAACACCGCCGGGCTGAGCATGTTCCTGCGAATTGGTTTGTCCGTCGCCGCAGCGGCGGCCGGCGCCGGCGGGTCCGGCGCCATTGCCGCCGGAGATATGGGCGCGCTTCTGGCCTGGGCGGGACATTTCAGCTACGGCCGGGATCAGGAAAGAGAAGCCGATTATCTGGGGGTCAAGTTTATGGTGAAAGCCGGGTATCATCCTTTGGCGGCCTCTTCTGTCTGGCGCCAATTGATTGAAGAACGGGACTATATCATGCAACTGGATTTTCGTGATGGGTCTAAAAGAAGGAAAAAGAGAAAACGTTCCGGCAACGATGCCCTGTTTGCCACGCATCCATCGTCCGAAGAACGCATGGAAACCCTGAAACACCTGGCCCAGCAGGAAGCCTCCCTGGTCCAGCAACACAAACATCATACGGTACGTTTTCTGGAAAATCTGCGCTCTTATCGTGCCGGCCTCATCGAAGATCAGCTCAAGGTCGGCAAAGAGGGGGAAACGGAATATCTTCTTGACCAGTTGATTGCCGAAGGTAATGGCCTCGGCGAACTGTATTTCTACAAGGGAGAACTGTACCGCCGTAGCCGGGACCAGCATCGCCGAAAATCCGCCCTCAACTATTATGAAAAAGCCATGACCCATGAAGACACGCCGGTGGAAGCTTTTCGTTCAGTAGGATTAATCCAGATGAAACGGAAAAACTATCCAGCAGCCCGAACGGCCTTTGAAAGTTACCTGTCCCGGGCCCCCTCCGCCGATGATGAACAGATGATCAATTTCTATTTACAACAACTGCAATAAACCGGATGCCGCATGCGAAAGGGGAAGAATATGAAAAAAATACCGGTCTTAATCCTATGGGCGCTTCTATTAGCAGGCTGTAACGGATACAGCCTGGTTCCACCTACGGCCCAAACCATGAACGGCATGACAGTCACTCCTGCAACAGCCTGGAACAAATCGCCCGCCACGCTTGGCAAGAATGTGGTCAGCTGGACCGCCGACGGGCCGCTTCTGAATGAGGTTATATTTTTTGCGGGAGTTGAGGAGGGGAGTCCCCTAATCAAAGCAAAAAGCAAAGACCAGCGGCCGCCCAAATTCCGGGCCGATATGCTGCCCAATGAGATCATGGAACTGGTCGAAGCAACGGTCTCCCTCATTACCAATTCAACCCTCATCAGCACAAACAATCTGAAACCACGGCTGGTAGGCGGCTTGCCAGGTTTTGAGTTTGATCTCGATTATGTGGCCCGCAACGAGGTGGAACGCCGCGGTCGGGTGATCGGCACGATCCAGGGCGGTAAATTATATCTGGTGCTGTATCAGGCCCCGAGCCTGTATTATTTTGACGAAACTGCTGATGAGGTGGACCAACTGGTCAGCTCTATCAGTTTCAACTGATTTCCCCAGATGGTGCCTCCAATCAAAAAAGCGCTGAGACCCCTTACAGCGCTTTTTTGGCCTAAAATTCTCTGATCTAAAATTCTCTGGCCTAAAATTCCTTTTGTTTTATGGGCTGTTGTCTGAAAAAGACGCCCAAACACATCCATCACAGCCCCACCCGGCCCATATTGAGGAATTTTTCCCGCCGCAGGCTACGCAGTTTTTCCGCAGACAGGGCAGACAGGTCATTCAACGCCTGATCCAGGGACTTGCCAAGGGCCGCCATGGTTTTTTCATGATCCCGGTGTGCCCCACCCACCGGCTCCGGGATCACCTCGTCAATCACATTCAGTTTCAGCAGATCCTGCGCGGTAATCTTTAACGCCCCTGCTGCCTCTTCCGCCTTGTCCGCGGTCCGCCACAGAATGGAAGCGCAACCTTCGGGGGAAATCACGCTGTAGACCGCGTGTTCCAGCATCATGATCCGGTTCCCGGCCGCCAACGCCACCGCCCCGCCGGAGCCGCCTTCCCCCACAATCACGCTGACCAGCGGCACCTTGAGCCCCAGACAGGCTTCGGTGGAACGGGCAATGGCTTCTGCCTGACCGCGCTCCTCTGCCCCGATGCCGGGATAGGCACCGGACGTGTCCACCAGAGTGATCACCGGAATGTCAAACTGTTCCGCCAGTTTGAACAGACGAATGGCCTTGCGATATCCTTCCGGGCGGGCCATGCCGAAATTATGTTTCAGCCGGCTTTGGGTGTCACTGCCCTTTTCATGGCCGATCACCATGACCGACTGGCCTTTGAACCGACCAAGACCACCGGTAATTGCCGCATCATCGGCAAAGGCGCGGTCGCCGCACAACGGCATGAAATCAGTAATCAGGCCCTTGATGAAATCGGGAAAATGCGGCCGGTTCGGGTGCCGCGCCACCTTGATCTTCTGCCAGGGAGTAAGAGACTTGTAGGTATCCCGCAACAGCTTGTCCAGCTTGCGTTCCAGCCTTCCGATCTCTTCGGCGATATTCAGTTCATCGCCGCTTTCGAGATTTTTCATATCCCGGATCCGGCTTTCCAGTTCGGCAATCGGCTTTTCAAAATCCAAATACGTCAGCATGAACCGTTACTTTTCCCACAGAATTCTTTAAATGAAGGGCTCTTATACCGTCCCCGTACAAAAAAATAAATGCTAAAATCATTCAGCCAATCAGACAGGCCGCCCCCTCTGTCAGCGTTTGGCCAGAGGATGTTTTTCGCAAACCAGCGCCTTTAAGCGTTCTTCCAGAACATGGGTGTAAATCTGGGTGGTGCTGATGTCCGAATGACCCAGCATTTTTTGCACCGCCCGAAGATCCGCCCCATTGGCCAAAAGATGCGTGGCAAAGGCATGACGGACCACATGCGGGCTGAGCCGCTCCGGCGCGAGACCGGCTTCGGCGCCCAGCTCCTTCAGTAACTGGGCAAACCGGTGTCGGGTCAAATGTCCCGCCGCCGCCCGGGACGGAAACAGCCATTTCGGCGCCGTTGCACAAGATGACGTCAAGACGTCAAGATAGGCCCCTAAGGCCTCAAGCGCCCGGCGGTTCAGCGGCACCAGCCGCTCCTTGCCGCCCTTGCCACGCACAAAAATATAGGGCTGGCCGCTCTTGACCGCCGAAAGCGGCAGGCTGACCAGTTCACTGACCCTGAGCCCGCTGGCATATAACAACTCGACCAGAGCCCGCAGCCGCAGATTTTTCAGATCCGGTGTCTTTTCCACCCGTTTTTGCGCTGTCTCAAGGAGAGTTTCCACCTCTTGTTCCGTCAGCAATTTCGGCAAAGACCGTCCAAGCCGCGGGCTTTCCAGGGACAATGCCGGATTATCGGGCCGTATTCCTTCCGCAAAAAGAAAGCTGAAAAACTGTCTGAGACAACTTAGCTTGCGGGCCGCCGTACTTGCCGCCAGCCCCTGCGCCTCAAGTCGGGTCAGATACCGGCGCAAATGCGTGCTATCTATATCAATCAGGGAACGGTCCGAAAAATGATCCAGAAACTGTTCCAGATCCCGCCGGTAGGAAACAAGCGTGTTTTCAGCGGCCGCCCGTTCCGTGGCCAGCATTTCCAGAAACCCCTCAATCAGCCTGTTCTCCGTCATGGCCGTATTCCCTCAGAATGATGGCCGTTAAACCTTATCCAGTTAGAATCCTCGACCGGCCAAAGCTTCCAGCGCCAACTGGCGGGCCTCCTTGTCAAGGCCCACGGCCCGCAACGACCGGATTATTGTGCTCAGGCTGATGGCTTCCAGACTGGACGGCCCGTCCGGCCCCAACGCAATCAACCCCAGCATCACCGTTTCACCCAGGCGGGCCTCCCGCGCGCTTTTGATCAGCCTGCGCCAGATCACCGGAGAAATGCTGTGCAATACCCGACGCGGCTGCACGGCAGGGCTCATGGGAGCCGCCGTCATATCCTGTTGGAGCTGCCGCCCGGCACTATCAGCAACAACATCAGCGGCCGAATCCTCAGGCTCCAGATCGGGACCAAGGGTGGACCAGACCGCTTCGGGGACCTCATGACCCAGCGCCTCAAGCACACTGTAAAACAGGGCCGCCTTGCGGTTGCGCGCCGCAGAAGACAGCACCATCTGACCATTCCACCACAAATCTAGTATTTCGGTGGACCAGGGAATGCGGTTCTGTTCATCCATCACCAGCATCAACGGCCAGATATCCACCAACGCCTTGGTGGCCACCGCATTACCTTCAAAAGCCGCCCGGCGGATAAAATCATACCAGTCCAGCGCCCGCGCGGAATTACCGCTGAGCAGCAGGGCCCGGACAATGGACGGGGCCTGGACCACAAGATCCAGGGACGGATCAAGCGCCTTGACCGCCCGCTGATGTAATTGGGCGGCCCGCGGCAAATCCCCCCGCTGCAACGCCCGGTCCCAGATGCGGTTCAGGATCCGCACCTTTTCCCGTACATCAATCTGTTTTTCCGCCGCCTGATACAACAGAACATCAGCAAGCGCAGTGTCTTCCCCCTCGGTCAAAGCAAGCGCACTGTTCAGTTCGGAATCGGTAAAGTCCTGCAAGTTGTAAATCGCTCTCAGGCTGTCAACCGGAAAGCGGCCGGCCTGATAGGCCTCATGCGCGGCTTTCAGACGCACCTCCGCCGACAGATTGGCATTGCCCGCCACCGCATATTGCACCAGCGGTGAGGACTGGGCCAGTTGCTCCCCCTCCGCCCCCTGTCCCAGCGTGGTCAGCAAGCTATAGAGCAGCGGGTCGAGCTGCGCATAGCCCAAAGACATTACAGCGGCTTTGGCAGAGGTTTGTTCGCCGGCCCCTGCCAGAAGCTTGTTGATCAGGTCAAAAAAGACATAATCTGTGGCGCCTTCTTCCTGCAACATGTCGATGGCCAGATTGGCTCCCGCCATATTGCCCTCCACCGCCCGACAATAAGCCAGCATTTTCAGCCAGAACAGATGATCCTGGCCAAAAGTGTTGGTTTCAAGCGCGCGCCGGGTCATCTCGCACGCCAGTGGCAGGTCCCCCGCCAGCAGCAGAATATCCGCATAAGTCCGGGTCAGCGGAATGGTGCCGGGAGGCAGAATCTGAAGAAACGCCGTGAGCTGTTTGAGATCCCCGGTGGCAATGATTTTTTCCAGCCGGGCTTTCAGATAGGGAGACTGGGGACCGTTTACCATTCCGTTCTGTTTCCGGCTTTCGCTCCCCTTTTCTGGCCCCTCCTCTGGCCCCTCCTCGGCAGGTGTCATTTCCGCCTCGATCCGGGAGGGCGCAACCTCATCTGCTTCGCGTTGCGGCACTGCCGCAGCGGAAAACAGCAGCCGGTGGGTCAGCGACTGCATGACCGGCGAACGGGCCGGAACCGGCAGGATCGGATAAAATCTGAGTACCGTTTCAAGAGACGTACCGCGCCACAGATGGGCGGGAAAGCCGCCATTTTGCGGGCTAAGCAGCCCATAAGAGGCGGGATCCTGTTCTTCCAGTTCGGCAACGATGATCTTGTCATCCACCGTGATTTCGTCCCGTCCCCGTTCTCCCTCACCTGACGGCCCGACCGTCTGCCGGGGCCTATCCACGTCCCCATCTTCAGCCGGTGGACGGTTCAGGTCTTCGGGAGGCAGGTAGGGACCGGGCGCATCCGAAGGAAACAGAATGGACCGGGGCGGCTTTTCGGCGGCCGGGTCCTGCGAAGGGGGCTGTGAAGAAGACGGCGAAGGGAATTGTGTCGGGGCCGGGGATCCGGGCTGGGTCTGGGGTATGGTTTGGGGCGTTATGCTTTGGGATTGAGACTGATGCCGGGGCTGGTTTTGCGGCAGGGAAAGGGGCTGGGCATAAGCCTGCCCCGTCAGAAAAACAGCCACGGCCAGTTTCGAGCTGGCAACCAGATAAGCCTTAACGCGCATGATCCTCACCATTATTATCCTGTCCGTGCCTTATTTCGGAAACATATCGTCGGGCAGTGTTTTTTCAACATTTTCCTTCGGGGCGGGAATATCCGCCGTCATCAAATATCCGATCCCCCCGCCAATCAGAAAAAGCAAAATGACGATAAGAAAAAGCCAGAATTTAGCCATTGTTCCGTGAATACCCCGTCTCGTGATGTGACATTGTTCCTAACATTTACGGCTTCTGCAGGTGCAGCGTCTCCGCCACTCCTACAAGCCGCCTCTTGCCCCGGCATCTTAACGGTCCAGCGCGTCAGCGTAAAGCTGCAAGAAAATTATGTTTATTTTGGGACCGTTGCAACTGTCATCTTCCCTGCACGGTCAAGCCGTGCTAAGAGAAATCCACAATGAAGAGATTAAGAAGAAGAAAAAGAAAAAACCCCGCGCCCCGGCTCAGATACCCGCTGACAAAGAGCCTGGCCCTGGTTGGGTTGATGGGAGCCGGGAAAACCACTGTCGGCAGGCGGCTGGCCCGTCGGCTGGGTATTCCTTTTGTTGATTCCGATGCGGAAATTGAAATTGCAGCCGGCCTTAGCATCAGCGAAATTTTTGAAAAATACGGGGAAATGCATTTCCGGGATGGCGAGAGAAAAGTCATCAACCGGCTGATTTCCGAAGACCACATCATTCTTGGCACCGGCGGCGGGGCGTTCATGGACGAACAAACCCGGGCCGCCTTAAAGGAAAAAGCCATTGTGATCTGGCTGAAAGCGGATGTGGACCTGCTTGTGGAACGCACCGGCCGGCGCAACACCCGGCCACTGCTGCAACAAGGAAATCCCCGTAAGATCCTGCAGGAGCTGGCGGACAAACGTTATCCGGTCTACGCCGAAGCCGATATTTGCGTGGAAAGCGGCAGCGGGGCCCATGAAGATGTGGTGAATGACATTATCCATGCACTGAACTATTATCTGGCGAAAGAACGCAAACAGAAAAAGGCCGATCCCTCATGACGCAGTCCCATTTATGTGACCAGGTGCATGTTTACCTGAAAGATCGCAGCTATGACATTTTTGTCGGCGAAAACCTGCTGGACAATGCCGGACAATATGTGCAGCCGTTGCTGAGACGACCCAGAACTGTCATCGTGACCGACGAAACTGTGGCGCGCCATCACCTGCCGCGGCTGCAAGCGGCCCTGAAGGCGGCAGATATTGACTGTGACAGCATAGTCCTTCCTCCCGGGGAAAGCAGCAAGAGTTTTGCCGGTCTGGAAAATCTTCTGGATCAGCTGCTGGCCCGCCGGCTGGAACGACAGGACATGATTGTGGCACTTGGCGGCGGAGTGATTGGCGACCTTGCCGGATTTGCCGCCAGCATTTATCAGCGTGGCATCGACTTTATCCAGATGCCGACAACCCTGCTGTCCCAAGTGGACAGTTCCGTCGGCGGCAAAACCGGTATCAACACGGCGCGTGGCAAAAATCTGGTGGGCAGCTTTCATCAACCGCGGCTGGTATTGGCCGATGTGACCACGCTGGACACGCTTACGCCGCGCCATCGGCTGGCCGGTTATGCGGAGGTGGTGAAATACGGCCTGCTGGGAGATGCGGATTTCTTCGGCTGGCTGGAACAAAATGGCACCGCTCTACTGGCCGGGAACCGGCAGAAACAGATTTACGCCATTAAAACCAGCTGCCTGGCCAAGGCCGCCATTGTGGCCGAGGATGAAAAGGAAAGCGGCCGGCGGGCGCTGCTAAATCTGGGCCATACCTTTGCCCATGCGCTGGAAGCCGAAAGTGGTTTCGGCGAAACGCTTTATCACGGCGAAGCGGTCGCCATCGGCATGGTCATGGCCTTTGATCTGTCAGTAAAACTGGGGCTGTGTCCTGGGACGGACGCCGAACGGGTCCGCCAACACCTTACGGCCGTGGGGCTGCCGACCCGGCTTAGGGGGGACAACCATCCGGTGGCGCAGATTCGCATGACGGTGGATAGCCTGATGCATCATATGGCACAAGATAAAAAAATTGCCGACGGGCGGATGACTTATGTGCTAACCTCCGGCATCGGGGCAGCATTTCTCACTCAGGATGTAGACCCCGAGCAGGTCAAAACCATTCTTGCCGAAAGCCTGGCAGAAAATTCGGCTTAACCTTAGTTTAAAACTGGTAAGACGTCTAAACAAGGATCGTCAAGGTCAATAGGGACTCCCATGGAAGCGGATTTAATTTTTTCGGCTCTTTCCATTCTTTTTCTGATTTTATTATCGGGTTTTTTTTCCGGATCGGAAACCAGCCTCACCGCCGCCTCACGAGCCAATATCCATAAACTGGCCAAGGAAGGCCATCACAGGGCGGCGCTGGTGGAACGGCTCAAGGACGATGCGGAAAGCCTGATCGGCGCCATTCTTCTGGGCAACAATCTGGTCAATATTCTGGCCTCCGCCCTGGCCACATCGCTGTTTATCCAGTTTTTCGGGGAAGTGGGCGTGGTCTATGCCACCGCCGCCATGACCATCCTGGTTCTGGTGTTTGCTGAAGTGCTGCCCAAAACCTATGCCATCACCAATGCCGACAAGATGGCGCTTGCCGTCTCGCCCTTGATCCGTATGGTGGTGGTAGTTTTTTCTCCCGTGGTCAAAACCGTACAGATCATTGTGCGCGGCACGCTGAAACTGTTTGGTGTTGACACCCGTGGGCAGCAGCGGGTCCTTTCCCCCCAGGATGAAATCCGCGGCGCCATTTCCCTTCAGGCTCATGAAGGCGGCCTGGTCAAAGAACACAAGGATATGCTGTCCAGCATCCTTGATTTGGAAGAGGTGCTGCTCGAAGATGTGATGGTGCATCGTAAGAATGTGGAAATGATCAATGCCGATGACAGCATGGAAGACATCTTGCAGCAAATTGTTGACAGCACCCATACCCGCCTGCCGCTGTGGAAAGACAACCCCGATAATGTAATCGGTGTCATCCATGCCAAGGACGTCTTGCGGGCCATTAAGGCAAAAAATGGGGACCTGTCGCGCCTTACCCTTGAAGAAATCACCCAGGATCCCTGGTTTGTGCCGGAAACCACCAGTCTTCAGGAACAGCTTGGCGCCTTTCTGGACCGCAAAACCCATTTTGCCCTGGTGGTGGATGAATACGGGGCGTTGATGGGCATTACCACCCTCGAGGATATTCTGGAAGAAATCGTTGGTGAGATCAGCGACGAATACGACATTCACCAGACCGGGGTGCGGGTGCTAAAGAACGGTACCGTGATTGCCGAAGGCACCACGGCGATCCGGGACCTGAACCGGCAGTTCAACTGGACCCTGTCCGATGAGGAAGCCACCACCATTGCCGGTTTTGTGATCGCCCTGGCCGAAGCGATCCCGCTTCCCGGACAAAGCTTCCACAAGAACGGCTTCACATTTGAAGTCCTCAAACGCCGACGGAATCAGATCACCTCGATCCGCATTCTTCCCCCGCAAAAGGTCACGCGACGGGACCGGGTTTCAACGGGAGCCCAAAGGGAGACCTCCCCCCCTTAGACTCATATTCACTCTAACAGGCTGCTGTCCTTTCTAGAGACTGCTGTCCTTTTTTTCCATATAGTCCAGCAGAGCCCGGATTTCCTGGTGTGAGAGACGATGGATGTTGCGCGCCATTAGATTAACCAGCTTGGTGGCTTCAGGGCTCAGTCCTCCGGTGTCGATCGCCACCTTGGGATGGGACAGCCGTGCCAGATCCTCCAGTTCCTGGGCATCATCCCAGATCAGGTCAAAATAGGTGATGATCTGTTGTACCAGAGCCCAGGACGGCTGGCCGCGATGACCATGTTCCAGGGCCGAGAGATAGGCCGCGCTGATTTCCAGATCCCTGGCCATCTGTTTCTGGCTGACCCCGCGCTGCCGACGCAGTTCACGCACCTTGTGGCCGAATGGCGTCATCCGCGCCTCCGTTTCAGAACCACATACAGCGCCCCTTCGCCCCCATGCTGACGTCCCGCCGTATACCAGGAGATGATCCGCTGGCGCAATTCGCCACTGGCCAGCCATTTCGGCACCTGTTCACGCAGAATGCCCCGGCGGCGGTCAAAATCCCGCAGCGCATAGCCTTCGAGATCCTGTTTGGGACCACCTTTGCCGGTCACCACCAGGATGACCCGTTTGCCCTGGGCCTGCGCTCGCTCAATATAGGTCCGCAGGGCCTGAAAGGCCCGCTCCTGGGTCATGCCATGCAAATCAATCTTACCTTCTATCGCCACCTTGCCGCGCCGCAACTTCTGCTGCCAGTTGTGATCGGGCCTGGTATGATCGGGGAGCGACGGGGCGGCATCGACAGGGTAAGAACCGAACCGAGGTGATCCTGCTGCTTGAGACCGGGGGCGGATCTGAGGGATCTGTTTAGGCCGACGAGGCCGCGGAACGGATGCTGCATCCGGATCGGAGCCACCAGAGTCTTTTTTCAGAGGGTCTTTTTCCAAAGGGTCTTCTTTTCGGCAGTCGGATAATCGTTTGACATCCCGGGTTGCCAGTCGCCAAAGCCTTTTTTCCGCTTCCGTCAGACGCCGCCGGGTCATTTCAGGACTCCCGGGCGGCAGAAGAAGCTGTTTCGGCCATGACTTTCTGCGCCAGGGCATGAGGCAGCAACAGATAATAGCTGCCCGTCTCACGCATATGGCCAGCGATTTCCCCGGCTTCGGCGCCAATCCCCCAATATATATCGCCGCGAACCCGTCCCCGGATCGCCCCGCCGGTATCTTGGGCCACCATCAGCCGCCTGAGCGGCACACCGCCCAGAAGATCATCCCGGATCGCCACATCCAGCCACAGGGGAACCCCCAAAGGCACTTGCGAACGGTCCACCGCCAGGGACCGTCCCGGCGTCAGGGGTACGCCGAGGCTGCCTACGGGGCCAGCCCCGTCCAGTTCCCGGAAAAAAACATAAGACGGATTCTGCCACATCAGTTCTGTTGCCCGGTCCTTATTTTCCTTCATCCATGTGCGAATGGCCTGCATCGACATATTTTCGGGCGGAATTTCGCCATTTTCAATCAGAAACCGGCCCACCGCCCGATATGGCCGACCATTTTTCCCAGCATACCCCACCTGCATAATTTCCCCATCGGGAAACCGGATAAGCCCGGATCCCTGAATATGCAGAAAAAAGGCATCGGTGGAATTTCTCAGCCACACCAGTTCCAGCCCCTGATTATCCAAGGCGCGGCGCTCTTCAATCATGCGGCGACTTTTATAGGGAACAAAGCGGCCTTCCCGGACTTCTCCCACGATCGTGTGGCCTTTGAACCGGGGATCGAACTCTCCCAGATCAACCACCTGCAGATCAGGAGGCAGCATATAGAGAGGGTAGGCATAAGTTTCACTTCGGGTCCGGGCGCCTTCATAGACCGGAGCAAAATATCCCGTAAACAGACCGGTTTCGATATCCCCATTGTGGTTGTTCACCAGGGAAAGGGCGGTAAAATTTTTTTCGAAATATGGTTTTGCTTGCCCCGATCCCGGTTCGGGAAGCTTTTCACACACGTCCTGCCAGTCGGCGGGCGTCATGGTATGTACGGATGACAGGGGGGCCTCCTGTGGCAGGGTCCGCCATTTTTCACAAGATCGGGAAAACGCGGCCAGCGCTTTCTCATGATCATCTTCCCCCCATCCCGGAAGAGCCGTCACCGCCAGGACCTTATAGGGGCTTTTATCCTTTTGGGGAAGTCGGATTTCCCCGGTCCCGACCAGACTGATCAGAACGGCCCCCAACACCATCCCCATCAAAAGCCCCGCCGCCATCCCCAGCACAAACGTCCTCAGCCCGAAGACCGGACCGGTTTCGGGCTGAGGAGGGGCAACCTTAACCATTGCGGGTGGCGACCAGAGTCCAGTTGGGATCGGAACGTTTCACATCGCGACAGAAAGTCCAGATGTCCACCACCCGAACCGGTTCCGTTACATCCCCTTCGATAATCCGGCCTTCACTGTCTTTGGTGGCCAGCACCATATGGCTGGTGAACTCCAGGGTAAGTTCTGCCACACTTCCCGTCAGCGTAGCTTCCTTGAGGTCGATTTTTTCCACATCCCGCAACACATTGTCAAAATGCAGGCCTTTTTGCTGCATATCCTCAAGAACCCGGACGAACTGACCATACACATCCTTGCTCAGCATATTCCGCAGGGTGGTTTTATCTCCGCTCCAGAACGCCTGTAAAATCATGCCATAGGCCATTTCCGCGCCGTCCAGGAAACTGTGCAGACTGAAGTTTCTGTCATACTCGCGAATTTTGCTCAGCGTCTCATAAAAGGGTGAATCCCGTTTGACGCCAAGGGGATTTTCCTCGGCATGGCTGTTTTCTTTTTTGCCATAAGGATCCAGCGGGTCCCGACGCATGGGAACCACATTGTCCTTTTCCTGCATCCCCCGGCCATATGTCTTGCGGTCCTTTTCGTCGGACCCGTCATAGCCGGTTTTCCGGCCAAGAACCCGGCGCAGTTGCAGGATGATGAACGCGGCGACCAGCGCCAGGATAATCAGCTCAAAATTGTCAGATCCGTTTTCCATAGAACTTTCTCAAAGGCATTCTCAAAAAAAGGCTAAAAAGCAGGCCCCAAAAACAGGCCAAAAAACAGGCCAAAAAAACAGGAAGACCTTCCCCGAAACCGGGCATCGGCCGAACCGGGACTTGGCGATCCGGCCCGCGTGCCTATATAGTGTTTTATATATAGGATGAATAAACAAATTTTTGAATACAGGATTGCAAGATTCTTTGCGCCCTTGGGCCAACCCTGCAATAGCGGTTCCGTTACCGCAAAATAATTTTAACCGATAACGCCGAAATTCTGGTACAACACGACACCCATAACCCCCCATAACATGCAACACGCCAAGATGATGATAAAAAAGAAGATGATGACATGCCCTTATTGATCCTGGTTCTGATCCTTGCCGTCCCCTATCTTGAGTTTCTGGTCTTCCTCGAAGTGGGAGAGGCCATTGGCGGGCTGAACGCCCTGATCGCCACGCTGCTGACCGCGGTTCTGGGCGTTTATCTGATCCGCCTGGAAGGATTTGAAGTCATGCGCCGCATGCATGACAACTTGCAACGGGGGGAAAGTCCGGTGGAAGAAATTTTCCACGGTTTTTTTCTGCTGATTGCGGGATTTTTTTTCCTGCTTCCCGGATTTATCACGGATACGGCAGCGGTTTTTTTATCCATAAGCCCGATACGCACCCTGCTGGGACGATATTTGCTGCGCCATGTGAAGCTGCGCTTTTATGGCCGGCAGACAGATCCCTTTGACCATCCAGGCCCCACCATAGACGGGGAATACAGGGAAGAAAAGGACACACCGCCCCCTTCTCTTGACCCCTGGCATAAAAAGGAGGATGATGAGGAGCGAAAATAAAAGACCTGTAAACAGTTTAAAGATAATAACCGGCAGCAGATCAGAAGGGGGCACTGCAGGCACAAATGTCAAATATGCCGGATTTTCAAAAGAGCGGGCAGGTTCGGCTTGTGCTGGGTGAAAATCCGTGCTAGCCAATCGCTTTTAACAGATTTATCACTCTATATTGATCCAATTGCCAGAATAATCTTATTTGGGAAGAATTCGATGTCTGAAGAAACAGAAAACAAAACCGCTGAAACCACTTCCGGGGACGAAAAAGCCGGGGAACAAAAATCCGACGCCATTCAGGTCGGCATTCTCGGTCAGTATATCAAAGATCTATCTTTCGAAAATCCGACGCCGGCCCAGACGCTCCAGAAGCTGGCCAATGAAAAACCGTCCATGGACATTAATGTCAATCTTAATGCCCGCCAGCTCGGCGAAGAGGTTTTTGAGGTGGATCTGAAAATCAGCGCCACGGCTAAAACCGGTGAAGATACCGCCTTTGTGGTGGAACTGGTCTATTCCGGTCTGTTTGGCGCCAAAAACGTGCCGCAGCAGGCGTTGCAGCCCTTCCTGATGATCGAGGCGCCACGCATGCTGTTCCCGTTTGCCCGGCGCATCATTGCCGATGCTACCCGTGATGGCGGTTTCCCGCCGCTGATGCTGGAACCCATCGACTTTGCCAGCTTGTATGCCCGTCAGGTCCAGAACGCCAAGGGCGATGCCCAAACCCCGACGGAAAACATCACGGTCAACTGATTTTGCCGGTGGGTTCCCCGCATAATTTACACCGGGGCTGAATTTACACCGGGGCTGATTGGCCCCGGTACCGGATTCTGGGTACAGAATTGAGCCACCCTATCCACAATTCACTCTAGCTGAGCGTCTTCTGGAAGCGGCTTGCGGCGAGCCATAGCATAAGGACGCCAAGCACGGCGAGCGCCAGAATCTCGGGCCAGAGGATTTCCGGCCCGACGCCTTTCAGGAAGATGCCGCGCACCACCACCAGGAAATAGCGCAGCGGGTTAAGATAGGTGAGCCACTGGACGACCAGAGGCATGTTGGCGATCGGAAACATGAAACCCGACAGCAGCACAGCGGGAAAATAGAAGAAGAAGGCGCTCATCATCGCCTGTTGCTGGGTGCGGCTAACAGTGGAGATCAAGAGCCCAATGCCGAGCGTGGTCATCAGGTAAAGCGTGGTCGCGCCGAACAGCAGCGGCAGGCTACCCTGGATCGGCACCTCGAACCAGAAGACGCCGACCACCGTCACCAGCACCACATCGACAAACCCGATCAGCGCAAAGGGCAGCGTCTTGCCGAGGATGAATTCCAGCGGCGTGATCGGGGTGACCATGATCTGCTCGATGGTGCCGATCTCCTTCTCGCGGACCACCGCCATGCTGGTCAGCATCAGGGTGATCAGCATAACGACGATGGCGATCACCCCGGGAACGTAGAAATTGCGGCTTTCCAGATTCTCGTTGAACCAGGTGCGGGTCTGGACATCGACGCGCCCCGGCGGATCAAAGGCGCCGTTCACCCGGGTGAACCAGGAAATCAGCACATCCCGCGACAGCCGGGTGGAGATTTTAGTACTGTAGTCGAGCACGACGCCGGCAGTGTTGGAATCCGTGCCGTCGACGATCAGCTGCACCTCGGCCCGCCGCCCGCTGCGGATCTTGTCTTGATAGCCGTGATTGATCTGGAACGCCGCTGACACCTCGCCCCGGTCAATCAGGCGCTTGAGTTCCGCCTCGTCGCGCGCCTGCCGCACCACGTCGAAATAACCCGAGCGGGCAAAGCGGGCGATGAATTCCCGGCTCGCTACCGAATTGTCGTGATCAAGGACGGCGGTCCGGATATGCTCCACATCCAGCGTCACTGCATAACCGAAAACCAGCACCTGCAGGATCGGCATGACAAAGATGATGCCGCGCATCTTGGGATCGCGGAAAATCTGCAGGAATTCCTTGATCAACATCTGGTACAGGCGTTCAAACATCATTCAAGCCTTTTTCGGAACCGTTTGTTGGCGATCAGCACCAGGATCACGCCGAACAGCACCAGGAGGGCTGCTTCGAGTGCCAGTATTTCCAGCCCCACATCCTTGAGATAAATGCCCTTGAGCATGGTGACGAAATAGCGCGCCGGCACCAAGTGGGTAAGGAGCTGTACGCCGAGCGGCATATTGGCGATGGCGTACATGAAGCCCGACAGCAAAAAGGACGGCAGGAAGGTCAACACCATGGCGAGCTGGCTGGCGAGCAACTGCCCCTTGGTGACGATGCTGATCAGCATGCCCAGCGACAGGGCGCCGGCGAGGAAGATTGCCGCCATAGCAAACAGCAGCGCCACACTGCCGCGCAAGGGCACGCCGAACAGGAACTCGCCCATCAGCACGGCAAGTGTGACATCCAACATGCCAATGGTGAAATAGGGAATCAGCTTGCCGAGAATCAGCTCCGACCCCTTGACCGGCGTCGCAATGAGCTGTTCCATAGTCCCCTGCTCCCATTCGCGCGCCACGGTGAGCGAGGTCAGGAGTGCGGCAATCACCATCATGATGACGGCGATCAGGCCGGGAATGATGTAGTTCCTGGATTCAAGGTCGGCATTGAACCAGGCCCGGGGCCGCAGGTCGATCAGCGGATACACCGTCCGACCCGTGGTGCGACGGATTTTATGCAGCGCCACCTCGCGGGAATAGCCGAACGCCACCACATCGAGATAACCCGTGGCGATGGTCGCCGTGTTGGGATCGCTGCCGTCGATAATGGCCTGCACCGGGGCGCTGCGGCCGCTTTCGATCCGCCCGGTGAAATCCTCAGGGATAACAAGGGCAATCAGGGCGGCGGCACTATCGAGGGCTTCTTCAATCTCGGGATAGCTGGTGACATAACCAGTGACCGAGAAATAACGCGAGCCCTGGAGACGGCTGATGAATTCCCGGCTTGACTGGGAATTGTTCTGGTCCCAGACGACGGTTGGCACGTTGTCCACATCAAGCGACAGAGCATAGCCGAACAGCAGCAGCAACAGCATGGGGATGGCGATCGCCATGCCGAGGCTGCGCGGATCGCGCAAAATATGGATAAACTCCTTGCGCGAGACGGCCCATACCCGAAAGACTTTCATGTTCCTGGTCCTGTCATATCATTGTTCCCGCCACTTCCCGTTAGCCTTTTCGTTACCCGACCTTCTCGCTGATCGTTTCCTCAAGAAAGCTCTCACCCGGTTCCGGCAGGTCCACCCGCCAGCCGAGATCCGTTTGCATCCGGCCGGCTAGCGCAGCGACAGCCTCAGGCTCACATGCATCACGAAGCTGCGGGCGGCCTTTCGCATGACGCCGCGCCCGCTCCATCTCCGATTCCTGGATATGGGCGCTGTCGCGTAGCATAATGTTCAGCAGATTAGCTGTCGCCTGCGTGGTATAGATCGGCCCGCGAAACCCGTCCTGCCAAAGCTTCGGCAGCAGGCCGCTATGATCAATATGGGCATGGGTCAGCAGGACGAAATCTATTTTATCCGCCTCGAACGGGAAGGCCGCGCGATTGCGCGCGTCCTGCTCCCGACCCCCCTGGAACATGCCGCAGTCCACCAGAAACCGCAGGGTGTCCGTTTCGATGAGGGTGCAGGAACCGGTCACTTCCTGCGCCGCGCCATGAAAGGTGATTTTCATAGGTACGGCCTCCTGTGAAGCCTCGGCAGATGACGATAGACTATCATTGCAAGCACAATCCAGATGAGGCTACGCAGGCTCATAGCCACGACCGTGCGCATCTCATAGACGCCACCGCCAGCCACATACATGCCGAAAATGGCGAACACCGCCAATGTTATCGCAGCGATTGTAAAGGTTAGCAGACCGGCCCAGCGCCACTGGAACCACAACGCCAGGCCGGCAGCGACATAGGCAAAGCCCGCGATGAAATTAAACCAGACCACAAAGGGCACATAATTGCCGACCGCCAGGCGCGCCCATTCGCTCCACAGCAGAACGGTGCCGCCTTCGCGGATCGTCAGCAGGCCAAACAGCACAGCGATGACGCCCGCTGCCCTCAGCCAGATCCTATGTTTCCTGTGGTTTGACATCGCGTCCTCTCCTTGTTCTTCCGTCATGCCTTAGGCCTTTCCGGCGGCCTGGGCCGCCCGGTCTCGGGCTTCGATCAGGGAGACGAACACGTCCTCAAGTGACGGCGTGACCTCTTCGATCGCCTCAACCTCATAGCCGCGCTCCGACAGCCGGTCGGCTAGCGCCCGCCGGGCCGCGTCCGCATCGGCGGCCACCGCGTGCAGCCCCCGCCCGAACAGCGCCACGCCCTTGAGGTGCTCAAGCTCTTCAAGCGCGCCGATGGCATCCTGGGGCCGATCACAGATTACCTCGATGACGGACTCCTGCATCAGCTTCGTCTTAAGCTCATGCGGCGTGCCGACGGCAACGAGTTCACCGCGATGAATGAGGCCGATGCGGTCGCAATATTCGGCTTCTTCCATATAGTGGGTGGTGACAAAAACGGTAACGCCTTTGGCGGACAGGTCGTAAATAAGGTCCCAGAAGCGGCGGCGGCTCAAGGGATCGACGCCCGAGGTCGGTTCGTCCAGGAAAATCACCGGCGGCTCATGCAATACTGCGCAGCCGAGCGCGAGCCGTTGCTTCCAGCCGCCTGACAGCACCGCCGTACGGGCGCGCCGGTGTTCGGCGAGACCGGCCATCTCGATCACCCAGTCCTTGCGCGCCCGGCGCTTGTCCCTTGCGATGCGATAAATGCCGGCATAAAAATCAATATTTTCCTCGACGGTCAGATCCTCGTACAGCGAGAATTTCTGGCTCATATAGCCGATATGCTCCTTGATCTTTTCGGCCTCGGTCAGGATATCGTAACCGGCGACCGTGCCTTGGCCGGCGCTGGGGGCAAGGATGCCCGTCAGCATGCGGATGGTGGTCGACTTGCCCGAACCGTTGGGTCCGAGAAAGCCGAAAATCTCCCCGGTTCTGACCTCGAAATTCACCCGATCGACGGCGATGAAGTCTCCGAAGCGGCGTTCGAGATCCCGAACTGTCACGGCAATGTCGGCCTCAGTCATGCGCCTCCTCCCCTTTTTCTGCGAGAACCGAGATGAAAACGTCCTCAAGCGACGGTTCGATGGTCTTTAGACTGATTGCCTTAAACCCCGCACGACCAAGCGCGGCCTCCGCTTCCGCAATCGTTCGCGCCGCATCGGACGCCACGACATGCACGCGATCCCCGAACAGGCCGACGCTTTGGGCCTCGATCTGTTCGCGCAGGATCGCCGCCGCCTTGCGTGCGTCGGGGGTGCGCACCTCAATCAACGCGCCGCGCATGAGGGTCTTGATCTTCGCCGGCGTGCCGGTGGCGAGAATGCGGCCCTTGTCCATAAGCGCGACCCGAGCGCAACGCTCGGCCTCATCCAGATAGGCGGTGGAAACGAAGATCGTCACCTTTTCCTGCAAGAGTTGATAGAGTATACGCCAGAAGTCGCGGCGCGAGACCGGATCGACGCCATTGGTGGGCTCATCAAGAAACAGAACCTTCGGCGTATGAACCAGCGCACAGGCGAGGCCCAGCTTCTGTTTCATGCCGCCGGACAGCTTACTGGCCTGGCGATCCTTGAATGGGGTCAGGTTGCTGAAAGCCAGAAGTTCCGCCACGCGCTCCGCCCGCCCCTTGCGGGGCATGCCATAAATATCCGCATAAAAATCAATATTCTCCATCACCGTAAGATCGGGATAGAGGCCGAAACGCTGGCTCATATAGGCAATATTCTCTTTCACCACCTCCGCCTCGCGCCAGACATGATGGCCGGCAACCCAGGCTTCGCCCGCGCTTGGTTCCAGAATGCCGGTGAGCAGCCGCATGGTGGTGGTCTTGCCCGCGCCGTCAGGGCCGACCAGACCGAAAATCTCGCCTTCCCCGATCGACAGCGACAGAGCGTCAACGGCCACAAGATCGTCGAACCGGCGGGTCAGGCCGTCCGCTTTTATGGTCACGGTTCCTAAAGCAGACATGGCGGCGCCCCCTTGCCCAGCCAGATGTCCGCATCGGTCGGCATGCCGGGTTTAAGTTCCAGATCGGGGTTCGGGATGCTGATCTTGACCCGGTAGACGAGCTTGACCCGTTCCTTGGCGGTCTGGACATTTTTGGGGGTGAATTCCGCTTCCTGGGACAGGAAGGTCAATTCGCCGGGATAAACCTTGTCAGGATAGGTGTCAGTGGTGACACAGACCTTCTGGCCCAGCCTGATCCGCCCCAGATCTGTTTCGTTGATATAAGCCCGGACCCAAACATTCATCAGATCACCGATGGTGACCACCGGCACGCCCGGCACCACATATTCCCCCGGTTCGACATTCTTGGACAACACCACGCCGTCGAGCGGCGCGGAGAGGGTGGCGTAACCGAGCCGGGTACGGGCCAGCGCCAGCGCCTGTTTCGCCTGGTCTAGCCGCGCCCGGGCCCGGTCGATATCCTCCTGTCGCGGTCCTTCCCGCACCAGGTCAAGCTGCTCCCGGGCCTCTTCAAGCCGTGCAAGGGTAGCGGCATAAGCGCTGCGCGCCACCTCGAAAGTCTGTTCCGAGGCAACCTGACGTTCGAACAGATTTTTCTGGCGGTCAAATTCCAGTTTAGCCCGCTCAACCTCGGCCTCAGCCCGCGCCACAGCCGCCTGCGCAGCGGCGATTTCCTGCGGCCGCGAGCCGGCGATCAACGCCGCAAGCTCGGCCCGGACCGCAGCCATCTCGGCTTGCCGAAGCGCCACCTCCTGAGCCAGTTCAGTGTTATCCAGGCGCGCAAGCAGAGCGCCCCGACGCACCATCTCACCCTCATCAACAGGCCGTTCCTCGACCCAACCCGGAATTCGGAAACTCACCTCCACGTCGGTGACCTCGACATTTCCCGAAACCCGGATCAGATCGGGATTAGGCTTCGGACGCAACTGAAAATAAGCAAAAACCGATGCCGCCATGATTCCCAGAAAGACCGCAAGAATGACATGTTTTCGGGTCATGAGGAGGTCCTGTCCTTAGTGTCAGATTGTTGCTTATCGACAGAGAGGGATGTGGCCGGGGCGGCCTCACTCCCGTTCCATCCGAGCGGTGGTGCAATGCAGAAACTTTCACGCAGAACCGAAAACAGGCGTTGCCCCTCTCCCACAATATCAAAGTTGCGGCCACTGAGCGACCAGCGCAAGACCAGTCCCTGCACGAGACTGATAACCAGAAAGGCAGCATCCGCTGAATCCAGGCTGTCCCGGAAATGGCCCTGCTGTTGGCCTTCTTCGATAAGCCGGGCGATACGCCTGTGAAAGCGTTCCATCATACCATAGAACAGCCTACGCAGGCGGTTATTTTCCGCATGAAGTTCTCGGGACAACAGGATCGCCGGAATCGCGGGAATGGCATGGATCAGTTTGAGCTGAGAAATAATCAACGCCTGAAGTTTATCAGTGGCCGGCGTTTCGGAATCTTCCGCCTCTCGCCAGCAGGTCTGAAATTTATCACCGATACGCCCCGCAACGGCCTCCCATAGCGCCTGTTTGGTTGAGAAATGTCGAAAGATGGTTGCCTGAGTTACACAGATGGTCTTGGCGATCGCCTGAGTGCTCAGTCGGTCCGGCCCGACCCAATCAGCCAGCCGCAGCGTGGTTTCAATAATTTCCGATTTGCGCTCCTCGGCGCTTTTACGCTCACGCATGGCTCAGTCGCCTCCGGGGGCGGGACTGTCGGCATTATAAAGAAAGGTGTCAAGTTGTACGTGAATTTCTTCGACCGGATCATGAGTCTCCTGATTGAGGGAATGACTGACCACCATGCCCTGGATCGCTCCCAGAAGACAGTCCGCTGTTACCTCAGGATCAAGTTTCGAGGGGAATTCCTGCAGGCGTTGTCCTTCCCGAACCTGTTCTGCAAGGTGTGACATGAATCCCCTCCGGATGGCTTTCAGACCCAGGCGCAGCGCCTGCATGTCTTCATCCAGACTTCCCTTGAGCAGCAGGATCCGCAAGGCGGGCAAGGTGGTGATCAGGTGGATCTGAACCGCCAGCAGGCTATGCAGGCGGGCAGAAGGAGACGATTCACGGACCGAGATAGTGGACCAAAGCTTCTGCATCCGCCGATTGATGAGGGTGACCACGGCGAGCCAAAGATCGTCTTCGCTGGGACAGTAACGCGCCATTGTTGCCCGGGTAATCCCCATGCTTTTCATCACGTCGCTGAGACTCAGCCGGTCTGCATGACGTTCGTCCATCAGTCGCAGTGCAGTTCTGGCAATCTGATCTCTGAAGGATTCCACCTCTTCCACTGCCCTGCCTGTCATGGCTGAAATCTCCTTTGAAAGTGATTAATTACTAATTAAGGAAATAAAACCATTTTGTCAAGGCCCGCCGGGTGGAAAGGGAGTCTGGAAGCGTATATGAATTATCTTTCAGGAATTGTGTGTGCCGTTTCTGTCGCTCTGATAAACGCCTAATACATGCCAAATAAGCGCAAGCGTGATCTGAAAACCCACGGGATGAAAAGGCTAAATGCCTGAGCGCCACCGGAGCAGACGGGCCACCATGCTAGACAGTTTTGGGTTAGTTCTATAAAATTCGCGGCGTTAACCCCTGTAATAACTCCTCTATTCAGACTGGAAACCACTGAGACGCGATGAGAAAATCCCATGAAACCCGCAGAGCGGAAATCATTCAGGCCACGTTAGATGTCGCTGCAGATGAAAAATCCAAGAAAATTACGACCCAGGTCATTGCCGACCGGCTCGGCATTTCCCAACCCACCATTTTTCGTCATTTCAAAAACAACGAAGCCTTATTTTTGACCATTTTTGAATGGGTTTCAGAAAGAATATTCGCCAAATTTGAAACCATCCTCATCAATGAGGAACAGTTGCCGAAAGAAAAGCTCGAAGCCCTCATCACAGCGCAAATAACCTTTATCAAAAAACATCCTGGCGTCGCGCGGCTACTCTTCTCCAATCAGGTCTATAAGGGACCAAAGAAGCTCAAGGCGGTGGTCCAGAAAATCATGGAAATGTATATCCAGAAACTGTCCGGACTGATCCAAGAGGGCATGTCCTGTGGCCAGTTCCGCCCCGACATAGACCCGCACGTGGCGGCACGGCTCATCGTCAGTACCGTACAGGGTATCATTGTTCGCTGGTCAATCCATGATTTTGAATTTGATATTCTGGAAGAAACCGCGCCTTTATTAAGGCTGATCACCGATTCCCTTGACAATCCTACATCCTCCCCTAGAGTGAATTGAGCCACCCTATTCACAATTCACTCTAGAGAATCAATCCAAACCTGCGCTCAGGAGCACATATCCCGACCGGTACCCTGCTGCTCAGGATTGATCCCCAGCAAGACGGAACAGGTCATTCAAAAGTTAAAAAACCTGGGAGTCATAGAATTGGGACCCCTCGCTCACAATCCATGGCTTAGTCGGCAGCCTTCTGTTTCCGCAGCCACAGCGGGTCGTTAAGCTGGGTCAGAAACTCCCGATGGCGTTCAATTTCCTCCGGGCTCGGAACGTGGGGACGGGGGGGACGGAACTTTTTCTCCCGATGCGCGGTAGTCTCAACAGGGGTCGTACCCGGCGCCGGTGAGAGGGCAAAACCGGTCTGTCGCCCGCCCATCAATTCCAGATAAACCTCGGCCAGAAGCTCCGCATCCAAAAGCGCGCCGTGTTTGACGCGGTTGGAATTGTCGATATTAAATCGTTTACATAATGCATCCAACGTATTGGGCGCGCCTGGAAACTTGCGCCGGGCGATGGCCAGGGTATCCACTGCCCGGCTCATGGGATAGGCGGGAAATCCCAGCTGTTCCATTTCCCAGTTGATAAATTTCATATCAAATTCCGCATTGTGGGCCACCAGCCGTGCCTCACCCACAAAATCCCGGAATTCCGCCACCACCTCGGCAAATACGGGATGATCCTTGAGAAATTCTGTCGTCAGCCCATGCACATTTACCGCCGCTTCGGGCACCTCACGTTCCGGATTGATATATTTATGGAACGTGTTGCCGGTCGGCAGATAGTCGATCACTTCCACACAGCCGATTTCCACCAGCCGGTCGCCGGCATAAGGGTCAAAACCTGTGGTTTCCGTATCGAAAATGATCTCACGCATCTATCCCGTCTCCCGCCCTTGGGTCAAACACCGCTCAAATACCGGACCAGCCGCCGGACCTGTTCGCGAGCATAACGTTTCCCCAGCCCCGTTTGAATGATAAAATCAGCCCGGCGACGTTTTTGCGCATCCGGCATCTGTTTTTCCAGAATAAGCCAGAACCGTTCCGCGGTCATGCCCGGCCGGGCCAGCACCCGCTGACGCTGGATAAAGGCCGGGGCCGTAACCACCACCGTATAATCGCACAACCGGTCGCCGCCGGTCTCGAACAACAACGGTACATCCAGAACAATCAGACGATGGCCCTGGGCATATTTGAGCCGGATGAAGTTGTGCCGGGCGGCGCTGACCAGGGGATGTAAGATTTTTTCCAACCGACGCAATGCCGCCTCATCACCAAACACCCGCTGACCCAACAACTTGCGGTCAATCATTTTTCCACACGGTTTTCCGGCAATATCTAGGGGGATATTTCGGGACACATTTCGAGACACCTGTCCAGACCCCGCTGCCCCAGTAGCAACCCCGGGAAACGCCGCCTCCACCTTTTCCACGGCCTCCCCGCCAAGCCCCATGAGGCGGTGCACCTCGGCATCGGAATCAAAAACCGGCACCCCTTCCGCCCGGAACATACGGGCCGTTTCCGATTTGCCCATGCCAATGGATCCCGTTAGCCCCAGAAGAACAAGATCCTGCCGCCCGATATCACGACGCGCCTTCACTGAAGCCCCTCCAGTACCCGTTGGCGCAGACGATCGGTGACTTCCGGTTCTTGCCTGAACCAGGCAAAAAACCCTGGTACAGCCTGATACAGCAGCATGCCCAGACCATCCACTACCGTATGGCCCCGGGCGACGGCGGCCGCAAGCAGCGGGGTCTTGAGCGGCGCATAGACAATATCATTGACCACCGCTTTATGAGGCAACCGATCCAACGACAGATCCAGCGGCGGCTGACCGTTCATGCCCAGAGTGGTGCTGTTCACCAAAAGCGTAATATCTTCCAGGGCTTCAGACCGTTTCTGCCACGGCCAGACCCGGATCACATCCGCCCCCAGCTCCTGAGACAGTTTTTCCGCCTTCTCTGCCGTGCGATTGACCAGCCGGATTTCCGGCACCCCCGCATCCATCAACGCCACCAGAATGGCCCGAGCCGCTCCCCCGGCGCCAATCACAGTAACCGGGCCTGAGGGCGGCAACCAGGTCGGCGCATTGACCAGAATGTTTTCCAAAAATCCCAGCCCGTCCGTATTGCGCCCGAAAAGCCGGCCATCCTGTTCGATAATGACGGTGTTGACCGCACCGATCCGCCGGGCATGTTCTTCCACCTCATCCATCAAGGCCACAGCCGCCTCTTTGTGCGGCACCGTCAGATTACAGCCGCGAAACCCCAACTTGGGCAAGATCCTCAAGCATTCGGCAAGATCCTGCGGTTTGACAGTCATGGGGATATAGGCCCCGTCAATGCCGTAATATTCCAGCCAGTAACCATGCAGCCGGGGGGAAAGGGAATGCGCCACGGGATACCCGATCACGCCTGCCAGTTTTGCCTGTCCGCTCAATTTCATCGCCGCAGTACTCCTTTCTGGCGCAATATTTCCATCAAGGGCAAAAGCGGTAGCCCCAGAATGGAAAAATAATCCCCTTTGATCTCCGCAAAAAGCTGCGCCCCTTGCTCTTCCAGGAAATAACACCCCACGGAAGACAGGATTGCTTCCCCCGTTTTTTCCAGATAGTGTTCCAGAAAATCATCGGAAAAGTCCCGCATGGTCAGTTCCGGCGTCACTGTCGTCCGCCAGATTTCCTCGTCATCCTTCACCAGAACCAGACTGGTATAGAGATAATGAGTCCGGCCCCGAAAAAATTTCAAATGACGGCGCGCCTGATCCAGATTATGGGCTTTGGCAAACAGACGACCATCGCAGATAAGAAGCTGATCCCCGCCCAGAACATACTGTCCCGGATATTTCCGCGACACCTGCACGGCCTTTTCCCGGGCCAGCGCCTCGGCAATGTCCTGGAAGGTGGCCCCTGCAGCGCTCATCCGGTCTCTTAGGGCCGCCTCATCAACAGAAGCGGGATGCGCCCGACAGGCAATACCGGCGTCTTCCAGAAGTTTTTTGCGCGAGCGACTGCCCGAAGCCAGAACGAGAGACATGACATCTCTTCCCCTTTTCCTATTCTTACAAAATCCCGAAAATCATATTTACGATAATATCTCGGATATCCTGGAATCTTATGGCGGTTTTCCTCCTTCAGGCCCCGATCTTTTTCTGATATGGACCTTTTATCTATGTGCTCTTAGTCATTAATGTCCTGAGTTATTTATGTTCTTTCAGGCCGTTTCGGCGGGCCTGCTCCTCATCATATTTGTGTTTCAGATTCATCACCGCCACCGCTGTCTCTTCAATGGAGCGACGGGTCACATCTATGATGGGCCAGCCGTAACTGGCAAACAGGCGCCGGGCCATCCGGACTTCCTCCTTCACGGCGTCTTCGTCCACATAAGCGGTTTCCTTATCTTCCTTCAGGGACAAAAGGCGGTTTTTGCGAATCTGAATCAGCCGGTCGGCGCTGTTCACCAACCCGACGATGAATTTGTGGCGATTCTTTTCCAGATCCGGCGGCAGGGGACAACCCGGCACGATGGGCACATTGGCCGCCTTCAGGCCCCGATTGGCGAGATAAATACAGGTCGGCGTCTTGGAGGTGCGCGATACGCCCACTAAAATCACATCCGCCTCGGCGAGGCCTTCGCTCATCTGGCCGTCATCATGGGCCAGTGTATAATGAATGGCGTCAATCCGTTCGAAATATTCCTCATTCATTTCATGCTGCAATCCCGGCCGGGCAATGCTTTTGACTCCCAAATGGTGGCCGAGCTGACGGATAATGCCCTGCATCACGGAAATATAAGGCCAGTTGTTTTCCTGACAGGCATTCACCAACACTTCCTCAATTTCCGGATTGACGAGGGTGAACATGATGATGCCCGGCACTTCCTTGAATTCTGGCAACAGCCGTTCCATATGGCGCGAGGTCCGGATCATGGGCCACATATGTTTAACCGGTTCAATATCCGGAAATTGCGCCAGCGCCGCCTTGGCCACCTGTTCCAGCGTATCACCGGTTGCATCGGAAACCAGATGAAAGTTGACTTTCCTGGCCCCGCCCTTGCGGGCAGAGGGTTTTGCGGGTGTTTTCATGACATAATCCGCCATTTTTGGGTTCCGGGTCTTGCTGATACAGAATGCTTTATATGAATTATGGGGATAAGTGGGTCATTTTCAACCAATCCCGGATTCTATACCGGCAATTCATTTTTCCTTCATGAATAATCCCGTTGAGGATAAGTGAAAAGATCTTTTGTGGGAATCACGAATATTTTTGTCTGTTGCTGTCAAGCCACAAGTTATCCCCATTATCCCCATAATTTAATGGCCAGCTTTTCCGGACTTATCCCATCTTTTTTCCGAATACTGGCCCAAAACTAAGAAAAACCTCCCCCTATCCCTGCTTTTGTTAATATCTATGTGGATAAGGTTTTATCCCCTTTATCCACAGGATCAAACCATAACTACTCCCTTTATTTATAAATAAATTAATAGTAGAAATTTCTTTGGATTTCTTTTCAGGACAAAGTATTTCCTTCAAGCTACATTTCAGGCCCAACCACGAAACCGAGACTTTTATGACCAAAACAAAACGTTTTATTCAGGCCGTTACAGGACAGAAAACCGACCGTCCCCCGTTCTGGTTCATGCGTCAGGCCGGACGCTACCTTCCCGAATATATGGCCACCCGGGGCGAGGCCGGATCTTTTCTTGACCTGTGTTACACCCCCGACTTTGCCGTAGAGGTCACGCTGCAACCCTTAAGACGCTATCAGATGGATGCTGCCATCCTGTTTTCGGATATTCTGGTGGTTCCCCATGCGCTGGGCCAGAAGGTCGACTTTATCAAAGGTCGAGGACCGGTTCTGGATCCCGTGGATACATCGGAAAAACTGTCCCGACTGTCTATGAACCGGTTTCATGACCATTTGGCGCCGGTTTATGAGACCGTCAGCCGCCTGAGCCGGGAGATTCCGCCGAAAACGGCGCTGATCGGTTTTGCCGGCGCCCCCTGGACCGTGGCCACCTATATGGTGGGCGGGCAAGGGTCGGCAGACCAGGCGGCCGCGCGGCTCTGGGCCTATCGTGACGAGGCCGCATTCCGGGCGCTGATGGATCTTCTTGTAACGGCCACCGCGGACTATCTGATCCGGCAGGTAAAGGCCGGGGCCGAGGTTTTGCAGATTTTTGATACCTGGGCCGGTAATCTGCCCCCCGAAGAATTCCGCAAATGGTGTATCGAGCCCACCAAGCGTCTCATCGACAAAATCAGGGCGGTTTATCCGCAGGTTCCGGTGATCGGTTTTCCACGGGGGGCGGGGCCGCGATATCCGGATTATGTACGCAAGACCGGGGTCTCAGCCGTAAGCCTGGATACCAGCCTGCCGCTGGATTGGGCGCGTGAGCAAGTGCAAAGCCTGTGTCCGGTTCAGGGCAATCTTGACCCGTTACTGCTGGTCAGCGGCGGGCCGGCGCTGGATCAGACGGTTAAAGATATTCTGGATGCGTTTCGCCACGGACCGCATATTTTTAATCTCGGACACGGCATTGTCCCGCAAACGCCGCCGGAACATGTGGCCCGCGTCGCAGAGATCATCAGGAATTACGGGTGAGGCAGCCAATGGCACAGAAGACAAAAACGGCAGTGGTGTTATTTAATCTTGGCGGACCGGATAGTCTGGAGGCGATAAAACCGTTTCTGTTTAACCTGTTTTATGATCCGGCCATCATCATGCTGCCCAATCCGTTGCGCTGGCTGGTGGCGAAACTGATTTCCTCGCGCCGGGCTCCCATCGCCCGTGACATTTACCGTCAGATCGGGAACCGTTCGCCGCTGTTGGCGCAGACCCGTGATCAGGCCGCGGCGCTGGAAAAGCGGCTCAATGAGAGGGGCGAGGGCAGGTATAAATGTTTTATCGCCATGCGTTACTGGCATCCCCTGTCGGCCCAGACTGTTACAGAAGTGAAACAATATGCCCCGGATGAGGTGGTCCTGTTGCCGCTTTATCCGCAATATTCGGTAACCACTACCGGTTCATCCCTTTTGGAGTGGACCCGAGAGGCCCAAAAGGCGGGGTTGGAGGTGCCGGTGCGTATCATTCGTGACTATCCCACGGAGGAAAAATTTATTACCGCCCATGCGGATCTGATCCGGAACGCTTTGACAGGACTGGAAAGCCTGCACAGCTATAGGGTGCTGTTTTCCGCGCACGGCCTGCCGAAAAAGGTGATTGAAGCCGGGGATCCCTATCAGCAGCAGGTGGAGCAGACCTGTGCAGCTATTGTGGCACAGCTTGGCGAAAAATATGCGGATCTTGATTTTGTCACCTGTTATCAGAGCCGGGTAGGTCCACTGGAATGGATCGGGCCGAACACGGAAGATGAAATTGAGCGGGCCGGGCGGGACGGCAAAAATCTGATTGTGGTGCCGGTGGCGTTTGTCTCGGAACATTCGGAAACCCTGGTGGAGCTGGACATCGAATATCGGGAGCTGGCGGAAAAGTGTGGGGTTGGGAAGTATATCCGTATTCCCGCGCTTTATTGTCATGAACGTTTTATTGACGGTCTGGCGGGGTTGGTGAACGGGAAAAAGAATACCCCATCAAAAAGCTAAGAAGAAAGAAAGGGGCAGGATCATGATGGCGTTTTTACAGGATCATTATCAGTGGTTGCGCGCGTTGCACATCATTTCCGTGATTGCCTGGATGGCGGGGATGTTTTATTTGCCGCGGCTGTATGTTTATCACACCCAGGTGGCCGTGGGATCGGAAAGTTCCGAACTGTTCAAGGTGATGGAACGTAAATTGCTGCGGCTGATCATCAATCCGGCCATGATTGCGGCCTGGATTTTTGGCCTGGCGCTGGCTTTTGGCACCAATGCCTGGAGCGAAGGCTGGTTTCACGCCAAATTCGCCCTGATCCTCCTGATGAGCACTTTTCACGGTTTTTTAAGCCGCTGGCGGCGGCAGTTTGCGAAAGATGAGAATGTGCACAGCGAAAAGTTCTATCGTATCGCCAATGAGGTACCGACAGTATTGATGGTTCTGATCGTGTTTCTGGTGGTTTTACGCCCTTTTTAGGGCAAGATGTGGCTTTTGCCCTTGACTTGCCAGACCGCTTGCCCTAGAAAACGCCTTCACGAACCGGGTTTTTTGCGCTATCCTTAGGGGCAGACAAGGCGGCGAAATCCGGATTTCATCCATATATTATCTCTCCATAATTTTCTTTCTCGAAGGCTTGAAAAGCTGTTTGTGTATACATCATTCTGTATTTGATTTGACTCAACCCATCTGGATACCATCATGAATCTGTTAGAGCTTAAGAAAAAACCCCCGGCCGATATTTTGACCATGGCCGAAGATCTCGGCGTTGAAAATGCCAGCAACATGCGCAAACAGGATATGATGTTTGCCATTCTCAAGGCCATGGCGGAACAGGGAGAAACCATTTCCGGCGGCGGGGTGATCGAGGTGTTGCAAGACGGGTTTGGTTTTCTGCGTTCGCCCGAGGCCAATTATCTGCCGGGGCCGGATGACATTTATGTCTCGCCAAGCCAGATCCGCCGGTTCGGCCTGCGCACCGGTGATACGGTGGAAGGGCAGATCCGCGCGCCCAAGGAGGGGGAACGCTATTTTGCCCTTCTAAAAGTGGACAAGATCAATTTTGAAGATCCCGAAGCCAGCCGCCACAAGGTCCATTTCGACAGCTTGACCCCCCTTTATCCCGATGAAAAATTCAAAATGGATATGGAAGACCCGACCGCCAAGGATCTGTCCTCGCGGGTGATCGACCTGGTGGCGCCCATTGGCAAGGGACAACGCAGTCTGATCGTGGCACCGCCGCGGACGGGGAAAACGGTGTTGCTGCAAAATATTGCTCACGCCATCACCGCCAATCACCCGGAAGTGTATCTGATTGTGCTTCTGATTGATGAGCGCCCGGAGGAAGTGACCGATATGCAGCGTTCGGTCAAAGGCGAAGTCATCAGTTCCACATTTGATGAGCCGGCGAGCCGACATGTGCAAGTGGCCGAAATGGTGATCGAAAAGGCCAAACGCCTGGTGGAGCATAAAAAGGATGTGGTCATTCTCTTGGACAGTATTACCCGTCTGGCCCGGGCGTACAATACGGTGGTGCCGTCGTCCGGCAAGGTGTTGACCGGCGGCGTGGATGCCAACGCCCTGCAACGTCCGAAACGGTTCTTCGGGGCCGCCCGGAATATTGAGGAAGGCGGCTCATTGAGTATTATTGCCACCTCGCTGATTGAGACCGGCAGCCGTATGGATGAAGTGATCTTCGAAGAATTCAAGGGCACCGGCAACTCGGAAATCGTGCTTGACCGCAAGGTCAGCGACAAACGCATCTTCCCGGCGATTGACGTCACCAAGTCCGGCACCCGTAAGGAAGAGCTGCTGATGGACAAGGGCACCCTGTCGAAAATGTGGGTGCTGCGGCGTATTCTCATGCCCATGGGATCCGTGGACGCCATTGAATTCCTGCTCAGCAAACTGAAAGAGACCAAAAACAACGACGAGTTTTTCGACAGTATGAACAACTGATCCTGAATAAATTCATTCATAAATAAATTATCCTTCAAGGATAGGGGCTTGCAAGGCGCATCCGCGACGATGCACGCCATAATCTGTGGCGCAGATGGATCGCCACACCCCTCCCAAAAATATGTGATAGGGGTTTGCGATGACGTTTCCTCGTCATTGCCGCGAAGGCGGCAATCCAGCGCATAAATAAAACGTCCGGCCGGTTTTGGGAGGTTTTTTTAGTGGACTCTGGGCTCCCGCCTGTGCGGGAGCGACGAAGCCATCCAGGCTTGCCGTCTGTGGCGTGCCGGGCCCGTGACATGGGCCTGCAAAGAAAGGGATTTTGGAAAGAGAACACTTATTATCTATTTCCATCATATTCCCATAAAGCCCCACTTCAATCCGTTGTGAAAAGTTTCCCGTATACTTTTGTGTTTTGCTTTTTTATAGTCATGCCACCATAAAAATATGACAGAAAATGTTAAGGGGATATGTATCGTGACGGAAAAAGTCGCCCGGGAGCCCAGTCTGGCAGATGCTATAATTCCGGTGATCTTCCTGGTCAGTCTATTGGCCTTTTCGGTTTACCTCTATGGGGATAATTCATCTTATGGGCCCAATCAGCTTGCCCTGCTGCTGGCGACGGGGTTGAGCTGTCTGATCGGCTGGAAAAACGGGGTCAGGTGGCGGGAAATGGAACGGGCCATATCCTTGGGCATTTCCAACACAGTGGGGGCGTTGCTGATCCTGCTGATGGTCGGTTCGCTGATTGGCACTTGGATTCTCTCGGGCACGGTTCCGGCCATGATCTATTACGGGCTGCAAATCATCTCGCCCGGTTATTTTTATGTGACGGCGTGTATTTTGTGTGCTCTGGCTGCATTGAGCATAGGCAGCAGCTGGTCGGTTGCGGGCACCATCGGCATCGGTCTGATGGGGATTTCCGCGGGGCTTGGCCTGTCGCCGGAAATTACGGCGGGCGCCATCATCAGCGGGGCCTATTTTGGTGATAAAATGTCGCCGTTGTCTGATACCACCAATCTGGCGCCAGCGGTGACCGGCATCGACCTGTTCACCCATATCCAGCATATGGTCTGGACCACGGGACCGGCTATTATGATCGCCCTGGTGCTGTTTCTGATCATTGGTCTGGGGGGGGCGGGGGCTTCGGCGGAAATCGACGTGTCCGCGCGTTTGATGTTGTTGGAAGAGAATTTTAATCTCGGACCGCATCTGCTTCTGCCTCTGGTGGTGGTGTTTTATATGGCGATGAAAAAATATCCCGCTTTTCCCACCTTGATGACGGTGGCAATTCTTGGAGGGCTTTTTGCGGCCATCTTCCAACAGGAAACCGTTCTGAAATTTATGGGCAGTTCCGATCTTCACAATTCGTTGCGTCTGGTGGAAGGCGTATGGAAAGCCCTGTTTGATGGCTATGTGGCCGAGACCGGAAGTGCCGAGCTGGATAATCTTCTGACCCGGGGCGGCATGAGCAGCATGCTGAATACGGTATGGCTGATCATGTGTGCGGTGACCTTCGGGGCAGTGATGGAAAAGCTGGGACTGCTCAAACGTCTGGTGCAGGGCCTGCTGGGAATGGCTCATTCCACGGGATCCATGATCCTGATGACCGTTATTACCTGTTTCGGGGTCAATATTTTGGCGGCGGATCAATATATCTCTATCATTTTGCCTGGCCGTATGTACCGGCTGGAATTCAAACGGCGAAAGCTGGCAGCGAAGAATTTGAGCCGGGTGCTGGAGGATAGCGGTACGGTCACTTCGGTGCTGATTCCGTGGAATACTTGTGGGGCGTTTATGGCTGGCACGCTGGGGATCGCCACCTTTGCCTATGCACCGTATTGTTTTTTCAATATTCTAAGCCCGGTCTTTTCCGTGCTTTATGGCTATCTGAATTTCAAGATTACGCCGCTGGAAGAAGATGAACTTCCGGAGAAGATCTAGGCTGAATCGACATTCATCGCATCCATATGATTGATGCGGCGAGGAGGGTGAAGGCGAGGAAGTTGCAGGCTTTTCGATCATATCGGGTTGCGAA
>MDSW01109322.1_pt1 | contig 77296 bp, 74 predicted proteins | sample 811171 | NCBI WGS metagenome assembly MDSW01 (sample SAMN05326641, study PRJNA326480) | marine metagenome | isolation source: seawater | place: Atlantic Ocean: North West | collected 2012
CCTAAACCGCCTAAGCCTAAACCGCCTAAGCCTAAACCGCCTAAGCCTAAGGCACCAAAACCTATAAGTGAAAAAAATAAAAAAGCTATTACAAAACAAGAGAACAAACTGTCTAATAATAAAAGATTTGATGATTTATTAAAAAATCTTGCAGAGGAGGAACTTCCTGAAAATAAACATAATAAAATTGAGCAGACAATTGAAGATTTATCTCAAAAGAAGCTAACAAATGAGAAAAATGAAAAAGTAAAAAAAATAGAACTAAGTAAAATTGAAAAATTAATTATGCAACAAATAGACGAAAATTGGTCTAGGCCACCTGGAATAAAAGTTTCTGAAAACCTAGTCATTAAAATGATCGTTTACTTAGACATTAACGGTAATGTTATAAATCTTGAAGTTCACAAAAAAACTCAAAAAGAAATTAGTAACAATAAAAATTTACTGCCCTACTTAGATTCCTCTATAAGAGCAATAAAAAAAGCTTCTCCGTTTGAAGGTTTGAAAAAAGATAGGTATAATATATGGAAGGAAATAATAATAAATTTTAAACCTATAGAAACTAAATGAATAAATTTATAAATAAAATTTTAATAATAACTTTTTTTAAAATAAGTATAGCTTTTGGAGCACCTTTAGAAGTAGATATTACAGAAGGTAGAATTGAACCTTTGCCAATTGCAATTACTAAATTTAATTACAAATCAATTAAAGAAAAAATACTTAGCAACAATATTTTTCAAGTGATGTCTAATGATTTAACAAACTCTGGACTATTTAAACTAATATCTAATAAAGCGTTTTTACAATCAGAAGAAGAAGTATTCTCACAGCCACTCTTCAGTGATTGGAGTTTAATTGATGCTAACTTTATTGTTAGTGGATTAATTCTTTTAAATGAAAATAAACTTAATGTTAAAATAAAATTGTGGGATGTGTATAGTGAAAAGCTTATATTAAGTAAAAAAATAGGGGGAATTAATAAAGATAATTGGAGAATGTTAGCCCATATTGTATCTAATTTAATTTACCAGAGAATAACGGGAGAAAAAGGATATTTTGATACAAAAATAGCCTATGTTTCAGAAGAAAAAAAGGGAACAGAACTAGTAAAAAGAATTGCCATTATGGATTATGATGGAAACAATCATCAGTTTCTAACAAATGGAAAAAATCTTGTTCTTACTCCAAGGTTTTCACCTGATGGAAAAAAAATAGCGTACCTTTCTTATTCTAATAATAAACCTACTGTTTATTTGTTAAATCTTTTCTCTAGAAAAAAAGAGATCCTAGGCAATTTTTCTGGAATGAGCTTTGCTCCAAGATTCTCTCCTGAAGGGAACAGTATTGTTTTTTCTCTGACACAAAAGGGCAGTACTAATATTTATATTCAAAATCTAAATAACAAAAAGCTTATTCCTGTTACTCAGAACAAGCATATTAACACTTCTCCTTCCTTTTCCCCCGATAATCAATGGTTAGTTTTCAGTTCGGATCGAGCTGGAAAACAAAACCTTTACATTAAAAAAATGACAAACAACTTCAAAAAAAAATCCAAAAGAATATCTTTTGGTAAGGGTAATTATGCTACTCCAGTATGGTCACCAAGAGGAGACTATATCGCATTTACAAAGTCTTTTAAAAATAATTTCTACATAGGGCTTATTAAAAGTAATGGAAAAGGAGAAAGAATCATATCAAAAGGATATTTAACAGAAGGACCTACTTGGTCACCCAATGGAAGAACTCTAGCATTTTATAAAATTGAAAAAGATGCTAATGATAATTTGATTTCTAACCTTTATTCAATTGATATAACTGGAAACCTAGAAAAGAAAGTGGTAACTCCAAAAGAGGCATCTGATCCTGACTGGGGACCTTCAATTAAGTATTAATTTTTTTTTAAAATTATGTAATAATAAGGAATGTTTAATTTAGTAAAAATATTATCAACATTTTTTTGTTTTTTTATTTTAATATCATGTGCTGAGCAAAATAAGAATGTGCCGGTGGAGGGAGCAAAATTAGAAGTGTCTTCTTCATCTGAGGATAGTACTGATGAAAGTTCTCAAGTAGACAGCGTAAATATAGAAGATAATTTATCTGAAGATGATAATGCTACTACAGTTTATGAAAGAAAACTTACCGAAGTAGGAGATAGAGTTTTTTTTGATTATGATAAGTCAAGATTTAAAAAAGAAGGTGTAGAAACTTTAAAAAGGCAGGCTAGATTTTTACAGGAAAATAGTAATATTACAATTACCATAGAAGGTCATTGTGATGCTAGGGGGACAAGAGAATATAATTTAGCTTTGGGTGAAAGAAGAGCTTATGCGGTTAAGTCTTTCTTAACTTCATTAGGAATTGATGAAGAAAGAATATCAGTAATTTCTTACGGAAAAGAAAAATTACAAGCCACAGGGAATAATGAACAAGCATGGGCAGAATCAAGAACTGCTGTTACTGTTATTAATCCTTAAATTAATGGTTCTTAAATATCTAAATAAGTTTAAAAGAGTTTCGATAAATTTTTGCCTTATTATATTATTTACAAGTAGTTTAGTAGCTCAAGAAGATAATTATTTAGATACTGTTATTAAAAGAATTAATAATTTAGAAAATGAGTTGAAAAATATTCAAAGTAATGAAAACTCATTTAATAAAAATACAAATAAAACCTCCTACACTGATGCTATTGCCAACCACCAGCAAAGACTGGTAGAGATTGAGGAGGAAATAAGAGTTTTGAATGGGGCTTTAGAGGAATTAAATTATAAAGTTGATAATTTGCTAGATGAGTTAAAAAAGGAAAGTGCTACGACTGACAATGAAAATAATCTTACTAACACTACCGAAGAAACCACTACAGAAATGGAGAAAGCCAACCAAATTAATGAAAATATAATTTTAGATGAAGATCCCAATATAAAAAATAATCCTAGCATGAAAGTTTTGGGTACTGTTGATAACTCTAAAAAAACTAAGGATAAAGAGTTTAGTGTTAATAAAAATGCAAAAAATGTTGAAGAAGAATTACCTAATAAACTAAGCCAGCAAGAAGAAATTTCTGATAAAGATTTATCACTTCTTTCTAAAAGTCCTTCTGAAATATACAGCTACGCATATGATATGTTAATAAAAGAAAATTTTATGGAGGCAGAAAAGTCTTTTAAAGCCTTTTTAGGCGAACACCCTAATGATGATTTAGCATCTAATGCTTATTATTGGTTAGGAGAAACCTATTACGTGCAGAAGAAATTTCAGTTAGCAGCTATTAGTTTCGCTAGAGGGTTTCAATCTTTTCCGAAAGGAAATAAAGCTCTTGATCAACTTTTCAAATTAGCATTAACTTTTATAAATCTTGGTAAAAACGAAGATGCATGTGCAGCTTTCTCCAAATTAGAGTCAGAGTTTCCTGATGCTCCTAAAAGAATCAGTAATAGAGCTAAAGAATATATGAAACGTGCCAAGTGTTAAATTGTATAAAACCAATCTAGCTTTAGAAATTTTTAAAAGAATAGACAATAAATATTTTTCAAAAAAAGAAAAAACTTTTGGCATTGCTGTATCTGGAGGCCCTGATAGCATGTTACTTTTTTCGTTACTGAATAAGTGGACTAAAGATAATAAAAAGAAATTAAAGGTATTTACATTTAATCATAACTTGAGAAGAGAAAGCTTGAATGAAGGATACTTTGTTAGAACAAAATGCCAGGCCTTTGGATGTGAGCACATTCATATTAATTGGGACAACATTCCTCAAACAAGAATAATGGAAAGAGCCAGAGTAGCTAGATATTTTGAAATTACTAAAAAATGTAAAGAACTCGGAATAAAAACATTATTTCTTGGCCATCATGCAGATGATATTGCAGAAACTGTGTCCATGCGCTTATTGAAGAATTCAAGTTTAGAGGGATTATGCCCTATTTATGAAATAAGAGAAATATTTGATATAAAACTATTTAGACCGATGCTTAATATAAAAAAAAGTGAAATATTAAAAACTAATAATCAATACAATATTACCTTTATAAATGATTCTTCTAATAATAATACAAAGTATTTAAGATCTAGAATTAGAACTTATTTAAATAAAAACCGTAAGTTTAAAAATAACTTGATAATGGCTTCTAGGTTATTTTGTAGAATAAAATACTTTAATTTAAAATTTATAAAAATAAACTTTCAAAATTATATTCAATATAACGATAAAGGCTTTTTAGTTATTAAAGAAAGGCTTTTTAAAAGTTTTCCAAAATATATGATAATATTTTTTTTAAAGTATTCTCTTACTAGAATAGGGAATAAGTTTTATGCACCTAATGATAAACAGTTATCAAATATATATAATAAATTATTAAAAAGAGAGTTTTTTATCTCTTCAATCAGTGGTTGTATAATAGAATTTACTTCGAAGCACTTAAGAATATGCCGAGAGTACAATGACATAAAAAATACACTTATTACTTTAGAAAAAAAATCGAGCATCAAATGGGACAACAGATTTCATATAATAAATAATACAAATAATCTAATATATATTAATCCTTTGGGTTTTTTATTAGAGCACAAGAAATATAAGAATGTTTATAAATGTGAAAAAAAGAATATAAAATCTATACCTTTCAAAATAAGAAAAACTCTTCCTGTAATAAAAAACCTTGAAGGTTGTGTATACATACCCCATTTAAATATAAGTGAACCAAAATTTATAAAAGAAGGTATAGAGATACAGGCACTTGCATTTTATGACAAAAAATACGACAATATTGTTAGTTGAGGTAAATATTGAATAATTCAGGTAAAAATATATTCATTTGGGTAATTATAGCATTAGTATTGGTACTAGTTTTTAATCTATTCAATCAGAACCAGAATCAGACTAGAATTGCTAAAGTACCATATTCAGAATTTCTTAAATTAGTAGATACAGATAAGGTAAATGATGTTTCTATGGTAGGAAGAACTATTTCTGGACACCTAGATGATGGAACCAAATTTTCTACTTACACTCCTCCAAATGATCCAAACCTTATTGAAAAGCTATCCTCACATAACGTAATTATCAATGCAGCTCCTGAAGAAGAAGCAGTTTCTCCTCTTCTCGGACTTTTTCTTAATTGGTTGCCAATGCTTCTGTTCATAGGAATATGGATTTTTTTTATGAGACAAATGCAAGGAGGTGGAGGAAGAACTATGGGGTTTGGAAGATCCAAAGCCAAACTGCTAACTGAAAAACAAGGCAAAGTTACATTTAAAGATGTTGCTGGTGTTGATGAGGCCAAGGAAGAGTTGGAAGAAGTTGTTGAATATTTAAAAAATCCCATCAAATTTCAAAGGTTAGGTGGAAAAATACCTAAAGGAGTTTTATTGGTAGGTCCTCCTGGGACAGGAAAAACATTAATTGCTAGAGCAGTAGCTGGAGAAGCAAACGTTCCTTTTTTCACTATATCTGGTTCAGATTTTGTTGAAATGTTTGTAGGAGTTGGAGCATCTCGTGTTAGGGATATGTTTGAGCAAGGTAAAAAAAATGCACCCTGTATTATATTTGTAGATGAAATAGATGCAGTAGGAAGACATCGAGGAGCAGGATTAGGTGGAGGTAATGATGAAAGGGAGCAAACTCTAAATCAACTTTTAGTGGAAATGGATGGATTCGAGACTAATGAAGGAGTTATTCTTATTGCCGCAACAAATAGACCAGACGTTTTAGACCCTGCATTACTTAGACCAGGAAGATTTGATAGACAAGTTGTTGTTCCTAATCCAGATATAGTAGGAAGAGAAAAAATATTAAAAGTACACATGAAAAAAGTACCTTTAGCGTCAGACGTAAAACCTAGAACAATAGCTAGAGGAACTCCAGGTTTTTCCGGTGCAGACTTGGCTAATATAGTAAATGAAGCAGCATTGTTAGCAGCAAGAAAAAGTAAAAAAAATGTTTCTATGGCTGAATTTGAAGAAGCTAAAGATAAAGTTATGATGGGAAGCGAAAGACGTTCTATGGTAATGACTGAAGACGAAAAAGAAAAAACCGCCTATCATGAAGCTGGGCATGCACTAGTAATGTTAAATGCAAAAGGACATGAGCCATTACATAAAGTAACAATTATACCTAGAGGAAGGGCTTTAGGAGTTACTATGTGGCTTCCAGAAAGAGATAAACTTGCTCATACTTACAACGAATTGAATGCGCAATTAGCATCATTATTTGGAGGAAGGATTGCTGAAGAATTAATATATGGTAAAGACAATATAACTACTGGTGCAGGAAATGATATTCAACAAGCTACAAACTTAGCTAAAAGAATGGTAAAAGAATTTGGCTTTTCAGATAAATTAGGTCCTTTAAGATATGAGAGTAATCAGGAAGAAGTATTTTTAGGTCATTCAGTTGCACAACAAACTAATATATCAGATGAAACAGCTAGAATTATAGATAATGAAGTTAGAAAATTAGTGCAAAAAGGTGAGTCAAAAGCTAAACAAATTATTAATGCTAAATTAAAAGACCTACATATTATAGCAAAAGGTCTTTTAGAATATGAAACCTTAACAGCTTCTGAAATTAAAGATTTACTAAAAGGAAAAAAAATTATTAGAGAAAATAGTTTTGATGATGATACAGACACAAATAATACTGATGAAGATAAGGAAATTAAAAAAAAGGTATCAAAAAAAGCAATTGGTTCAGTACCTGCAACAGCAAAAAATATCTCTTAATAAATAATAAGAATGCATGAAAGAAAACTTTTATCTTCGTCCCTTATTCACTTTAGTAAATAATATAAAAGATAATTCAAAACCATTATATATAGAAGTTTTAAAACCTATAAAAAACCATAATTTTGTTGTTGAAGATCTAATTGATGTAAAGGAATATTTATTAAAAAACAACTATTCAAAATCTCTGGCTAAATATAAAAACTTAAATAATAGAATTAATAAAATTCTAAAAGAAAAAAATTTGAATAAATTTAATAAAAAGAAACCACTTATTATGGGAATACTAAATTTAACAACAGATAGTTTTTATGATGGAGGAAAGTATATTAACCAAAAAAATGCTTTGTTACATGCAGATAAAATGCTTAATGAGGGAGCTGATATAATAGATGTAGGAGCTGAGTCTTCAAGGCCAGGCGCAAGTCCAATTAATGTAAATTTGGAAATAGAAAGAATTACGCCTATTATAAAAGAATTAACTAAAAATAAAGTTAAAATATCCTGTGATACACGAAATTCTTTAACTATGGAAAAAGCTTTGGATGCTGGTGCTTCAATTATTAATGACATATCAGGCCTTAATTATGATAAGAATACTTTTTCATTAATAAAGAAATATAATTGCACATACATTTTTACTCATTCAAAAGGAACACCTCTTAACATGCAAAATAATCCTATTTATAAAAATGTAATTTGTGATATACATAGTTTTTTTAAAAAAGGCTTAAAAAAACTTGAAAACATGAATATATCAACAAAAAATATTATTTTAGATCCAGGAATTGGATTTGGAAAAAAAGATTTACATAATTTTTCAATATTAAAAAATTTTTCAGTTTTTCAGGATTTAGGACTTCCTATGCTAATAGGAGTTTCAAGAAAAAGTTTTATTCAAAAATTTATAAATTCAGATAAAGAGCAAACATTAACATCATCGGTAACATTAGCTTTAAATGCTTACTTGAAAGGATGTAACATACTTAGAGTTCATGATGTAAAAGAAACATTGGACGCAATTAATATCTATAATAAAGTATCATAAATTAAAATGGATAAAATCAAAAAAAAATATTTTGGAACTGATGGGATTAGAGGTAAAGCAAACTCATCTAGCATGAATGCTGAACTTGCCATAAATATAGGAATGGCAACTGCAGAATTTTTTACAAGAGGAAAACACAAACATTATGTTTTAATTGGAAAAGATACAAGATTATCTAATTATACAATAGAACCTGCACTAACAGCTGGATTCTTAAGTATGGGTATGAATGTATATCTAACTGGGCCTATCCCTACTCCAGGAGTCTCAGCATTAGTATCTTCCATGCGCTGTGATGTGGGTTTAATGATCTCAGCTTCTCATAATTATTATACAGACAATGGTATAAAAATATTTGGTCCTGATGGAAGAAAACTATCCGATAATGAAGAATTAAAAATAGAAAGTATTATAGATTCAAAATTTAAACAATTGGTAAAGTCGGAGAACTTAGGAAGAGCTAAGAGAATTGATGATGCTGGAGGAAGGTACATAGAGCATTTAAAATCAAAAATTTCTCCTAAGTTAAGACTTGATGGTTTTAAAATAGTTGTAGATTGTGCAAATGGCGCCTCTTACAAAGTGGCTCCTAAAGTACTATGGGAATTAGGGGCAGAGGTAATACCAATGAATGTAACTCCAGATGGCACAAATGTTAATAAAAAAAGTGGATCAACTTTTCCTAATAACTTAATAAAAAAAGTTTTAAAGACAAAAGCTGATTTAGGTATAGCACTAGATGGAGATGCTGATAGATGTATTTTAGTAGACGAAAATGGACATATAGTAGATGGAGACAAAATATTAGCAATTATTGCTACCTACTGGAAAAAAAATAAGTTATTAAATAAAAACACCGTGGTAGGAACTATTATGACTAACCAGGGCTTAGAAAACTATTTAAAACAAAAAAAAATAAAGTTATTAAGAACAGATGTGGGTGACAGGAATATAGTTGAAGCAATGAAAAAGAAAGATTTTATATTAGGAGGAGAGCCTTCTGGTCATATTATTCTTAGCAACCAATCCGCTACCGGAGATGGGATACTAGCGTCTTTAGAAGTTTTAGGTATTATGAAAAAACAAAACAAAAAACTTTCTGAATTGTCTAATGTTTATCAATCTTATCCTCAAGTTTTTCAAAGTATCCCTTTAACAAAGGGCCATCATAATTCCACTAAATTAATAAGTTTACTACAAAATAAATTAAAAAAAGTAATTACCAAAAATGTGGTACGCTCTATTATTAGGAAGTCTGGAACTGAAAATAAGATAAGAATTATGACAGAAGCAAAAGATATTAGATTGGCAAATTCTATTGCAAAAGAAGTAAAAAGAATTTTGAAAGAAATAAATTGAAAAGAAAGTCAGTACTAATAATCGCTGGATCTGACTCAGGTGCTGGAGCAGGAATACAAGCAGATATTAAAACGTTTTCTTCTTTTAAGGTCTATGCTGCTACTGTAATAACAGCATTAACAGCTCAAAATACTAGAGGAGTTAATGCAGTTCTTAAAATAAAATCTAATTTTATAGACGAACAAATAAAAGTGGTTGCTGAAGACCTAGATATCTCCTATATAAAAATTGGAATGTTATCTGATCAAGAAACTATAAACACAGTAACAAAATCCTTAAACCTATATTTGCCAAATATTCCTATTATTTTAGATCCAGTAATGGTTGCAAAAGGAGGACATTCTCTTTTAGAAAAAAAATCTGTTAATTTTTTAAAAGATAACCTGATGATTAAAAGTTTCCTTATTACTCCTAATCTCTTAGAAGCAGAAAAAATATTAAATTGTAAAATAAGAGATGTAGACGACATGATAAAATGCGAAGAAAAGTTTTCTTTACTTGGCTTACATAATGTAGTTTTAAAAGGAGGCCATCTTTTAAAATCAAAAAAAGTTACAGACTTTTTATTTAACAAAGGAAAAATATTTAAGTTTTGCTCCAATAGGATAAATACTAAAAATACACATGGAACAGGCTGCAGTCTTGCATCAGCAATTACAGCAAATCTTTTTCTAGGCAAAAGCCTCAAAGAGAGTGTCAAAATATCAAGAAAGTTTGTTTATAAAGCAATAAAATCTAGTTATAAAATTGGTAACGGGCATAACCCTATTAATCATTTTGTTAATTTTAAAAGTTAAAGTTTGACCATAAGATACTTCAACGTTATTTTAAATATAGAGTTTAAATATCATGTTTTCAAAGCCAGAAAAAAAACCAGAAAGCCCTTATTTTTCATCAGGACCATGTGCCAAAAGGCCTGGATGGAATAATGCTCTTCTTGAAGGAGCAATACTAGGTAGATCTCACAGATCAAAAATAGCTTTAAATAAAATAAACCAAGTTATAGATCTCACTAAGGAATTACTTAAAATTCCAAATAATTACTATGTTGGAATAGTGCCTGCCTCAGATACGGGAGCAATTGAAATGTTACTTTGGTCTTTGTTAGGAGAAAGGTCAGTAGAAGTATTAGCTTGGGAAAGTTTTGGCTCTGATTGGGTTAAAGATGTAGTTGAACAATTAAAATTACCTGATACAAAAACCATAACTGCAGAATATGGAAAAATTGTTGACCTTAACTCAATTGATTTTAAAAGTGATATTGTATTTACTTGGAATGGGACAACATCTGGTGTATGCGTTCCAAATGGAAATTGGATAGATGATAACAGAGAAGGTTTAACAATTTGTGACGCTACATCTGCTACTTTTTCTATGGATTTGCCTTGGGATAAGTTAGATGCCACAACTTTTTCGTGGCAAAAAGTTCTAGGTGGCGAAGCACAACATGGAGTAATAGTTTTAAGTCCTAAAACCATCTTACGTTTAGAAAGATTTATACCCAAAAGAGCTATTCCAAAAATTTTTAAAATTGCTAATAATGGTAAAGTTAACAAAAAATTATTTCAGGGAAGCACTATCAATACTCCCTCAATGCTATGCATTGAAGATGTTTTAGATGCTCTCAATTGGGTAAGAGATATTGGTGGCGTGAAGAAAACTATAGAGCTAAGTAAATCAAATTTACAAATAGTTGAAAATAAAATTAATAATTCTTCGTGGTTAGAATTCTTGCCTTTTAAGAAAGAACTAAGATCCTGCACATCTATTTGCTTGAAAGTTAAATTAGAGGTTATTGAATTTTATGGAGAAGAAGTTTTAAAAGAAAAAATGAAAATTATGTTTGATTACTTTGAAAATGAAAAAATTGCCTACGATATAAATGCATATAGAGATGCTCCCATAGGAATAAGAATTTGGGGAGGATCAACTGTCAGTAAAAAAGATATAGATATTTTACTAGATTGGTTAGAATGGGGATTTATTAATTTTATAAAGAGTTAGATAACATGAAAAAAGTATTGATAGCAGATAAAATGAGTACAGAAGCTGAAAAAGTCTTCATTGCTAATAGTATAAGTTTTGATATAAAAGTTGGTTTATCTGAAGATGAAATTTGTAATATTGTAGAAGATTACGATGGTATTATTGTTAGATCTGCTACCAAAATTACTAAAAAAATTATTGATAGTAGTTCTAGATTAAAAGTATTAGGAAGAGCTGGAATAGGAGTAGATAACATTGATATAGAAACTGCTACCGCAAAAGGTATAGTAGTGATGAACACTCCTTTTGGTAACTCAATTACTACTGCTGAACATACTATTAGTTTAATGATGTCTTTAGCAAGAAATATTCCACAAGCTAACCAATCGACAAAAGAAGGAAAATGGGAAAAAAGTAAATTCATGGGAACAGAACTTTTTAATAAGACCCTAGGAATGATAGGCTGTGGAAATATTGGCTCATTAGTTGCGGAAAGATGTATTGGTCTCAAAATGAAAGTACTTGTTTATGATCCATTTCTATCAGAGGAGCAGACGGAAGCCTTAGGAGGAAAGAAGGTTAATCTAGATCAACTTTTGTCAGACTCTGACTTTATTACATTGCATACACCTCTTACAAATGAAACCAAAGATATTTTAAATATGTCTAGCCTTCAAAAGTGCAAAAAAGGTGTTAAAGTTATAAATTGTGCTAGAGGAGGCCTAGTTAATGAAAATGATTTAGTTGAGCTAATCAAAAATGGTCATGTTTCAGGAGCAGCTTTAGATGTATTTATAGAAGAACCAACCCAGAATAAAACTTTATTTAATTTAGATAATCTTATTTTAACTCCCCATTTAGGAGCCTCTACTTCGGAAGCTCAAGAAAATGTTGCTATACAAATAGCACAGCAAATTTCAGATTATTTAAATAATGATGTTATCGTAAACTCTATTAACGTAGCACCTATTAGTCTAGAGGATGCTCCTAAGTTAAAACCTTTTTTAGACCTATCTTTAAAGTTAGGTAAATTGGGAGGGCAAATTATTGAAAGCTCAATAAATAAAATTAATATTATATTCAAAGGTGACGTTTCAAAACTTAATACTAAACCACTTACTTCAAATATTATCGCTGGTATATTTTCTAACAAAATGGAAAGCATAAATTTAGTAAATGCCCAAACCATTGCAAAGAAAAAAAATATAGAGATAATAACTTCTTATCAAATTGAAACAACTAATCATTCCTCAGAAATAGATATTAGTATAAATACAGCTGATGAAAAGTTTAATTATGCTGGGGCAATATTTGCAAATACTCCTAGAGTAATTTCTATTTTAGATATGAGAATAGAAGCAGAAATATCTTCAAATATGCTATTTATTTCTAATAATGATAAACCAGGTTTTATTGGATCTTTAGGCTCTTTACTAGGTGATAAAAATATTAATATTGCTAGCTTTAATTTGGGCAGAACTGGATTAGGAGAAGCTGTTTCTCTGCTCGAGCTGGATCAATTTTTAAAAGCTGATTTACTGGATGCACTTTTAAAGCTAAATAATGTAAAAAAAGTAAAAACCTTAAAATTTTAAAATGAAAAATTTCTTTTCAAATGATTTATTACCTGAAGGCTTTAAAGTCCTACTTCCAGATAAAGCACATAAAGAAGAAAATATTTCTAGAATAATTTTAGATTCTTTCTTTAAAAACGGATATCTTTTAGTCAAAACTCCAATTATAGAATATGAAGATAATACCTCGCAAAATTATTTAAAGTCACTTAACAACGATTCTTTTATTTTAATTGAACCTGAAACAAAAAAAGTCTTGGTTTTAAGAACTGATATTACTCCACAAGTTGCAAAATTAGCCTGTACTAAACTCAAACATTATCCTAGACCAATCAGACTTACCTATTCAGGTGAAGTAATTAGAAATTCTAAAAATAATTATAATTCTGAAAAACAATTTAGACAAATTGGAGCAGAACTAATTGGTGGTTCACCCAAAAGTAGTCTACAAGAGATTCTGCAAATAGCTATATCAACTTTGTCAGTTTTTAAGATACGTAATATTACTATAGATTTTAGTTTGCCTGCAATATCACGATTAATAGATAAAAATCTAAATCTTAAAATTAAATCAAACAAGCTTATTAAGGAAGCATTAGATAACAAAGACTCTGGTGTAATAAAAAACAAAAAATATAATTATATAAATGGATTAATCTTATTATCAGGTACAATAGAAAAAGCAAGAAAAGATTTTAAAAAATTCAAGTTTCCTAAGAATATAGAAAAATTATTGAAAAATTTTTTTAGTTTATCCTTAGGTTTACAAAAAAAATTTAATGGGTTATCTATTACTGTAGATATTACAGAAGGAAAAAGTTTTTTAGAATACAATAATTTTGGATTTAAAATATATAATAAAAGCAATGCTCAGCCTATTGCGTTAGGCGGGGATTATAAGTCTAATGATAATGAGTTTGGCTTAGGAATCACATTTTTAGTTTCACATCTAGTTAATTCAATTAGCTATAAAAAAAACTTGAAAGTTTATGTGCCTTATAGTTTAAACGCTTCATCAAAAAAACTAAATAAAAGTATAATTGTTATTAAAGAATTGTTTCCAGGAAAAAATGCCTTAAAAGAAGCAAAAAAACATGATTGTGATTATATGCTTAATAAAAATGGTCAATTAAAGAAGGTTAAATAAATATGTCAAATGTTATAGTTATAGGTTCTCAATGGGGAGATGAAGGTAAAGGAAAAATAGTTGACTGGTTATCAAATAAGGCAGATGCAGTTGTTAGATTTCAAGGAGGCCACAATGCTGGACATACATTAGTTGTGAATAATAAAGTATATAAATTAAGTTTGCTTCCTTCTGGCATAGTAAGAGGGAAAAAATCATATATTGGTAATGGTGTTGTTTTAGACCTTTGGGCATTAGCCAATGAAATTAAAAGTATAGAAAAAAAAGGAATCCTTATAAATAGTGATTTATTATCAATTTCAGAAACGGCTACACTAATTCTGCCTTATCATAAAGAATTAGATACCGCAAGAGAACACAAATTACAAGGTGTAAAAATTGGAACTACAGGAAGAGGAATTGGTCCAGCCTATGAAGACCGCGTAGGTAGAAGAGCTATAAGGTTATGCGATATATTTGATAAACAAGTACTTAAAAATAAGATTGAAAATGCATTATTTCATCATAACCCAATTAGGAAAGGACTAGGTATTGAGGAAATAAATTCCCAAACTATAATTGAACAATTAAACGAGATATCTAGCTATATAAAACCATATGTAAAAAATATTTGGAAAGATTTATTAAATTTACAGGAAAGCAATAAAAATATTCTTTTTGAAGGAGCACAGGGAGTATTATTAGATATTGACCATGGAACTTATCCATTTGTAACTTCTTCTAATACTATAAGTTCTCAGGCTAATATTGGTAGTGGTTTGGGAAAAATTTCTAATCATTATACTTTAGGAATTACTAAAGCATATTTAACAAGAGTAGGAGAAGGCCCATTCCCTACAGAACAAGATAATGAAATAGGGGAAAAATTAGGAATAATAGGCAATGAATTTGGAACTGTTACTGGCAGGAAGAGAAGATGTGGGTGGTTAGATTTAGTATTATTAAAACAATCTGCAGATTTATCAGGCATTAATGGTTTGGCCTTAACAAAATTAGATGTACTAGATAGCTTTGAAAAAATATATGTATGTATTGCTTATAAATATAATGGAAAAACTTATGATTATTTACCTCCTACACTTGGTATTAACGATAAAATAGAAAAAGAATACATAGAAATTGATGGATGGAGTCAAAACACAAGAGGCAGTAAAAATTTTAATGATTTACCAAAGAATGCAAAAAAGTATATCAACATACTAAGAGAGTTAACGGGAATAGAAATAAGTTTGCTATCAACTAGCCCAGAAAGAGAAGATACTATATTATTTAAAAATCCTTTTATTTAGTTTTTTTTTGATCTAATAATCTTAGTTTTTGTTTATCTTTTAAAAACTGTTTTATAAAAGTCTGAATTTTTTCAAATGCTCTAACCTCAATTTGTCTTACTCTTTCTCTACTGATATTAAATTTTTTACTTAGCTCTTCAAGTGTTAACTGTTTTTCCAACAATCTTCTATTTTGAAATATAACTTTCTCTCTCTCGTTTAGAGTAGCTAAAGCATTTAACAAAACTGTTCTTCTATACTTATACTCTTGATTTTCTTCCAACTTTTCTTCTTGACTTACTTCATTGTTAGCCAACCAATCTTGCCATTCTACATTACTATCGCTTTTCAAAGGCGCATTTAACGAATGGTCATGGCCTGCTAATCTACTATTCATACTGTAAACTTCACCTTCTTCCACTTCTAATCTTTTTGAAATTAATTTTACGTCTTCTGGTTTTAAATCACCTTCATTAATTAATTTAAGCTCATTTTTAATTTTTCTTAAATTAAAGAATAGCTTTTTTTGAGCTGCAGTAGTTCCAATTTTTACTAATGACCAAGAATGTAATATATATTCCTGAATAGCAGCTCTTATCCACCATATAGCATAGGTTGCTAATCTAAAGCCTTTATCGGGATCAAACCTCTTGACAGCTTGCATTAATCCTACATTTCCTTCAGAAATTAAGTCTGCTACTGGTAGACCATAACCTCTGTAACCCATTGCTATCTTTGCTACTAGTCTCAAATGCGAAGTTACTAGCTTATGTGCTGCATTAAGATCATTTTTTTCTTTCCATGATTTAGCTAAAGTATACTCTTCCTCTATTTTAAGTATAGGAAACTCTCTTATTTCTCTCAGATATCTCTCAAGACTTCCTTGTGCAGTTATAGTTGGTAGAGTTATGTTAGACATATATTAGATTAGTTATCTTTTAACATTTCTTCTGATAATATAGTTTCTAATTCTACCATATCGTCAGGCATATCGCATGAAAAAAATATTTTTTTTTTATTTTTAGGGTGTTCAAATAAAAGTTCTTTTGCATGTAAAGCTTGCCTATTAAATCTGTTTAGAATACTTGATAGTTGATTTGAGTATTCTTTAGAAATATTCCTATCTCTTGAATAAAGTTGATCTCCTATTAGTGGGCACTTTATAGATTGCATATGTACTCTTATTTGATGAGTTCTACCTGTTAATATTTTACACTCAACCTTAGAAAAAGTATTATTATAATTTTTTTTTACTATATATTCTGTAATAGCAGATTTACCTATATTTTGTACTCTAGCTTTTTTTCTATTTAAATAGTCAGAAATTGGTTTATCAATTTTACCTGCTAGTGGCAAAGGAACACTCCAGCACAACGCTATATATAACTTATGTACTTGTCTTTCAAAAAATTGTCTGACCAGACTTTCATAAGATATTGCATTTTTAGCCAAAACCATTAAGCCAGTAGTATCTTTGTCTAATCTGTGTACAATTCCATCTCTAGATGGATTCTCTGAATTATATAAATTTATCTTTTTTCTTTTTAAAGAACTAACTACGTTGTAATTATTGTTGCTATTTTTTTCTTTATTAAGATGACTTAATACGCCTGATTTTTTATTTATTACTACTATGCATTCATCCTCAAATATTATATCTAATTCTTTTTTTTTATTATCTAAGGTTATATTATCTTTTGTTTCAATGTATACGGTTGCTTGTGTTTCTTTTTTTATTAAGTATGCGGGATCATTAATTATTTTACTCTCTAATTTTACTTTATTACTTTTAATAAGATTACTTAACTTATTTCTTGAAATATCTTCACATTTTTCTTTTAAAAAAATATCAATTCTTTTTCCTAAATCTTTTTGAGTTATGTTAATATTTTTAATTTTCATGTTACTATAATAAAATGAATTTAAAATTTTTAAAGTTTCTTGTTATATTTATGGGAGTATTAATAGTAGTTGGCATTATAATCTTATTCATGGGCTTATATAATAAATTTAATTCTTTAAATAATGAAAGTAATAATTCACAAGCTATATCAATTAAAATACCTGAAGGTTTTAGCATAAATGATTACTATTTAAGCGATGATAACAACATTGTAATTAAATATGAGAACAATAACAATAGATTTATTTATATATATGATATTTTAAATGGTGCAATATTAAAGAAAATAGAATTATTGAAATAAATCTGTGTTATGATATTTATTTTATATGTCATTATATAAAATTATAACATTGTTAATTATAAGTGTTTTTTTCACAAACATGGCTTTTTCTCAGGAAAGTAAAAAAAAATGTAGAATAAATAATAATAAACAGGTACTAGACTTTGTTAAAAAGGAATTGAAGCCCTTTAAAGCAGGAACAAATGACGAAGGTCCTAGATTATCAAAGTCTGATTTAAAACTATTGGAAATAAAACATTACTCTAACCAATTAAAAGACTCTAGAGAAATGAGAATGGATATACTAAGTTTCTCTACTTTAAACCAAGATGACCTTGAGATTTTTAACAAGTTTTCTTCAAAGATAAAACTTGTTTTAAGTGATTGCTCAGAAGTAGTATTTTTTGGTAATACACTTTTAGGAGCTTACGAGCTTCCTTATGATGACATGTTAAAAGCATTTACTCTAGCATCCAAGAATAATAACCAAATCATACTTGATTTTATCAGGAAACAAGTCACTCCTAAATCAATAAATCTCTATGATGCAATAAATATTTTAATGAACGACTTTGCCACTCAACAAAATATAATAATGGAATTATTATCAGATGAAGTAAAAAAAGTTTTTTTTGGCGAGAATAATATGGTAGCAACTACAGATGTAGCAGAAGCAAGGCTTCTTAGTTTTTCACTTTTAGGTGGAAAGATTTTAGATGCAAATAATAAATTACTTTTCTTTATATTGCCAAAAACTTATAAAGGAGTTAAGTCCTCTATAGGAACATTAGTTTTAGATATAGATGGTAATTTATATGAAATACCAAATCTCAATTATATACTTAGTGTAAATATTCTAAGTGGTTTAGGAGTAAATACTAGAACCCTAACACTCTCAGAAGTAATAAGTGGATCAGGCTCGTGTAGAATAGATTTAGCAGGAAACTGGATGCATAAGGTAAATGGTATAGAAAAAAGGGGTTGTCCATTTAATTCTATTTCTAAAAAAATGTTACAACAGGGCACTCACAGAAACTCAAGAGATTATAAAAGTTATAAGGCAGTTTTTGAGGAGATTGAAAATATAAATTTTAATTCTAACGTAGAGAATGAGGAAGACTCATCTATAGGTGGAGCCCCCGCTTTAGGTACAACTCCTTAATTTATAGTTTTGTTTCTTTCTTTCACATAAATTTCAATTGCATCTGATAGTGTACTTAGAAGCCTTTTTCTAGTTTTTGAATTAGTGAGCAACTTGACATCTTTGGAATTAGATAAGAATCCTAATTCAATCAAAACAGAGGGTATTTCAGCAGACTTCAGCACAGCAAAACCTGCATGCCTATGTGGCCTTCTTAAAAGCCTATGTCCATTTTTTCTTGCTTTTTCGATATAATTTTCGGCAAACGAAGAAGATGAGTTTTTCGTATCTCTTCTAGTCAAATCTAATAATATTGAAGCCACCTCATTATCAACTTTTTCTAAGTCTACTCCTGCTATGAGATCAACTTTATTTTCTCTCTCTGCTAGTCTGGCTGTAAGTTTATCAGAGGCTTTTTCAGATAAAGTATAGATAGATGTTCCTCTTGTAGACTTTCTTTTTACACTATCAACATGCAATGATATAAATAAATCGCTTTTATTTTTTTTTGCAATTACTCTTCTTTTTCTTAAAGAAATAAATTTATCACTATTTCTAGTTAGGAAAACTTTATAACCCTTTTTAGCTAACATACTTTTTAATTCTATAGAAGCTTGCAGGGTTATATTTTTTTCTTTTTTTCCTAAATTAATAGCCCCCGGATCAATGCCTCCATGTCCCGGATCTATCGTGATTACAAATTGTTTTTTTTTAATAGATAATTCTTTTAAATTATTATTTTTTTTTATTGAACTTTCCCTTACATCTATTACTAACCTGAATAAATTATTATTATTTTTTTCAAGGTAAAAATGTTTTTCTATATAAGAGTTATTAGCTAAATCAAAAACTATTCGCATTACATTACTGTCAGTTTTTCTTAATCTGATATTTTTTATAAGTTTACTTGATTTTTTAATGATTTTTTTACTACTATTGGCTTCTATATCTACTACGAGTCTAGGCTTATTGTTTAAAGTAAAAACTGTGTAGGGTAATTTATTTGTTAAATCTAATACTATTCTTGTAGTTTTATTTGAAAGATTTTCAGAGAACCTTATGTTCTCTATCTTATTATCATTAGAATAGAGGTAACAAGCATTAAAATATAAGAATAAGGAAACTAAGAATTTAATTAATAACATAATAAATTTACATAATACTTTTTAAAAATCTGTAAATAAGTATAATGAATAAATAAAAAAATAATAATTATTTGAAACATTAAATAAATATGAAAAAAAATATTTGGAGAATTAGAAAATATGACAAAAAGTATGCTGATAGATGCTGCACACTTAGAAGAGACGAGAATTTTAGTTTTAGAAAACAATTCAATAGAGGATTTAGATTTTGAAAGTAGTACCAAAGAACAACTTAGAGGGAACATATATCTAGCTAAAGTATCAAGAGTTGAACCTTCTTTAAGGGCAGCATTCGTAGATTATGGAAATAATAGGCATGGATTTCTACCTTTTAATGAAATACATCCCGATTATTTTCAAATACCTATTTCTGACAAAGAAAACCTTATAGCTAGTACAATATCTAGTAATTCAGAAAGTGTTGATAAAAGTAATATAAAAGAAGAAGAAGAGATCTCTTTTAACGAATCTAATAATCTTCGTCAAGCTAGTATAAGGCGAAGTAAACTTTATTCAAAATATAAAATACAAGAAGTAATTAAGAAAAGACAAATTTTGCTTATACAGGTTACTAAAGAAGAAAGAGGAAACAAAGGAGCAGCTATTACTACTTTTCTATCATTAGCAGGAAGATATTGTGTTCTTATGCCAAACTCAGCAAATTCTGGAGGAATAAGTAAGAAAATAGTATTTAAAACTAGAAAGAAAATGAAGGATATCTTAAATCAATTAAATATTCCAGAGGAAATGTCGGTAATACTAAGAACAGCAGGCTCAGATAAATCAAAAACAGAGATTAAAAGAGACTACGATTACCTCTTTAAGTTATGGCAAAATATTAAAAACAAGACTTTAAAATCAATTGCTCCTATTTTAATACACGAAGAAAATCATATAATAAAAAGGGCTATTAGAGATAACTTTACAAATGACTTAAAAGAAATAGTAATTGAAGGAGAAGAATCCTATAAATTAGGAAAGTCATTTATGAAAACTTTAATGCCTAGCAAATCCAATCTTGTAAAAAAGCATAAGAATAACTTGCCCATATTTAATCACTATGAAATAGAAAAGGAGCTTGAGTTAATATTTAAGTCAGAAGTAAGCTTAGCATCTGGTGGATCTATAGTAATAAATCCTACAGAAGCTCTGGTTGCTATAGATGTAAACTCTGGAAGATCAACATTAGAGAGAGATATTGAGCCAACAGCCTTAAAGACCAATACTGAAGCAGCTAAAGAAATTGCAAGACAAATAAGACTAAGAGACTTAGGGGGATTAATAGTTATAGACTTTATAGATATGAATATAAGAAAAAATAATTACTTAGTAGAAAATACCTTGAAAAGTGCAGTAAAAAAAGATAGAGCTAGAATTCAAATTGGACGGATCTCTCCTTTTGGATTATTAGAAATGTCTAGGCAAAGGCTTAGACCAAGCCTGCAAGAAATAAACTATCAAATTTGTAATCATTGTGATGGTACTGGATTAATTAGGTCTACTGAGTCACAGTCTTTGCAGATAATAAGAAATATAGAATCACTTAATAAGACTTTAGACAAAAAATTAATTACTCTTAAAATTAGTCCCATTATGGCTCAATATATATTAAATAATAAATATAATTTTTTTAAAGAAAAAAATACTAATAATAATATTATAAAAATCGACATAGATAATACTCTCATGGCAAATAAATTTATTATTTCTGCAGAAAAAAAATTCGATACAAATGAGGTTATAGACGAAACTTATAAAGAAGCGAAAGGTTCTAATAAAAAAGGTGTTAAAAAAAAGGTATTAAACAATAAAACTAAAAAAAAGGTTATAGAAAATAAAAATAATCATAAACCATTAAAAAAACAACTAATTAAAAAAGAAAAAAATTCTAAAAAGAAAAGTGAGTTAGTAAAAACAAAACCTATAAAAAGAAAAATAAAGAAAGTAAAAAAATCGGAAAGTTTAAGCGCCAATGATATTCAAAAATCAACAGAGCTAAAACAAGTTAAAACTGGTTGGTGGGATATATAACTAAATCCATTTTTTTAACAGGAAGATAGCTTTCTTAAGTTCTTTTTTTTTACATGAGTAAGAGAGTCTAATAAAGCTTTTTCCTTTCTCTTCGTCAAAGTCTATTCCAGGAGCAACAGTTACTCCTATCTCTTCTACCATTTTTTTACAAAATATATACGAGTTCTTATGAAGTTTTGAAATATTTACGTAAATGTAAAATGCACCTTTTGGCATAACATAATTATTTAGACTCATTTCATTTAAGCCTTTTGAAAGTATTTTTCTATTATGCTTATAACCTAGTATTATCTTATCAAAATACTTATAGTGATTAAATACTTGGCTAGCCAAACTCTGAGAAATACTGGATGGACTTAAATAAAAATTCATAGATATATTTCTTATTTTTTCTATAAAGCTTTTATTACTTAATATCCATCCTAACCTAAATCCTGTCATTAAAAAATATTTAGAAAAACTATTAATTACAACTACATCACTATCATAGTTATAAGCTGTTTTTAATTTTTTTTTAAAATAATCTATGCCATGATAAATTTCATCTGAAATAATTTTTATGCGTTTTATCTTACAAACTTCAATTATTTTTTTAAACTCTTTATTTGGTATAGTAGTTCCGCATGGATTAGAAGGACTTGATATAATTATACCTTTTATATAATTTGGTAATTTCTCAACATGTTTTACATTAATTTGAAAGTTCTCATAAAAGTTAGTATTTATGAAATAAGGTTTAAGTCCTATAGCATTTATAATATTCTTATAGGCAGGATAACCAGGTTGAGTTATTGCAACTACAGAGCCAACATCAAATAAACTTATTAAGGACATGAATATACCAGCTGATGCGCCTCCTGTTACGGCAATATTGTCTATAGAAACATTGATATTATATTTTTTTTTATAGTGTTCCTTTATTTTAGATCTTAATTCCTCAGTACCGATTGATTGAGTATAACCAAATTTTTTACTTTTTATTTCGCCTATTAAGTAATCCTTTAACTTTTTAGGCAAAGCTGCTGAGGGTTCACCCAAAGATAAATTGATAGCTTTTCCATTAGCTTTTTCATAATTCTGTCCTTTTTCAAATATATCAATTGCATAAAAGGGATTAATATTAGATCTTTGTGATGTTTTTATGTTATATCTCCTATATATGTAATTATGATAGCCTTTTTATATAAAAAATTTAAGAGATTATTTATTATCTTTATTTTCTTTCTTATTTCATTCAGTAATATAGCATTGGCTAAATTTATAAGGGATACAGAAATTGAAAATATAATCTATGGATGGGCTGATCCAATATTCACAGCAGCAGGAATTCCTAAAAACTCAATAAAAATTCACCTTGTTGCAGATAATAATATTAATGCATTTGTTACTGACGGAAAAAATATGTTTATTAATACTGGATTAATAATAAAAGCAGGTAGTGCAAATGGTCTTATAGGAGTAATAGCCCATGAAGCTGGACATATAGCAGCAGGCCACATTGTAAATATCAAACAAACAGCTAGAGAACTTCAAGAAAATCAATTTATAACTAGTTTATTAGGGATGGGAATGTTAATATTGAGTAGTACGTCTGATAGCTTAAAGAAAGATAGAATTGATATAGCTCAAACTGTTTTATCTTTAGGTCCTTCAATTGCAACTAAAAGCTTTTTTTCTTACAGTAGAGGTAAAGAATACGTAGCGGACTCCTTAGCTATGGAATATCTTAAAAAAGTTAATAGGAATCCTGGTGCTCTTGGAATTATATTAAAAAAATTGTATGGACAAGAGTTATTGTTATTAGAAAGGCAAGACCCTTTTCTAAGAACACACCCTTTATCTAGAGAGAGAATGCAAATTATAAAGCAAAAAACATCTTTATCTAAAGTAGTAGATAATAAATATGATCATATGGCATATCAAAGAATTAAGGCAAAACTAGAAGGTTTTTTAGAAAAACCAGGTAAAACTTTGCTTAACAACCAAGATAATTCTTTATATAGTCGTTATGCTAGAAGTATTGCTTATTATAGAGCTCCTATGCATAAAAAATCTTTAGTAGAACTAGATAAACTACTTTCGGATTATCCCAAAGACCCCTATTTTTTAGAACTTAAGGGTCAAATTCTATCTGAAAATGGTTATATAAAAGAAGCTACAATGATGTATAAAAAAGCATTGAAAATAATACCTAATTCTCCTTTGATTCAGTTGTCATTATCAAGTTTGTTATTGGAAGATGATAAAAATATAAAAAAAACAAAAGAAGCAAAAGTGCTTCTTGATAAAGTTATTAAGAAAGAGCCAGATAATATATTAGCTTGGCATTTAAAAGGAGTGACCTATATGAGATTAGGATATAAAGTAAAAGCCAACCTAGCTGCAGCAGAAGAATTTTTAAGAAGAAGAGATTATGCCATTTCAAAAAATTTCGCAAATAAAGTATTGAATTCTACAAAAAAATTTAGTTCTGAAAATTTAAGAGCATCTGATATACTAAAATTAATTAATCAAATTCAGGAAATAAGCTAGAATGAAGATAGTAATTATAATAATTTATATTTTAATAAGTTCAATAAATACAAGTAAAGCTAGTGAAGAAGAGACTGATATAAATTTTTACAAGTTAATAGAACAATATATTCTTGATAATCCCGAAATAATAATAGAATCACTAGAAAAATATTCTGAAAAAGAAAAAATTAAAAAGCAACAGGAATCAAAAAAAACTCTTTATAACTTCTATAATAATAAAAATTATAAAACATTACCTTCTATTGGCTCTGTTTCTAATGAATTAATTTTAATAGAATTCATAGATTATAATTGTGGTTATTGTAAAAAAACACTCACTACAATCACTAAACTAGTAAAAGAAGTTAGTAATTTAAAAGTAGTTTTTGTTGACTTTCCAATTCTTACTGAATCGTCTGAATTAGCAGCTCGTGCTTCTTTAGCAGCTAACAGACAAAAAGCTTACTTTAAATATCATTCAGCATTATTAAAATATAACAAACCAATTACAGAAGAATTTTTAATTTCTACTGCTCAAAATTTAAATTTAAATTTAAAAGAATTTAAAAAAGATATGAACTCAGAATCAGTATTGAAACAAATTAGAAATAACATTAAATTAGCAAACAGCTTACAAATTAGAGGAACTCCAACTTTTATAGTTGGTGAAAGTATTTTGCCAGGAGCTTATGATTATAAAAAGCTGAAGAATATAATTCTAAATAATAATCTATGATATAATAATTATGATAAATAGTTTAGGAACTTTAATTTACTCATTCCTATGTGGAAAAAAAGTAGGAGTTGATAGTGTAGGTAACATTTTTTTTGTTCATAAAAAAAAAAGTAGAAAAAAATGGGTTTTATACAAGACCAAGATTGACCCAACATTAATATCCGTAGAGTGGCAAACTTGGCTAACTGATAAGGAGTTTTCAGATGTGCCAGAAAAAAAAGATAAAAATTATAATTGGGAAAAACCAAGAAAGCCTAATCAGTCAGGAACAAAAGATGCCTATCATCCTAAACATAACAGTAGGGATACAAACAAAAAAAATAAAGAAACAATATGGGATCCTAACAAATGAAAAAGAAAGAGTTATATCCAGAAGTATGGTATTCTAAAAAAAACACTAAATTATCATGTAAGGAAAAGATCTTGATCTTGAATAAAAATATTGAAGAATTGTATCATTTATCTTGTGAAGTTTATGATGAAGCCTTACTTATGGGTGTAGATAATAAACAAATTAAAGAGGTTTTAAAAAATATTGTTGATAATTTAGAAAGCACACTTAAAAATGTTGATTAAAATTATTCTTATTTTTTTTTTTTTTATTAAAACTAATTTATCCAATACCTTAGATTTAGCAGAGATTAGGGCTATAGATAGAACAACAGGTAGAAGCTATGTATTAAGCTTGCCCATTAATGAAGAAATTATTTTTTCTAATCTTGTGTTAAAAGTAAAATATTGTTACAAAAATCCCATTGATAGAGAAATTGAAAATTATGCTTATATTCAAGTAACAGATAAATTACTTAACCAAAATATTTTTCAAGGCTGGATGTTTTCCTCATCTCCTAGTTTAAGTAGTTTAGAACACCCTATAAATGATATTTGGTTACTTGGATGTAAAAAAGAATAATTTAAATTATTTTATTTTTTAGGGGGTATAAACTATTGGGCAGAACACCCTCTGGAGAGATATTGAAAAAATCTGCTTTTTTATTGATATTTTTTTCTATTATACTCTTAAATTTCTTATTAGGTAATTCAATTGCACCAAATTGTTTAAGATGAGCATTGATAAACTGCGTATCTAATACAGAAAAGCCTCCCAACTTAAGCCTTTCAAACAAGTGTACTAAAGCTACCTTTGAAGCATTTGAAACAAAACTAAACATACTTTCTCCAAAAAATATACCTCCTAATTCTATACCATATAATCCTCCTACTAACTTTTTATTATAATAACATTCAATCGAGTGCGCATATCCTTTATAATGAAGTTCTATATATAACTTTTTTATAGTATCATTAATCCAAGTATCTCTTCTAGTATTTGTTATTTTTGCACAACTATCTATTACCTCTATAAATCTGCTATCTACGCTTATATCAAATACTTTAGTTTTTAAAAATTTTTTAAAACTTTTAGGTATTTTAATTTGATCAAAAAAAAATACTCCTCTATTTTTAGGTTCTATCCAATAAATTTCATTACTTGAAAAAGTTTCTGCCATAGGAAACAACCCTTTCTTGTAGGCATCTATAACTGATGCTATAGGTATATTATATTCAAAAGTAGACAATTTATTTTTTAAGAAAGCTTTCTAACCAATTAATATTAAATTCATAGTTACTAAATGAAGAAGTTGAGATTATTTTTTCGTGTAAACTAGTGGTAGTTTCTATTCCTTCTACAACTAATTCTGCTAAAGATCTTTTCATTCTCTCTATAGCTTGCAATCTAGTAGGAGCATGAACTATTAACTTTCCTATTAAACTGTCATAATAAGGCACAACTTCATACCCACTATATAAACAAGAGTCTACTCTAACACCATTACCTCCTGGTGGATGATAAGTTAATACTTTTCCAGGACTAGGAACAAAGTTATTTGGATTTTCTGCATTTATTCTACACTCTATAGCATGACCTCTAAATGTGATATCTTTCTGCTTAAAAGATAATTTTTTTCCACCTGCCGCCTTTATTTGTTCCGAAACGATATCAATACCTGTAATCATTTCGGTAACTGGATGTTCAACTTGTATTCTAGTATTCATTTCTATGAAATAAAATTTTTCATTTTCGTAGAGCATTTCAATAGTACCTGCTCCCCTATATTTAATTTCTTTCATAGCCTTTATTATAATTTTTATTACTTTTTCTTTTTCATTCTGATTGATATCAAATGCTGGAGCCTCTTCAATAAGCTTTTGATGTCTTCTTTGAATAGAACAATCTCTTTCTCCAAGATGTATAACATTTTGATAGTTATCAGCAAATATTTGAAATTCAATATGTTTGGGATTCTGTAAAAACTTTTCTACATAAATTTCATCGTTTCCAAAATTTGCTTTGGCTTCAGATTTAGTTAAATTATAAGCATTTTCTAAATCAGATTTATTTTTAACTACTTGCATTCCTTTTCCTCCACCTCCTGCAGCAGCTTTAATAATTAATGGAAAACCAATATTTTCAGAATTTTTTTTTAAATCACTTAAGCTTTTTATTGGACCATCTGAGCCTGGAACCAGAGGAATTCCTGTTTTATTAATAATATTTCTAGCAGATACTTTATCACCCATAATTTTAATGTGCTCAGACTTAGGGCCAATAAAAGCAATGTTGTGTTCTTCTAATATTCTTGCAAATTTAAAGTTTTCTGATAGAAATCCATATCCAGGATGAATAGCTTCTGCTCCAGTTATTTCTGTGGCAGTTAATATAGCAGGTATATTTAGATAACTCTCTGAAGATTTAGAGTCTCCTACACATATGCTTTCATCAGCCATTTTTACATGCATAGAATTAACATCAGCAACTGAATGTATTGCAACTGTTTTTATACCTAATTCTTTACACGACCTAATAATTCTTACAGCAATTTCTCCTCTATTGGCTATCAAGACTTTTTTAAACATTTTATTCAATTATTACTAGATCTTGATTGAATTCTACTGGCAATCCATTTTCTACTAAAATTTTCTTTACAGTGCCCGCTCTATCGCTTTTTACTTGATTCATGGTTTTCATTGCTTCAATAATGAAAAGAACATCACCAACCTTTACTTTTGTTCCTATCTTTATAAACTTTTCTGCTTTAGGAGAAGGCGCATGATATAAGGTTCCCAACATAGGAGCTTTAACACTATTACCTATATTTAGCTTAGAACTTTTTTTATCAGTGTCTTGCTTGTTATCTTTTTTCTGATTTATTGATTGACTAACATCAGTAATCTTTTCTACACTTATACTTTCTTTTGCAATTTTAATACTTTTCCTACCGTCCTTAACCTCAATTTGTGTCAAATTATTTTTTTTTAGTAGAGTAACAAGTTGCTCAATAGCATCTTTATCTATATTAATTTTAAACATAATCTTCCTTTACATAAATTTAATTAAGTGCAATTGCATCTAATGCTATCTCATAACCTTTATAGCCTAGCCCACATATAACACCATTACTTATTTCTGATATATATGATTTTCTTCTATATATTTCTCTATTATAAATATTACTTATATGAACCTCATATATCAAGCCTTCAAATGCTCTCAAACTATCAAGTATTGCCACAGAGGTATGTGTGTACCCAGCTGCATTTATTATTATCGCATCTTTAATATTCATTGATTTTTGGATTTTTTCTATAATTTTTCCTTCTTCGTTACTTTGGAAAAAACTAACATTGCAATTAATTTTTTTTCCATAGACTTTGAGTCTTTTATTCAGTTCTTCTAAACTAATATTGCCATAAATACTTTTTTCTCTATTTCCTAGCAAATTTATATTAGGACCATTAATGATTAATATTTTTTTTTTACTCATAATTAAATTTTTTTATATAATAATTATAATGAAAAATAAAAAAATAGAAATTTATATTAATGGTGAAAAAAAACTAGTAAATAATAATAATAGCTTAGAAGATATATTGAAAGCTTTTAATGTAAATGAGAAGTTTATAGCAATAGAAGTGAATAAAGAGATTATTCCTAAATCACTTTATAGTAATAAAGTCATTTTAAATAATGATCGTATTGAAATAGTTGAATTTATAGGAGGAGGTTAATTGGAAAAAAAAAATTTAGATAGCAAATTAGTTATTTCTAATAAGTCATTTTGTTCAAGACTGATAATTGGAACAGGTAAGTATACTAATTACGAGATAAATAAAAAAGCACTAGAAGCAAGTGGTGCTGAAATGGTTACAGTTGCTATGAGACGTGTAAATTTAAGTAATAATCTAGAACCAAAACTCACAGACTATATCAATCCAAAAAAATATACTTTTCTTCCTAATACTGCTGGATGTTTTAACTCTGAAGATGCAATAAGAACTCTAAGTCTAGCAAAAGAAATTGGAGGTTGGGATATGGTAAAATTAGAGGTTTTATCTGATAAAAAAACTCTCTATCCTGATATGATTGAAACTATTAAAACAGCAAAAATATTAATCTCTAAGGGATTTAAAGTACTAGCTTACTGCACAGATGATCCAGTATTAGCAAAGAAATTAGAAAATATTGGATGTTCTGCCATTATGCCCCTTGGGTCTCCTATTGGTTCAGGCATGGGAATTTTAAATCCTTTAAATATTAAATTAATTGTCGAACAAAGTAATGTACCTATAATTCTTGACGCAGGAATCGGTACAGCTTCAGATGCATGTCTAGCTATGGAATTAGGCTGTGATGCCGTTTTGATTAATTCCGCTATAGCAAATGCAAAAAATCCAATAAATATGGCTAGAGCTATGAAAAATGCAGTGTTGTCTGGAAGAGAATGTTATTTATCTGGAAGAATTCAAAAAAAACCTTCAGCAACTGCTACTTCTCCAACGAAAAGAATTTTCAATTAATTAATATTAAATTTTTTTTATATTATGTATAATAAATTTATGAGATATCAAAATAAAAAAGTAATTTTAAAAAAAAGGCCAGATGGATTCCCTAAAATTGACGATTTTGAATTAGTTGAAAATATTATAGATAATATAGAACACGGTGAAATAATAATAGAAGTTATATGGTTATCTCTTGATCCATACATGAGAGGAAGGATGAGTGAAGCAAAAAGTTATGCTTCTCCAATTAAAATAGGTGATGTTATAACTGGAGGAGCAGTTGGTAAAGTATTACAAAGCAAATGTAGTAGATTTAATGCTGGTGATATAGTAGAAGGATTTACAATAGGGTGGCAAAAATTTTGTAAAACGTCTACACATAATATAAGAAAAATCAATCCAGATATTGCACCCATACAGACTTCAGTCGGTGTATTAGGTATGCCTGGTATGACTGCTTATTTTGGTTTCTTTGAAATTTGTAAACCAATTCCAGGAGATACTGTAGTAGTATCTGCTGCATCAGGTGCAGTAGGACAATTGGTAGGACAATTAGCTAAGCTATCAAACTGTAAAGTTATAGGTATAGCTGGAAGTGAAGATAAATGTTCGTACCTTGAAAAAAACCTAAATTTTGATTTAGCTATTAATTACAAAAATCAAAATGTATATAAAGAAATTAAATCATTTTGTCCAGAGGGTGTTAACATTTATTTTGACAATGTAGGAGGCAAAATTTCCGATGAAGTAATCAGTAATATAGCTCCATATGCGAGAATTGCAGTTTGTGGAGTTATATCACAATACAATTTAAAGCAATTAGAGTTAGGACATAGAATACAAAGAGCTGTTTTGACAAATCAAGCTACTGTAGAGGGTTTTTTAGTATTTAGATTTGAACAAAAATATAATATTGCAATAAATAGAATGGCAAAATGGCTAAAAGAAAAAAAAATTATTTGGAAAGAAGATATTATTGAAGGCCTAGAGAATGCTCCAGAAGCCTTTATTGGTCTAATGAATGGAAAAAACTTTGGGAAGTTACTTGTAAAAGTAAAATAAATCTATTCTTCCTTAATTATATCTATACCTAATTCTTTTAACTGCTTATCATCTACTATATTTGGTGCACTCATCAATAAGTCTTCTGCTTTTTGGTTCATAGGAAACATTATTACTTCTCTTATGTTGGGCTCATTAGCTATTAACATAACTATCCTATCTATTCCAGGGGCTATACCACCATGTGGCGGAGCGCCATACTTAAAAGCATTATATAATGACGGAAATTTACTTTCTATATCTTTCTGATTATAACCTGCAATATTAAAAGCTTTTAGCATAATATCAAGGTCATGATTTCTTATTGCACCAGAAGAAAGTTCTATTCCATTACATACTATATCGTATTGGAAGGCTTTTATATCTAGTGGATCTTTTTCTTCTAATGCTTTCATGCCACCTTGAGGCATAGAAAAAGGGTTATGACTAAATTGAATTTTACCATTTTCTTCATCTTTTTCATACATAGGAAAATCAACAATCCAACAAAACTCGAATAAATTTTCATCAACTAATTTTAACTCTTTACCTATTTTATTTATAACTAAACTTCCAAAATTTACTGCTTTCTTGTATTTATCACAGATAAAGAATAATGCATCTCCCAACTTTATATTAAGTTCTTTTTTAAGTTCTTCTAGTAAATCTTCTTTTAAGTTATTTGCTATAGGGCCTTTTCCTATAAGCTTACCTTGACTATTGCTTTCAAAATTAATATAACCTAAACCTGATGCTCCATTTTCTCTGGCCCAATTATTTAATTTATCAAAAAAGGACCTTGGTTTTTCCGCTCCAACATTAGCAATAATAACTTTAACTATTCCACCACTTTTTATAATATTTTTAAAAATTTTAAATTCAGACCTATCATCTAAAAATACTTTAGTTATGTCCTTCATAAATAGAGGATTTCTTAAATCAGGTTTATCTGTTCCATATTTATCAATAGATTCCAAGTATGGTATTCTTGGAAATTTTCCAGAAGAAACATTTTTATTAGAAAACTTATTGAAGGTATCATAAATTACTTTTTCAACTACATTAAAGACATCTTCTTGACTACAAAAAGACATTTCTATATCTAGCTGATAAAATTCACCTGGACTCCTGTCAGCTCTAGCATCTTCGTCTCTAAAGCATGGAGCAATTTGGAAATACTTATCAAAACCTGATACCATAGCTAACTGCTTAAACTGCTGAGGAGCTTGAGGAAGAGCATAGAATTTTCCAGGATGCAACCTAGATGCGACAAGATAGTCTCTTGCTCCTTCTGGCGATGATGCTGTGAGAATAGGTGTTTGAAACTCTTTAAACCCTAAAGACATCATAGACTCTCTAATAAATTGTATAATATCACTTCTTAATAAAATATTTTTTTGCATTCTTTTTCTTCTTAAATCTAAAAATCTATTTTTTAATCTTATTTCATCATTGTAATGATCATCACTTGAAACTTGTAAAGGTAGAACATGTGACTTAGAAATAACTTCTAAACTTTCAACTATCACTTCTATCTCGCCAGTATTTATTTTTTTGTTTATAGTTTCTTCTGATCTTAAGATTACCTTACCTTCTATTGAAATTACACTTTCTAACCTGAGTGCCTCTACCTCTCTAAAAAGCGAACTTTTTTGATCAATCACAATTTGGGTAATACCATATTGATCTCTTAAATCAATAAACATTAATCCTCCGTGATCTCTTATAGAGTGCATCCACCCAGATAGTTTAACGGTTTCATTGACATGAGAAGCATTCAATGCTCCACAGTAATGGGTTCTATATTTATTAGTTGTTAACATTACACCTGATTATTTTCAAAAATTAAAATTTACATTAAACAATATAATATTGATTAATTCTTTAATGTAAATTTTTATTTGTTTTTAAATGATAGCTCCTTTGGCCTACTATATTTAATGGACTTTCCTCTACCAGACAAACTAGGATTTGACATGAAATATTCATGAGCAGAAATATTTTCATTTTCATTTTTTATCCTTTTATATTTGCCATTTTTAAACATCATCCATGATTGAATGTTATCCTTTAAGTTAGCAACCATTATTTGGTATAGAATTTGTTTATGTACGGTTCTATTTAATATAGGAACCATCACTTCGTATCTTCTATCAAAATTTCTAGGCATTATATCAGCAGAGGAAATAAAAACTTTTGCATTTCTTGATGGCATACTTAATCCATTACTAAAGCAGTATATTCTAGAATGTTCTAAAAATCTTCCTACTATACTTTTTACACTAATATTATCTGAAATACCTTTTAGGTTAGGATTAAGACAACATACTCCTCTTACTATTAATTCAACTCTTACACCTACTTTACTGGCTTCATAAAGTTTATTTATTATTAATTCATCTATTAAAGAATTACATTTTAACCAAATTTCTGCATTTTTCCCTTGCTTCTTAAACATAATTTCATTGTTTATAAGTTTTAATAAATCGTTTCTAAGGTTATTAGGAGCTACACTTAAGTAATTCCATTTTTTTGGTAACGAATAACCAGTAGCCATATTAAAAAATTGTTGAGCATCCTCTGCCAATTCGGCATTACAAGTGAAAAGAGATAAATCAGTATAGACCTTTGCTGTTACAGCATGGTAATTTCCTGTTCCAAAATGCACATAGGTATTTAAACCTTTTCTTTCTCTTCTTACTACTAAAGAAATTTTTGCATGTGTTTTAAGACTAATAGAACCATAAACAACATGCACTCCATATCTTTTTAAATATCTTGCTACTTTTATATTTACTTCTTCATCAAATCTTGCTTTTATTTCTAATAAAGCTGTTACAGATTTTCCCTCTTCTGCTGCTTCAACTAATGCTTGTATTATATCGTTATTCTCTTTGCTAGTTCTATATATAGTCTGTTTAATAACCAATACTTTTTTATCACGAGCAGCCTGTCTTAGAAATTTTACTACCACATCAAAGCTTTCATATGGATGGTGTATTATCATATCTTTATTACGTATCGCTGCAAAACAATCATCATTAGCATCTTTTATTCTTTCAGGGAATCTAGGCTCAAATTTTTTCCACCTCAGTTTTTTATTGGGCACCCTAACTATTTGATTTACTGAACTTATATCTAAAATATAATCAGAATATATTACATATTTTTCATTTATATTTAAGGAGTTTATTATTAATTTCTTAAGGTCTTTCGGAATGTTCTTACTCATTTCCAATAAAATTTCTCTTCCGTACCTTCTTTTTCTTAATTGGTTTTCATAGGTCGTTACCAAATCTTCGGCTTCATCACTAAACTCTATATCACTATCTCTTATAAGCCTAAAAGTTCCAGCTGAAACTAAGACATAGTTTGGAAATAAAACATCTATACAATTTATAACTAAGTCTTCTGCCTTGATAAATTTGTTAGTATTTTTGATTTTTACAAACTTTTCTAAGCCTTTAGGAAAAGGTATTACCACTTGAATTTTTTCTTTTTTATTTTTTCTTTTAAGGCTAAGAACTAAACATAAGCCAAGGTTTGGTACAAAAGGAAAGGGATGTGCAGGATCGACTGCAACAGGAGTTAAAAGTGGAAAAACTTCTTTTATGAAATAATTTGATAACCACTTTTTTTCCATATGTTTTAAATGGTTTCTATCACAAACCTCAATTTCCTCCTTTTTGAGTTCAATCAATATTTTTGACCATATTAAATTTTGTTTTGCTTTAATTTCTCTAGATTTCTTAATAACTTCCAATAGGACTTCCTCAGGCATTAAACCATCAATTGTTTCAATAAATACATTACTATCAACTTGTCCTTTTAATCCTGCCACTCTCACCATAAAAAATTCATCTAAGTTTGAACCTGAAATAGATAAAAAGTTCAAACGTTCAAATATTGGTATGCTTCTATTCTCAGCTTCTTCTAAAACTCTACTATTAAACTCAAGCCAGGAAAGTTCTCTATTTATATATTTTAGATCTTTTAAAAATTCCATAATATTATTTTTTCACTACTTAAATTAATTAAAATTTTCAGCATCTATAATTTCTTTTACAAATGGTACTGTAATTTTTTTTTTCTTTTCTAGTGCTATTTCATCTAATTTATTTATTAATTTATTAATTGATGAATAAGATCTTTCCACTCTAGTAATAATGTATTTAAGCACTATTTCACTTAAAAATAAACCTTTATCCTTAGATAGCTTTAATGCTATACCAATTAAAACATCATCTGTAGGAAGCAAAATTTCTGTTTGAGGTAAAGTAAGCAACCTTGATTTTAAATCAGGTAATTTAATTTTCATTTTATTTATACTAACACTCGTAGTAAGAATAATTTTATGTTTATTTTCCTTTAATCTATTAATTATATGTAAAAGAAAGTTATAATTGTAAATACTATGAATGTTTTCAATTATTAAAGAAGATAAATTTAAAATATCTATTTTTTCTAGATTTATATCGTCTGCATTTTTTAACTGCATATTGCTTTTTAATTGCAGTACACTTACAAGATGAGATTTTCCTGAAAGTTTTGGCCCTATAATTATTAATCCTTCCTGTTTCCAGTTCGGATATTTATCAACCCACCTTATTGCTTCTTTATTAGATCTACCAATAATAAAATCATGTCTTTTAAAAGACGGCCTCAATTTTAAAGGTAGTGTTTTTTGCATAATGTAATAGTATTCATTTTTAAGTATAATTTTTTTTAAAAATTAATAAAACAATAGATGTAATTGGTATCGCAAAAATTATTCCAATAATTCCAAATAAAGAACCAAAAATAAAAATCGATAGTAATACAATTAACGGATGTAAACCTAGTTTTTTTCCTATCAAATTAGGCGTTAAAAAATTTGACTCTAGAAATTGGCCTAAACTAAAAATAATTAAAACATAAAGTAAGTAATAAAAGTCTAAATACTGTAAATATGATAAAATACAAGTAATAATAAAGCTAATTATCATACCTAAGAAAGGTATAAATGAAAAAAAGCCTGTAAATAGTCCAATAAAAAGTGAATAATTAAGATCTAAAATATAAAAAGAAAGAAAATAATAAAGGCTTAATAGACTTCCTACTATTAATTGCCCTCGCAAATAAGAATCTAAAATATTATTAATATCTTTTGAATATTTTTTTATTAAAATTTTATATTCTGATGAGAACATACTCTGTATAGATTTTAAGATTTTATTCCAATCTTTAAGAAAATACCATGAAACAATTGGGGTAACTATTAATAAAGTTATTATGTTAAAGATCGCAGTTGAAGAAGAAATAATATTACTTAATGTACTTGTTATAAACTTAGATATACTTGGCCCAAAATTATTAATTAAATCCTTTGAAGGCATTAAAAGAAACTTTTGATGTAAGTAGTCTGTAAATGTTACTAGTTTAGAATTGAGATTATCAATAATTAATGGAAATTCAGCTAAAAAACTTTTTACTTGAATTATTAAAATGGGAAATATTAAAAAAAATATTGTTAAAGTTAAAAAGAAAAATATAAATAACACTATAGAAGAACCAAGAGCTCGTTTAATTTTTTTTCTTTCTAACCAATCAACAAAAGGATCTAACAAATAAGCTACGATTAATCCAATTAAAAAAGGAACAAGAATATCTATGAGATAAATAGATAATAAAAATAAAATACCCACTAAAAAATAAGTGAAAATTTTTTTGTTAAGAAATTTATCCATCTAATTAGAATCTTGAATTTTTATTATTAACTTTTCTTGATTTTTTACAACCTCATAATTATTTTTTTCTAAATCTTCAATTATTAAATCTTCTGATATTATCTTTAATTCTAAAAGTGCTGTCTTATTAGATAAGTTTTTTGGAATGAAAGTGTTTACATTATCATTGTTTAAAAAGAAATTTTTAATTCTAATCCAATCAGTTAATTTTTCAAAGTGTGCTTCTACAAAAATTTTAGTATTTAAATTGTTTCTATCTAAATTTTTTTTTACCCATTCATCATCATAATACTCTGCAAAAATATTTGCTAAATCTAATAAACTTTGATTAAACCTTTTTATGTCTATATTTTCATTATTTTTAACAAATAATTCAGTTTGATTAAGCCCGTTATAGGCTAAGTACTCATAGCTATAATCATCATTATTTTGTTTTAGCTTTACAACTAAAATTAATACATCTTCGGCATTATACTTAATTCCCAACTTTTTTATTTTATAATAACTTAGTTTTATTGCATCTTCAGCGCTTAATGTAATTAGATCATCAACTTCACCAGTGGGCAGTATAAAATTAGTTAGATTTGCATCTAGTGGCCTTTTATACCAAGTATCAAACCATGGATTTGGATCATCCCATAAAATAACTTTATCATTAAACTCCATTACTGGTATAAGCAATGTTTTAGGTCCTTTTTTTGCAAAATATTTGATATTATAAGATTTTAAAAGGGTATCTATTTTTTCTATATTAAAATTTACTGATATAAAAGCACTGTATTTAGATTTTGTGTATTTTTCACTTTCAATAGAATAACCAGAAATATAGTCTTTATGGACTAAAGGGCTAATTAAATTATAAATATCTTGTTTATCTTTGATAGTTATCCAGTTTAAATACCTAACTAAAGCCACTTTGTAGGATATATCTATAGCCTTTTTTCTATAATCAGTATTACCTTCTAGGTCCAACTCTACATAAATATTTTTTACAATGTTTTGCGTATCACCTAATAGAGAAAAAGTTAAAAATATAAAATAAACAACTAAATGTGATATATTTTTAAGTTTTATAATATTGATAATTTGCAAAGTATAAAATAACCTATATTGTAATAATAACATGAGTAAAAAAAAAAACTATCAATTTTCATATTTAAAGTCTGGAGTTAATGTAAAGTTAGGTAATGACTTAGTAAAGGAAATAAAGCCTTTTTCAAAAAAAACCTTAAATAATAGAGTTATTGGAGGAATAGGTGGTTTCGGAGCAGTATACAATCTTGATGTAAATAAATACAAAAAACCTTATCTAGTATCAGCTACAGATGGTGTTGGAACAAAGATATTGATAGCTAGAGAACTTAAAAATTATAAAACTATTGGCATTGATCTAGTAGCAATGTCTGTAAACGATATCATAGTTCAAGGCGCAAAACCCTTATTTTTTCTTGATTATATAGCAGTAGAAAAAATTAAAAAAAATCAAATTTTAGATATAATAAAGGGAATAAGTAAAGGATGCATTGAATCAGACTGTTCATTAGTTGGAGGAGAAACTGCAGAACTTCCTGGACTTTATAATGACTCTAAATTTGATTTAGCTGGATTTTGTGTTGGGATAGTAGAAAAAAAAAATTTGCTTCCTAAAAAAGGAGTTAAACCCGGTAATCTTTTGTTGGGATTACCAAGTAACGGAATACATTCAAACGGCTATTCTTTAATAAGAAATATTTTTTTAAAAAAACAAATTAGTTATAACAAAAAATTTTATAACAATAAATCTTATGGCGATGTTTTACTAAAACCTACAAAAATTTACGTAAAGCCTATACTTAAAATACTTGATCATGTTAATGTAAATGCGCTATGCCACATAACTGGTGGAGGTATTTCAGAAAATCTCAAAAGAGTAATTCCAAAAAAACTTGGTGCTTCAATTAAGCTGAGCAAACTCGACTTTAATAACAAAAGAAGTATATTTTATTGGCTAGGTAACAACTGTAACTTATCTATTAAAGAAATGCTAAGTACCTTCAATTGTGGTATTGGCATGATAATTATAATAAGACAAAAAGATTTAGATAAAACTATTGGTTTATGCAAGGAGATCCATCAACCTGTTAAGTTATTAGGTAAAATAATTGATAATGAAAAGTTTATCTTTAATTGATCAGTTCTAGTTGAGTAAAGAAAAAACTAATTTCTATTCTAGCATTTTCTATACTATCAGATCCATGTACAGCATTGCATTGTATGTCTGTACCAAATTCTTTTCTTATAGTATTTGCTTTAGCTTCTTCAGGATTTGTACTACCCATAACTTCACGATAAAAATTAACAGCATTTTCGGCCTCTAAAACTTGAACTAAAATAGGGCCTGACAACATAAACTTTACTAATTCTTCGAAAAAAGGCCTGTCTTTATGAATTGCATAAAAAGCTTCAGCTTGAGCTTTATTAAGTTTTAGCTTTTTTTGAGCAATTATTTTAAATCCTTTGTCTTCTATGAATTTAATAATGTTTCCAGATAATTTTGCATTCATTGCATCGGGTTTTATTATTGACAAGGTTTTTTGTGTATGCATTTTTATTTCCTTATTAAATTATTTATGGCTCTGGTAAACCAGTTCGTCTAATAGTCTTACACCATAGCCTGTACCACCCTTCGGTATCATTGGTTTATCTGATTTTGCCCAAGTAACACCAGCTATATCTAGATGCATCCATATGCTGTCTTTAATAAATCTTTTTAAAAATATTGCTCCCGCGGTTGATCCAGCACCTCTACCTGATCCAACGTTTTTCATATCCGCTATCTCTGATCTAATATCTTTTTCATAACTATCATCTACTGGCATATTCCAAACTTGTTCTCCTACTTCTAGGCCAATTTTGTTAACTTCTTCAGCAAATTTAGTACTATTTGTAAACATACCCGCTTTTTCTTGTCCTATACTTACAATAATTGCTCCCGTAAGCGTAGCTAAATCCACAATTTTAGTTGGCTTAAACTTCTTTTGCGCATACCATAATACATCAGCTAAAACTAATCTACCTTCTGCATCTGTGTTAATAACTTCTATGGTTTGTCCAGACATTGATTTTACAACATCTCCAGGCCTTTGTGCTGTCCCTGAAGGCATATTTTCTACTAATCCTACAATACCAGCAATATTTGCCTTTGTTTTTCTCATTGCCAATGCTTTCATAAGTCCAAGCACTACTGCTGATCCTCCCATATCATATTTCATTTCCTCCATACCTCCAGAAGGTTTAATTGAAATACCTCCTGTGTCAAAAGTCACGCCTTTCCCAACAAAAGCATAATCCATTGATTTTTTTGATTTATTTCCTCTCCATTCCAATGTAACTACATAAGGTTTATTTGCACTACCTTGAGCAACGCCTAAAAGTGCCCCCATTTTAAGACCTTTAAGCTTTTTCTCATCTAAAAGTTCTATCTTTAAACCTAATTTTTTTAAACTAAGCGCTTCTTTTGCAAGTAATAGTGGTGTTAAATTATTTGCTGGTTCGCTTACTAAGTTCCTAGTAAAAAAAACTCCTTCTTTTATAGCATTGTATCTCTTCCATTCATTTTTTACTTTATAAGGATCCTCATAAGAAATATTAATTTTATTCAAATAATTAGCTCTTTTTTTACTTTCTTTTGAGAAATACTTATTAAACCTGTAAGTATTAAGTGTAAGTCCCAACAAAAGCAAAGCGACCTCTTTAGGACTAAAATTATTTCTTTCTAATATTATATTTATTACTTTAATTTTCTTATTATTCAAATATCCAGTAATATCACTTCCTAATTTACCTAAAGATATTTGTTTATTTGAATTCTTAATATCTGCACCAACTATTATAATTCTATCATTATTGGTTCCTATAGGCAGAATCAAATCTAAAAAATTATCACCCTTATGATTAAAGTTGCCTATCCTTAAAGCTTTATCTATGTATGATTTATTACTTTTATTTATGTTTGCTAAATCTTTATGTAGAGGTTTATTTTTTATATAAACATATAGATTACTACCTGACATTTTTTTATTATTAGAATAAAAATCAATTTTCATATGTTTTAGACTCCATTATACTTAATTAATTATTCCTACATATTTATGTTATAATTTTGATGTAAACAAGTAAAAAATATGAAAAAGAAAAAAATTTCACTATTGATCTATATTTTTTCAAATATATTAAAGCCATTTTTAGTTATTAGCCTGGTTTTAACTGGTGTAGTCTGGTTATCTAGATCATTAAAGTATATAGATTTAATAATTAATAAAGGTTTATCTCTATCCTCATATTTTTGGTTTGTTAGTCTTATAGCTCCTAAAATATTAGCGCTTCTTTTACCTCTAATCTCTTTTGCTGCAATAGTATATACATACCAAAAACTTAAGACTGAGTCAGAAATTTTGGTAATGGAAACATTCGGGTTGTCAAAGTTTTTTATAATGTTACCTTCTATACTTTTTGGTATATTAGTGTCAATTATATTGTTCTTAATAGAAGTATATATAAGCCCAAATAATTATAAAACATTTAAAACCTTTCAATCTGACCTTAGAAATAATTTTGTTTTATCCACCTTACAAGCAGGATCATTTCATAATCCAATACAAGGATTAACCGTATATATTGATAAAGTTTCAAAAAATGGCACCGTTCAAAATATTCTAATACATGATATTAGAAATAAAGAAGTAGAAAATACTATATTGGCTAAAGAAGGAATTTTAACTAATTTTGAAAACAAAGCTAATATAATAGTTTTTAATGGCGCTAGATACCTTTACAATAATAAAAGTAAAAAAACTTCAATATTAAATTTTGAAAAATATGAATTTCAGATCCAAGTTTTAGAGCAAAAAGAAACCTTAAGATTTAAACAGGTAGAAGAGAGATCTTTAAAAGAACTCTTTTATCCAGATAAAAGTTTTAGCAATAAAATTAAAAATGAGTTTTTAGCTGAAGCTCATAGAAGATTAAGTTCTCCACTTTTAGTTATTTTTATGTGTACACTGGCGTCTTTTGCGATACTTTTTGGTGAAATAAAAAGAAAGATATTAATGAGAAATATAATAATATGCTCATGTTTAGCAATTTTTATTCAGGCATTATATATTTCTGTAATAAATAATATATCATTTAACATCATTACTTTTATATTCCCTTATTTTTTAATAATTTCCTTGTCAGTAATTCCTATTCTACTTATAAAATATGAAATTCAGGTTACTATATTCTTAAAAAGGTTAAAAAAGTGAAGTTAAACTCTGAAATTTCTAAATACATATCAAAAACATTTTTGTTGAGTACTTGTGTGATTATTTTTGCATTTTCATCTATAATTTTTGTAGGAGACTCTGTTGAATATAATAAAAAATTATCTAGCTACGAGAATTCAAATATAAGTTTAATATTTTTATTAAGCATATTAAATTTACCTAAAATGCTACAAGAAATATTACCATTTTGTCTTTTTTTTTCTGGCATGTTATGGACGATTAGATTAAATAGTAGCAAGGAACTTTTAATAATCCGTTCATCAGGACTGACATTAAGAAAAGTTGTATATCCTATTATCTTAGTTTCCTTATTTTTTGGTTTTTTATTTGTAACAACTTTTAGTCCTCTTATTTCAGCTACACAAAAAAAAATTCAAAATATTGAATCAGATACTTTAGGAAAACCAATAAATTCATTATTAGTTACTGTAAGCGGTTTTTGGGTAAAACAAGGCAACAATGAAGGAAATGATATGATTTATGCTAAAAGTTTAAACTCAAAAACAATGGAATTCAATGATGTAATTGTATTCAAGTTTAATAGAGATTATGAAGTCAAAGAAAGAATTAAAGCAGAGATATCTGAACTACATGATAACTATTGGCTATTAAAAAATACTGAAGTAATTAATAATATTGGCGAAATAGTACTTAAAGATGAAATTAAATTGGGCACGTCTATTACGAAAAATCAGATTAAAGAAGGATTTTCCTCGCCTGAGTCATTATCCTTGTGGAACTTAGTACCCTTTATAAAAATGTTTGAAAATGCTGGTTTTTCTGCTAAAAAACATAAATATCATCTTTATAAATTATTATGCTTTCCTTTTTTGTTAGCCTCTATGAGCCTGCTAGGTGCAAGCTTTAACTTGAATAATTTTAAAAGAAAAAAATCTAGTTATAATATTATTGTGGGCATTATGTCAGGGTTTTTTATTTTTTATATCACCAAAATAATTAGTGCACTTTCAATTTCAGGTAAAATGCCATTATTATTTGGATCCATGCTTCCAATTTTATTACCATTTTTTTTAGGTATTGTTCTAATAATTCATGCCGATGAAAAATAAACACTTATATCACCATTACTTTTTCTTTTTTGTTTTCTTACTATTACAAATCAATAATTTAAGTTTTAATGAGAATTTTTTTATGACAGCTAAGAGTATTAGTAAAAATGATGAAAAAAATATAATTGCTGCTCAAGGAGAAGTAAATATTACTAGTGGGAAAACTAAATTAAAAGCAGATCAAATAATTTATAATATCGAAAAAAAAGAAATTATAGCCTCTGGGAATGTAATTATTTACGACGATAATGGAAACGTTTTTTATGCTAGCAAAGCGAAGTTAAAAGATAACCTCAAAATGAGTTTAATAAAGAATATAGGAATATTATTATCTGATAATTCACGCTTAGCCTCTAGCTCAGCAAGAAGTGTAGAGAAGCAAAATAAAATCATTTACAACAATGTTATATTTACTAAATGTAAAAGTTGTGAAGAGGAAAAAAATAATGAAGTATTATGGAAGTTAAAAGCAAAAAAGGCTACTCATCTTAAAAAAAGTAAAATTATATTATATGAGAATGTTTTTTTAGAAGTGTTTAAGGTTCCTGTTCTTTTTGTTCCTATTTTTTATCACCCTGACCCTACAGTAAAAAGTAAAACAGGCTTTCTTGCACCAAAGATTTCAAATTCAAGTACCTTTGGAACTCTTTTTGATTTGCCTTTATTCTTAAATATTTCAAATACTTCTAATCTAACACTTAATACAAAATATTCATCAAAAGAAGGTATTTTATTAGCAAAAGAATATAATAAAATTAGTAATAAAAGTAACCTTAAACTTAATGCATCGTTAACTAAAGGCAATAAAACTAGACTAAATGAACCCACAAAAAAAGAAATTAGAGGACATTTAGATTTAAAATATATTTATGAAGTAAGTAGGAATTTACGAATAGGATCTAATATAAAAAAATCTAGCGATAAATCATACCTAACTAAATATCGCTTATCTGACGGTGAAACAGTATTAACACAAAATATTTTTTCTGATTACGGTAGCATATATAAAAATATGTCCGTTGATTTATTTAAATTTCAAAGTTTATCAGATGAATATAAAACATCTAAACTACCATTTATTCGACCTCTTATTAAATTTAATTGGAATAATTTATCTAATAATAACAGAAAAAGAAATAAGTTACATAAACTCACTCTAACATCAGTAACAAGAAATAATAATCAAAATGTTGAAGCCTTACACTTTGAGACAAAAAATGAAAGAAAATATTTATATAAAGGTGTTTTATTGAAGGATATTAATAAAATAAATATAGATAGTTATTCTAGAAATGGTACTACAAATAATAAATCTCTTCTGAAGCTATTTCCACAAAAAGGCTTTGATGTAAAATATCCTTTAATATCAGAAAGAAAAAACTCATCACTTTTAGTAGAGCCTGTATTTCAGATTTTCATTAGTCCAGATGATTATAAAAACTATAAAATTAGAAACGAAGATAGCCTTGAGGTTGATTTATCTAGTTCAAACCTTTTTGATATTAATAGATATGCAGGATTAGATAGGATTGAGAGTGGTATAAGAACTAACTATGGTATTATTTTTAAAGAAGTACAAAGTAATGGAGACATAATAGGAGGATCAATAGGACAAAGTTATAACAGTAACCAGCAACAATTATTTAATGAGATGAGTGGATTTAAAAATAATTATTCCGAATTTGTGGGGAGTTTAAATTTAAATAAAAGCAAATATGATATTAAATATGATTTTAGACTATCAGACAAACTTAAAATTAAGAGAAACTCTGTTGAAGGTTCAACTTCATTTATTAAAACAAACTTTAATTTGTCCTATATTCAATTAAAGGCCTTTGCAAGTGCTAGGCATGACGATACTGAACAAATTAATTATAGAGTTTCAAGAAATATAAGTAATAGTTGGAATATTTCATTTTCTCAAGTAAGAGACTTAGCAGGAGCAAAATATTCATCTCCCTTAAGAACTAGTTTTTCGCTAAACTTTAATAATGAATGTGCACTTGTGCAAGTCGGATTTGCGAGAGATAAATCATATGATATTGACATTCCAGCAGAAACTAATTTAAGTTTTAATATAAAGCTATTTGGATTTTAAATGAAAACTATTTTAAAATTAATATTATTGTTGCTTTTTTCATATTGTACCAGTTTAAGTGCAATTAAAATTGAGATTATAGCAAAGGTGAATAATCAGGTTATAACCAACATAGATCTGGAAAATCGCCTGAACTTAGCGTTGGCTATATCTAATTTACCTGGTGATGAAGAAATAAGGAAGCAACTAAAAAGACAAATATTGGATGTTTTAATAGACGAAAATTTAAAAATACAGGAATCAGGCAGGCTTGGAATACTAGTCTCTAGTGACGAAGTTTACGCTGAAATAAAAAGGCTTGAGAGAAACTTAAACTTGCAAACTAATAGTTTAGTGAAATCTTTAAAAGAAAAAAATATATCTGAAAATGTTATTTATAATCATATAAGAAGCCAATTACTATGGAATAAAATTATATCATTTACTATTGCAAACAACATTTCTGTAACAGATAAGCAGAAGGAAGAAAATTTACAAAGTTTTATAAAAAACTCAGGGGAAATTGAATATAATATTTCTGAAATATTTATATCTAACTCTGAAGAAAATAATACCTCTTTATCACAAGAGAAACTAGAATTCATATTATCTGAGGTAAATATATCAAATTTTCAGTCTATAGCTCAACAGTTTTCTGATGGAGCAGTAAATATTAATAACTGGTTTAGAGAAAGTATGCTTAATAATGAAACGGTAAAGCAAATTAGACCATTAAATATTGGCGAAATTTCAAAACCTATTAAAAGTTCCATTGGATATCATATATATCTGATAAATGACAGAAGGAAAACAAAAAAAATAGTGGAAAATGAAAAACTTTATAATTTAAGTCAAATATTTTATAAAATAACTGAAGATAATAAAAAAGATTTTGATGACTATGTAAAAAAACTTGAATCTTTGAAAATATCAATAAAAGGGTGCGATAACCTAGAAAAAGAAATAAAAAATAATCAATATAGTGCAGGTGGTAGCTTAGGAGTATTATCTGCAGATTCTATAGATCCAAAATTTTTAGAAGTAATACAAAGTGGCTTAGATGTAGGAACTTTAAGTAAAACTATTACAACGAAACAAGGCATACATTCAATAATGTTGTGCGAGCCAGAGATTAAAGTTTCACTAGATAACCTTAAAAAGAATCTGGAACAAAGGTTGAAAATAAATAAAATTAATAATGCAGCAAGTTTACTACTTAATAGAATCAGACAAAGGGCCTTAATAGAAATAGATAACTTATAAGATAAATATGTCAAATTCTCTTAAGCTAAGAAATATATTAAATAAATATAAAATATATCCTAAAAAACAACTTGGTCAAAATTTTATTTTTGATTTTAATATATTAGATAAAATTGTTAATAACATTTTACCTATTAATAAATTTTTAATAATAGAAATAGGTCCTGGTCCAGGCGGGCTAACTAGATCTATATTTAAAAAAAACCCGCTCGAAATTATGGTAATTGAAAAAGATAATATTTTTAAGAAAAACTTAGAAGAAATATTTTTAGAAAATTCTAATATTAAAAGCCAACTAATTATAAATGATTTTTTAAAGTTAAATATAAATGAGTTAATAACAAAAAATGCTAAAATTATTTCAAATCTGCCTTATTATGTATCAACGCAGATTCTTTTAAAGGTTCTGCCTATAAATAAGAAAGTTAAAGAAATAGTGTTTACTTTTCAAAAAGAAGTAGGGAATAGAATTATTGCTAAACCAGGAAGCAAAGAATATTCAAGGCTTTCAGTAATAGTTCAATCTGTCTGCAATATATCCATAGTGCAAAAACTGCCTGCGTCAGTTTTTTTTCCCAAACCTAATGTTGATAGTAGCGTTTTAAAGTTTATACCAAAAAAAAATATTACCATAAACAATTTTGAAGCCTTGAAAGAAATAACAAAAAAGTCCTTTAATAAAAGAAGAAAAATGATCAAGAACTCACTAAAGGATATAAAAAATATATCTTATTATTTAAATAACATAGGTATTGAAGAAAATACAAGACCTGAAGATATATCTGTTCAATCATATTGTAGATTGACTAACCTTATTTTTAAAAATACTAAAGAATAGACTTTCTAACGAAGTTATTCAAACCAGTCTGCCTGTATCTTTTAAGTCTTTCTGCATCTAGTATGGCTCTTAATTTTTTTAAAGTTTGTGTTAGATCATCATTAATAATAACATAGTCATATTCAGCCCAATGCGTAATTTCTGATACTGCCTCAGACATTCTTTTTTTTACTTCTTTATTAGTATCTTGAGCTCTATTTAAAAGTCTTTTCTCTAATTCCTTTGTTGAAGGAGGCAAAATAAAAACAGTAACAAGATATTTAGACTCTTTTTCTTTAATTTCCTGAGTTCCCTGCCAGTCTATATCAAACAATATATCTTTTCCTGCTTGAAGTTTTTTCATAATAGGGCCTTTTGGTGTACCATATTTATTACCAAATACAGTTGCATGCTCTAAAAACATATTTTGATTTATCATAGTATCAAAACGTTTTTCAGTAACAAAAATATAGTCTTCTTTATTTTTTTCTTTCTTTCTAGGTTTTCTAGTAGTTACTGATATAGATAGCTCTATATTTCTATCTTTTTCTATTAACTTTCTCGCTAATGTAGTCTTCCCTGCTCCTGAAGGAGATGATATGACCAACATTATTCCTGACCTTTTTATTTTATTATTTATTTTCATTTTTTTCTGTAAGTTTTTTTCTCCAAATAATTACATTCTCCTGGTGTTGCTTTAAAGTAGCACTAAATCTATGACCTTTCTTTCCATCTGCAACAAAATATAAATAGTTTGTTTCTATAGGATTCATTGCTGCATTTAATGCTATTTCTCCTGGATTGCATATTGGAGTTATTGGTAAACCTTTTCTAGTATAAGTGTTCCATGCGTTATCATTTCTTAAATCAAATTTAAAAATCTTTCTTGTTTTCTCTTCAGAAAACAAATTCTTAGCATATAGAATTGTTGGATCAGATTGTAACTTCATATTTTTTTTTAGTCTATTATGAAATACACTAGACACTATAAATTTTTCTTCTGCCTTTATTGTTTCTGCCTCTATTATAGAAGCCAGCTTAATTAAGTCTAGTTTAGTTTTTAATATTTTTGATTGATTATGCCAAATCTTATTTACTACATTTTCCATCTTATTTTGCATTCTTTTAACTATTTTTTCTTTTTCTTCACCTCTTAAAAAAAAATAGGTATCAGGAAACACAGATCCTTCGTTAAGTAATCCATCCAGTTTTCCAACTAGAAATTTATTCTTATTAATAATTTCAATGACCGTTTCAACAGTAGTACATTCAGGTATTACTATTTTTCTGTAGTAAAACTCTCCATTTTTTAGAATATCTATTACACTAGAAAGTGAAGTTTTACCGGAAAATAAGTATTCACCCGACTTTAATTTATTTTCCAATTTTATAACTTTAACAAAAATTTTAAAAAAGAAAGAACTTTTAATTACATTTTCTTTTTTTAATAGGTCAGCTATTTCATTAGTTGAATAGCCACTTTTAATGAATACAACTTTTTCTTCGCTAGCCTCATTGCTTGAAACACTGAATATTAAAATTGGAGATATTAAAAAAAAAAAATTACAATAAGACTTTTATTTAATTTCATCTAGGTTTGCCTACTATTATTGAAGCATTAGTGCCTCCAAAACCAAAAGAGTTAGATAAAGCTGTTCGAATCTTTTTTTGTTTTGCCTCTTTGGCTACAAGGTCAATTTCTAAAGGATTTTTACAAGGATTTTCTAAATTCAAAGTAGGTGGTGCAATGTCATAATAGGTTGCTAGTATACTAAAAATAGCTTCTACAGCACCGGCTGCTCCTAAAAGATGTCCTATGGATGATTTAGTAGAACTCATACTTATTTTGTCACTTTGATTTACAAAAAGCCTAGAAACTGATTCCAGTTCTATTTCATCTCCTAAGGGTGTAGAAGTTCCATGAGCATTAATATAATCAATTTCATCAATATTTATATTACCATTTGTTAATGCAGCTTGCATGCATCTAAATCCACCGTTTCCATCAGCAGCTGGTGCGGTTATATGGTATGCATCTCCTGTTAAACCATACCCTAAGACCTCCGCATATATCTTAGACCCTCTTTTTTTAGCGGTTTCATAGTTCTCTAGAACTACTATGCCTGCTCCCTCTCCCATAACAAAGCCATCCCTTTGATTATCCCAAGGTCTTGAGGCCTTTTCTGGTGTATCATTAAAATTTGTGGATAGTGCCCTAGCTGCGGCAAAACCAGCAATACCTAACCTACAAACTGCTGCCTCAGATCCTCCTGCTATCATTATATCCGCTTCACCTGCTTTTATAATTCTTGTTGCGTCTCCTAAAGCGTGTGCTCCTGTCGAACAGGCCGTAACTACGGAGTGATTAGGACCTTTAAAGCCATATTTTATAGATATTTGACCTGAAGCTAAATTTATTAAACAAGATGGAATAAAAAAAGGGCTCATTCTTTTTGGTCCTTTTAAACTAAGGGTTTCATTTGCCTTTGCTATTGATTGCAATCCTCCAATCCCAGAACCAATTAAAACTCCGGTCCTATTTGAACTCTCTTCATCTAAATCTTCAATTCCAGCGTCTTTTATAGCTTGACCTGCGGCAGCCACTGCAAATAATATAAAATCATCAACCTTTCTTTGATCCTTAGGTTCCATATATTTATTAGCATCAAAGCCAAAATCTTGATCTAAGGTTGGAATTTGCCCTGCTATTTTTACGTTCAAATCTTCTGTATCAAAAGAATTAATTTTATTAATTCCGGACTTAGATTCTATCAGTTTTTTCCAGGTATCCGTAACATTAGCGGCCAAAGGCGAAACCATGCCTATTCCAGTAACTACTACCCTAGTCATATTTTACCTAGGCGTTTTCTTCTATATAATTAATAGCATCCTTAACGGTAATAATTTTTTCTGCTATATCGTCAGGAATTTCACAACTAAACTCTTCTTCAAATGCCATAACTAATTCAACAGTATCCAAACTATCAGCACCCAAATCATCTATAAAAGAAGCAGTTTCTGTAACTTTTTCATCATCTACTCCCAAGTGTTCTACTACAATTTTTTTTACTCTTTCTGAAATATCACTCATACTAATACCTTTCTTTTAGATATAAAATATCTATACTATTTTAAAAATTTTTCAAATACTTTATGTAAAAAAAAATAAAGTATTATTTACATTAACATTCCTCCATTTACATGAAATGTCTGACCAGTAATATAACTAGACTTATCACTTGCTAAGAATTTAGTCAAATTAGATATATCTTCTGGCATACCGATTCTACGAGCAGGAATATTTTCTATAATTTTTTCTTCATTTTTTTCTATAATGTTTTTAGTCATCGCTGTATTTATAAAGCCTGGTGCTATACAATTTGCAGTAATGCCTCTGCTTGCTACTTCTAAAGCTATAGATTTAGTCATAGCTTCAATTCCAGCTTTAGATGCTGCATAATTAGATTGTCCTATATTACCAGAAGAACCTATTACAGAAGAAATACTTATAATTCTTCCAAATCTATTTTTAATCATAAACTTTAAAATTTCTTTAGTTAAGAAAAATACACTATTTAAATTTAGATTAATTACATCCAACCATTCCTCCTTTTTCATTCTTAATGCTAAATTATCTTTAGTAATTCCTGCATTATTTATTAAAATATCAATTTTATTATCAAATGAATTATTAATTTTATTGATTATATTTTCTATATTATTTAAGTTACTAAAATCACATTCAACGTATTCTGCCTTTTCATTAAGACTTTCTGATAGCCTTTTTAGTTTTTCATTTCTTGTTCCAGTTAGTAAAATATTATTATTATTTGCATCAAAGGTTCTAACAATAGCTTCACCTATTCCTCCAGTTGCTCCAGTGATTAATATATTTTTATTTTCTATTTTCATTTATTTCTTTCAACATAATTTTCTATATTTTGAATTGTAGAAATAGAAATTGCTTCAAATTGATTATCAGAATTCATTCTTTTAATCATATTTGTTAATGTGCTACCATTTCCTAACTCTATAAATTGTTCTGTTCCTTTATGCAACATAAATTCAATACTCTCATACCACCTTACTGTAGAGAAAGTTTGCATAAATAATGATTTCTTAAGATCATCTAAATCTAAATTTGGCTTAGCAGAGTAATTACAAACTATTGGCACAGAAGGACTTCTGAAATTAAGAGTTTTAAAAGATTTTTCAAGCTTTAATGCCGTCTCTTTCATATATCCGCAGTGAAAAGGAGCACTTACCATAAGCTTAACTCCTTTTATTTTATTTTTCTTAGTGTAATCTAAAACCATATCTATTGCTTCTGTATCTCCAGAAATTACTATTTGATTAATAGAGTTATAATTTGCTATCTCACAAATTAAGTTGCTGGGTACATTTTTTATTATTTCTTTAACTTGATGAATATCTATTCCAATGAGTGCAGCCATTGATCCTTTTCCTGGCTGTAAGGCACTTTGCATACTTTTACCCCTAATTTTAAGCAGTTTTGCTACTTCCATTAAATCTAAGCAGTCAGTTGCTACTAGAGATGTATATTCCCCTAATGAATGTCCAGCACAATATTTTACTTCCTTAAACTGTTCACCGTATTCTTTTCGCAGAGTTTCTAATAAAGCAATTGATACCGTCATTATTGCTGGCTGAGCATTTTCAGTTAATGTAAGTTCTTCTAAAGGTCCTTCAAAAATAAGCTTAGATAGGTGTTGAGATAAACTATCATCAACAATTTCAAATATGTCTCTTGCTACACTAAAACTGTCAAAAAGTTCTTTTCCCATTCCTACTTTTTGAGAACCTTGCCCAGGAAAAACTAGTACTTTACTCATTTAAACCTTTTTAATTTATTAAATATACTATAAAATATAAAATAAAACTTGCAAGTAACTCAAATTTTACTATATTTCAAGTTTTAATATTAAAATATTTAATTATGCAATTATATGAAACTATATATATAGTCAAGCAAGATTTAGATAGTAAATTAATCAAAGACGTAGAAGATAAATATGATAATTTGTTAAAATTGAATAAAGCTACCATTGAATATAAAGAAAATTGGGGCTTAAGAAATTTAGCATACAAAATCCAAAATTATAAAAAAGGTTATTATTACATGGTGGTATTTAATTCAGACTTACATGCCTTAGAAGAACTGGAGAGAAATTTTAGAATTGATGAAAATGTAATAAGATTTTTAACCACAAAAATTTCTGAAGTTCCAAATGAACCGTCGCATATAATGAAAGCTAAAATAGAGAAAGAAAATACTGAAAATATGCTCCCTGAAGCTAATCTTGCAAGTAATGAGAGTTAAAATGAGAAATAGTCGAAGTCAAGATAATAATAGAAATAATAGAAATAATAATCAAAAGAAACAATTATTTACTAAGAAATTTAAAAGTTGTCCTTTCAGTGGGAAGCATTCTCCTAAAATTGATTATAAAAATGTCAAATTATTGGAAAGGTACATATCAGAAAAGGGGAAAATTGTTCCTAGCAGAATTAGTTTTGTATCAAGTTCTAAACAAAGACTCCTATCAAAAGCAATAAAAAAAGCTAGAACTTTGGCTTTAATTTCACACGTAGGAAAATCTAGATAATGGATATAATTTTATTAGAAAAAATATCTAAACTAGGAGATATAGGGGAGACAGTAAAGGTAAAAAGTGGATTTGCCAGGAATTACCTCTTTCCTAATAAAAAAGCAATAAGAGCTACTGAAGAAAATAAAAAAGTATATGAAGAAAAGAAAGAGGAATTAGAAAAAGCAAATCTAGAAAAAATAAAGAGTGCTAAAGAAAAAGTAGGGCTTTTGCCTAAAAAAGTTAAAATTTATAGAGAAGCCAGTGAGCAAGGTGCATTGTTTGGCTCTGTTACATCAAGAGATATTGTTAAGGAATTTAATGATGATAATATTAATATATCTGCTAAAGATGTTATTTTAAAATCAAACATCAAAAATATAGGTGAATATGAAGTAGAAGTTGTTCTTCATCCAGAGGTAATATCTAAGATTAAAGTCTATGTAAGAAATATAGAAGAATCAGTTGCAAAATAATAAAAGATAATAGGTATATTAAAACTTATTTTTAAGAAATTTAATTTATCCACAATTTTCAAGATAAAAAAAAGCTTATTTTTTAAGATAAATTTAGTTTTTCCACAAAGTTATTAAACCCGTTTTTTTTTTTTAAATTATAAGTTTATTTTAATTTTATTTTAATAAATAATTTAATATGGAAAAAATTGACAATCATAGTAAAATAGATATTCTAAATAACACTAGAAACCCAGAAAATCAATTCCCACATGACAATGAAGCAGAAGAGATACTAATTGGAGCTTTAATAAGTCAAAATAGTTGCATTGAACTTATAGAAAATGGACTATCAAATTATCATTTTTATGTGCCAATGCTAGGAAGAATTTTTAAAGCTGTTATAGAATTAACTAATAAAGATCAAATTGCAAACCCATTAACGCTAGATCATTATTTTTCAGATGATGAAGCTTTTAATGAGATAGGAGGAAAAAAATACTTAAATAGTTTATGTGAGGGTAATTTAGGTTCAAGCATTGTAAAAGACTATGCAAATTTAATTATAGAGTTATACAATAAAAGAGAACTTATTAAAATAGCACAAAATATTTTTACCAATTCTAAAAAGCTAGATTATGAAAAGAGTTCAATAGATTTAATTGAAGATATCGAGTCTAAATTATTTGATCTTTCCGAGAATAGAAATTTAGAAAATAATAGGCTTATTCCTTTTTCAGACTCTATTAACCTCGCAATGACTACTGCTAATGAAGCACATAAAAATAAAGGAAAATTATCTGGAATATCCTCAGGATTTTTAGCGCTAGATAACCTATTAGGGGGTCTTCATAGATCTGATCTAGTTATATTAGCAGGAAGACCATCAATGGGAAAAACAGCGTTAGCAACTAATATCGCATACAGTGCAGCCTCAAATAAAAATGACAACAAAACAGTTGCATTCTTTTCTTTAGAAATGTCTGCTGAGCAGCTTGCTAATAGAATTTTAGCTGAGCAAGCGTTATTATCTTCAGATAAAATTAGACGAGGAAAACTCTCTAAAGATGACTTTATAAACTTATCAAAAGTAAGCAAAGAAATTTCTAGTAATAGACTTTTTATAGATGACACACCTGCTTTAAATGTATCTACTTTAAGAACAAGGGCAAGGAGACTTAAAAGAAAGCTTAACGGAGAATTGGGATTAATTGTAGTAGACTATTTACAACTTATGAGAGGAAGCAAGAGATATGAAAATAGAGTTCAAGAAATTTCAGAGATTACCCAAGGTTTAAAATCTGTTGCAAAAGAGTTAGATGTTCCTATCTTAGCATTATCACAACTGTCAAGAGCAGTTGAGCAAAGAGAAGATAAAAGACCTCATCTTGCAGACCTGAGGGAATCTGGAACTATAGAACAGGATGCTGATGTAGTTATGTTCATATACAGACAAGAGTATTACGAGGAAAGATCAGAGCCTCAGTCCTCTGGAGCAGAAAACTCTGTAGCTTTTCAAGAAAGATATTTAAAATGGCATGAGAACCTTAAAAAATGCAAAAATTTAGCTGATGTAATTATTGCCAAACAAAGGCATGGTCCTATTGGTTCTTTGCAATTACATTTCGAAGCAAAGTTTACAAAATTTTCAAATCTTACAGACGAAAAGAAGCAACCCAGAAACTTTAATTAAAAATGAAATATGTTAATAAAGAATTTAATGCTATTTTAAATATAAATTCTGAAAATATAAAAAAAAACTATCTTACACTTAAAAAACTGGCTAAAGATGCAGAGGTCGCTTCATGTGTAAAAGCTAATGCTTATGGGCTTGGTATGATAGAAATATGTTCAATTTTAAAAAAAATGAAGTGCAAAAGTTTTTTTGTAGCTACAGTTGAAGAAGCCTTATTATTGAGAAATAAATTTAAAAGTATTAATATATATCTTTTGAATGGAATTAATAATATTAGTGATTGTAAAAAACTAGTCAAAAATAGAATTATAATTGTTATTAATAATACTTCACAATTTCTAATTTTAAAAGAAGCATATAATTATTTTAATTTTAAAATCCTGTCAGGCATCCATTTAGATACGGGGATGAATAGACTTGGATGGAGTCAAGAGGACATTGATAAATATTATATGTTTTTAAAAAAATATTTAGACCTTAAATTGGTTATGACTCACATGATCTCCTCAGAAAAAAAATCTTCCTTAAATAGAAAGCAACTTGATAAATTCAATAAAATAAAAAAAAAATTTTCATTTAATAAAAATATAAAATTTAGCCTTTCTAATTCAAATGCTATTTTTTTAGGAAAAAATTACCATTTCAATTTAGTTAGAGCAGGAGGTTTTTTATATGGATTAGATCTCTCAAATAAAAATCAAAGTAAAACAGTTGTATCATTGCAAGCGAAGGTTATACAAATAAGTAAAGTTAACGCTGGTAAAAGTATAGGTTATGGTGCTGAATATATTGCAAAAAAAAATTTAAAAATAGCTACTCTTGCAATAGGATATGCAGATGGACTTCCAAGGAATTATAAAGGATATGCTGTCTATAAAAGTAATAAAGTACCTTTTGTAGGAAGAATTTCTATGGATTTAAGTTGTATAGATGTAACCAAATTAAAAAAAATTAGCGTAAATGATTGGGTTGAAATTTTTGGAAGAAAATTATCTGTATCGCTTTTCTCTGACACCTGTAATACCATACCATATGAAACCACTTGTAGAATTGGACCTAGAGTAAAAAGAATTTATAATATATAGTATAAAAAAAAGTTGAGGAAATATTGAGTTTTATAAATAATCTTAATCATCTAGATATATTAATTTTAGTAATTACTATTATTTCTATGATTTATGGATACATTAGGGGATTAGTTAAAGAGACTCTTTCAATTATATCTATTTTTTTCTCAGGATATATTTCCACCATTCTGTACCCAGATATTAGTCTTTTTATTAAAGAGTATATTGATATGGCTTTACTGGCCGATAGCATATCATTTGTTATTTTGTTTATTATAATTTATTCTACAATAAATATTTTTAGTAACATCATAGTAGTAAGTTTATATAAAACACAATTAAAAATATTTGATAAGAATTTTGGTATTATATTTGGTTTTTTAAGATCCTTATTAATTTTTTCATTATTAAATATATTATTTAGTTGGGTTATATGGAAAAAAGATAGACCATATTGGTTAGAGAATTCTAAATCAATAATTTTAGTAAATTATACTAGTAAAAAAATACTCGATTCATTACCAGAAAAAAACCTGAGGAAAATAAAAGAAATTTTTGGAATTTCTTTAAATTCTTCCATATATATTTTACCCAAAAATCAAAATAACATAGAAAAATATAATGAGCCTATGATTGATAATAACTCTGGAGAAATTAATAAGGGTTATACTGATAATGACAATGATTCTTTAAATAAACTTTTTAATATAGAAAGTGATGAATAATTAAAATGAACATAGACTTTGATGATAGAATAAGAGATAAGTGTGGTATTTTTGGTGTATTTGGACATAAAGATGCATCCGCTTTAACTGCTTTAGGACTACATGCACTGCAACACAGAGGTCAAGAAAGTGCTGGAATAGTATCCTTTGATGGAAAAAATTTCAATAATCAATTATACTTAGGTTTAGTTGGAGATTATTTTACGAAAGAAAATGTTATTAAAAAGTTGCCTGGAGATTCAGCTTTAGGACATGTCAGATACTCTACTACGGGAAAAACTTTATTCAAAAATATTCAACCGCTATTCGCAGATCTTCTTGGAGGAGGGTTGGCCTGCGCTCATAATGGAAATCTTACAAACGGTATAGAGTTAAGAAAAAAATTAGTCAAGCAAGGAGCTATTTTTCAATCTACTTCTGATACAGAGGCCTTAATTCATCTAATTTCTAAAAGTAAAGAAAAAAGTATAGTAAAAAAAATTATAGATGCGTTATTTGATATTAAAGGAGCATACAGTTTTGGTTTGCTCACAAATAAAAAATTAATTGGTATAAGAGATCCATTAGGTATTAGACCTCTAGTAATTGGATCTCTTGGAAACGCCGTTATAATTTCCTCAGAAACATGCGCTCTTGATATTATTGGAGCAAAATTTGAAAGAGAAGTTAAAAATGGGGAAATAGTGGTAATAGATAAAGATGGAATTAAAAGTTATAACCCTTACTCTAATATTACTGAAAGACCTTGTATATTTGAATATATATACTTTGCAAGACCAGATAGTATTCTTGGAGGAAGAAATGTTTACGAATGTAGAAAAGAAATGGGTAAACAATTAGCAAAAGAGTCTCCCATTATAGGAGATATTATTATTCCCGTTCCAGACTCTGGCGTACCTGCTGCCTTAGGCTATTCCGAAGAGTCTAATATTCCTTTTGATTTAGGAATAATAAGAAATCATTATGTAGGCAGAACATTTATTGAACCAACTCAAAAAATTAGACAATTAGGAATAAAACTAAAGCATAATCCTAATAGAGAATTGATTAAAAATAAAAAAGTTATTTTAATAGATGACTCAATTGTTAGGGGTACAACGGCAAAAAAAATAATTGAAATGGTAAGGGAGGCCAATGCCTCTGAGGTCCATATGAGAATATCAAGCCCTCCCATTAGATTCCCAGACTACTACGGGATAGACACCCCAAAAAAAGAAGAACTAATTGCATCCACACATAATATAGAAGAGATGCGAAAAGAGTTTAAGCTAGATTCCCTTCATTTTTTATCTGTACAAGGGCTTTATAAATCTATGGGATTTAAAGAAAGAAATGACAAATTTCCTCAGTTTACAGATCATTGCTTTACAGGCGATTATCCAACAGATCTACCAGATAGAGATGAAGGAGTTCTTTCATCTCAATTATCATTACTAAGCGACAATTAACTTTTTTTTATATAAGGATTCTTAGAAGACAACAGATTAATTCTAATTGGAATACCTTCCAAACTATAATTGTCTCTAATTTTATTTACTATATATCTTTTGGCAGTTTTTGGTACTTTTGAGTTTTTATTATGATAAATTGAAAAAGTTGGAGGCCTAATTTTATTCTGAGCTATGTATTTAAATTTTAATGATCCTGTATAATTTTGACTTGTAGAGTTTTTCCAAATATTGACAAACCATTTGTTCAAGTCAGCAGTTGTAATTTTTTTATTCCACTTTATGTATAATTCAATAATTTTGTCTAATATTTTTTCTCTATTTTTATTTTCAATAGAGGATAAAAAAAGAGCATTAACTCCTTTGACATCAAAAAAAATATTATTTAATTTACTTAATATTTCTTTTTCTTTTTTCTCTTTATTTTTAATAAGGTCCCATTTATTGAAAATTAGTAGAATAGATCTACCTTCTTTAATTATATAATTTGATAAGAAAATATCCTGGCTTGAAATATTATTTTTTGCATCTATTACTAATATAACGCAATTAGCATATCTTATTTCTTTTCTAGAGAAATATGCTGAAGCTTTTTCTAATGTTTCATTTATTTTTTTCTTTCTTCTTAATCCTGCTGTATCTATAATTTCAAAATTATATTCTTTATAATTAGTTATAGATAAAATAGAGTCCCTTGTGGTTCCAGAAATAGGTGCAGTTACTACTCTATCAGAACCATATAATAGATTATATAAAGTAGACTTGCCTACATTGGGTTGACCTACTATTGAGATTCTAATATTTTTTAAGTTAACAGCTTTTTTAATATTAGTAGTAGTTTTTTTTTTTCTATTTTCTAATTTAGACTTAAGTGCTAAATATAAAACATTCAAAGAATTTTTATTCAATGCAGTAATTTCAATATATTCACATCCAAATTCATTTAATTGATATAGAAAATCAGAAGCTTTTTTCAATTCAGACTTGTTTGCCAATAATATAATTTTTTTTCCACTCATTCTTAGCACATTCCAACATTCCTTATCTTCTGAAGTTAAATTTGTACTACTATCCACAACAAAAAATACTATATCTGCTAAAGCAACTTGGCTTTTTATTTGTCCATTAAGTTTCATATTTAACTGGTCTTTTCTTGAGTTGAAACCAGCAGTATCTATAAGATTAAACTCTAAATCATTTATCTCGCATCTTATAGTTTGGTAATCCCTAGTTAACCCGAATTCATTTCCAGTGATTGCTTCCTTTTTCCCAAGTAAAGTGTTAAATAAGGTTGACTTGCCTACATTAGGTCGGCCTACTATAACAACATTTGATAATATTTTATTCAATTCTTACTATATCTCCGTTTTTAAGCATTAAATATAATTTTTCTTTCACTACAAAGGGACTAGACGATGGCAAATAGGATAGTGTTTTTATTTTCTCTATACTTCCTAAAAAAGGGTCCATTATTAATATTTTTTTATCCCCTCCTACTATCATTAATTTATTATTAATTAAAATTGGCGAGTACCAAATATCAAAATTATTTCCAGATAATTTTTCGTCTATCTGCATGCTCCATCTTGTTCCGCCACTAATTAAATCTAAACAAAATATTTCCTTATTATTATTTATTAGAAATACACTATTTCCATTTACAGCTGGAGTATGTGACGAATAAAATTCCCTAGTCCAAACTCTGCTACCTGTTTTTTTATTTATTAATGTTACTTTACCAATAGCACTTGCCAATATTACGAAATTTTCCTTAATAACAGGTATCGCATCAATATCAGTAAAAGAATTTGTAGTTTCTTTTATTTCTATATCAATAAAAGTATTTCTCCAAATTTGTTTTCCATTAATTGAATTTAATCCAAAGTAATCTCCATTCGAGTAAGCTGCTATTACTATATTATCATCTACAGCAACTTTAGGACTATTAAGTAAAGTTGTATTATTAAATATACCTTGGTGTTCCCACAATACAGTTCCTTCATCTATATCTATTACCATCAGCTTATTACTTAGGGTTAAAGAAAATACCTTGTTATCAAAGATAGTAGGAGAAGACCTAATAGGGATATCAATGTCTTTAATCCAAATCTCGTTTCCATTTTCTAAACTTAGACAAATAATTTCGCCGTAAGGTGAGTTAACAAGTAACTTATTTTTATAGATAGCCAACCCTCCCCCAATGCTATGTCCTTTATCTCCTTTTAAAGTAATATTCTTTTTCCAATTTGTTTTTTTATTTATTAAACTATATGAAATAATATTACTATCAGCATCTATAAAATAAATGTTATCATTATAAATTACAGGCTGGCTCAATATTTTATTTCTACTAGACTCTCCTGCCCCAGAAGTTACTAACTTTATTTTAGAGAAGTTTGTATTAGATTTAAAGTTTAATGATTCATGAGTAGGTGAATTGTAAGTTTGCATCCAATTATTTTTTGAAATTAACTCCTCTAATTCTACCTTCGTTTGACTTACTTCAGGAACAGTTTCCTTTGATCCTTCTTTTAATATTGAGACTCTTTTTCCTGGTAATTTTATTTTTTTTTCTTCAAACCCTAAAAACTCTCTAGTTCCACAACTAGTAAATAGCAAAAGAAATTGAAAAAGAAATAAAAAATTAACTACTGTTTTCATAATACAGATTAACATTATTAATCATTTCTATTGCTCTACTTCTAATTGAGCTTGATGCTTGTTGATTATTAATTATTTTATTAAAATTTTTCAATGCAGTGCTATAGTCTTTTTTTTGAAAGTAATAGTGACCTCTTAATTCGTATGCTAACATTGCCCACATTCCTCCATAGGACAATAAGTTATTTATATTAGCATCAAAATTTTCTGTATTTCCTTTTTCTAGATATACTTGTGCATAATAAAAGTTAATAATTCTTTTTAATCCATTAGATTTTACATTATTTTCTATTTTTATAAGTGTTTCTAAGGCAGAGTCTAATTCATTTTCTTCAAGATATAACTTGAAAATAAGCAAATTAGATAAATCTTTATAAGCTCCTTTATCTAATTTTTCTAATTTTATAAGTTCCTGCTTTGCCCTTTTTGGGTCTGTTTCAATTATTGATAAAATTTCTACGTAATACTCTGATAGTTTAGCTTTTTTATTATTTTTACTATTACTATATAATGAAAAACCTATAGCAACTATTAATAAAAAAGAGGTAATACCTATAATTCTAAATTTAAACTTATTAAAAAAAGATTTTATCTTATCAAGATAAACCTCATTATCTATGTCTGAAAAAGGATCACTCAAAATAATTACCTCATTTTTTATTTGTTTATTAACTGCTATTTTTTTACAATATAATTTAAATAATACATTGAATTTATAAAAAAAAAATGAAAATTTTAGTTAATAATGTAAATATAAGCTATAATAAAGTAGGTAGTGGACCACCTCTATTACTATTACATGGCTACCCTCAAAATAAGTTAATGTGGAGAAAAATTATACCTTTGCTTTCAAAACATTATACCGTAATTTCCTCTGATTTAAGAGGATATGGTGATAGTGATAAACCAATTTCTGAAAAGGTTAATTTATACAGTAAACGGGAAATGGCAAAGGATCAAATTTTCTTGATGAAAAAGTTAGGTTTTGACAGTTTTTTTGCCATTGGCCATGATAGAGGAGCAAGAGTTTTTCACCGAGCAGCATTAGATTATTCTGATTCGATTAAAAAATTAGTATTAATAGATATTGTTCCCACAAATCATATTTATCAGAACTTAACTAAAGAAATTTCACAAAGCTTCTTCCATTGGTTTTTCTTAAGTCAAAAAAGTCCTTTTCCCGAAAAAATTATTTTAAATAATAAAAGTTTTTATATAAAGAGTATGCTAGGCCGACTTGGTTCAGTAAATAATTTCCTAAATAATGATATAATTGAAATCTATATTAAAAAGTTTTCAAAAAAATCAATATTTGCTTCTTGTGAAGATTATAGAGCAGGAGCAACTATAGACCTTAAACATCAGCTAATGGATAAAAATAAAATAGCATGCCCTACTCTTATATTATGGGGAGATAGTAGCCTTGTTGGAAAGAACTTTAAACCTTTAGAGGTTTGGAAGAGTTATTGCAAAATTTTAAAAGGATATGCTCTTAAAGGAGGCCATTATTTACCTGAAGAAAACCCAAAAGAAGTAGCATCAAAAATTAATAATTTTTTAATGTAGTTTATTACCCTCTACCAATATAAGGCATTTTATTTGCCATTATAGTCAAGTTTAAAATGTTTGTATCTAAAGGCAATTTTAATATATTAATTATTGTTTCAGCTACATGGTTTACATCCATCGTAGCTTCTTTTAGCTTTTTACCATTAGGCTGTATTACCCCTTCCTTAAAACTTCTAGTAAGTTTTGTTTCAGCATTACCTATATCTATTTGACTGCAAACTATGTCATCATTTCTTCCATCTAAAGCTATGCTTTTTGTCAGACCTGTAACTGCGTGTTTAGAAGTAGTATATGCTACGCTTCCTGGTCTTGGAGTATAGGCAGATATAGAACCATTGTTTATTATTCTACCTCCCCTAGGTTTCTGTTTTTTCATCAATTTATATGCAAACTTAGCACAAAGAAACATGCCATTAATATTAACATCAATTACTTTTTTCCAATCCTGAAAATTTATTTCATCAATGGTCTTAGTCTTTAACCCAATTCCTGCATTGTTAAAAAGAACATCTAACCTTTTATACTTCTTATCTACCTCTAAAAATAATTTTTGCACTTCTGTTTCCACGGAAACATCACAACTAAAAATTTGACAAAAACCTTTATTTTTATTTTTTTCAGATTTCTTTTTAGTTTTAATCAGTTTATCTGTATTTCTGCCTACTAAAAATACATGCCATCCTTCTTTTAATAAAGCTAAAGCAACTGCTTCTCCTATACCTGAGCCAGCTCCTGTTACAATAGCTACCTTATTATTATTTATTTTTTTTTTCAATCTGATCACCAAAAGCAACCTTAAGAAGAGGCTTAATAACTTCATCTTTTAGATTAATACCCACTCCACACTTAATTTTTAAATTATTATACTCTTTTTTATATGTCTCTAATCCTAGACTTTTTGCTTTTTCAATTATTGTTTCTTTTTCTTTTTCTGGAGTGAGTGGATCTAAATACAATCGTTGAAGTTTTAAAAAAGAAAATGGATTTCCATAAGTATAAGGATTATTATTAATTTCTTCTAAATTATTTTTTTTATGTAAAGGGCATCCATCTAAGCAGGCATAACATTCAATACATGATGTTAAATTATGATATGAATGATCAGCCTCTACGTTTAAGTTATTTTTAATTGAAATATTATTATAACCTTGCATTTGCCTTGATATGCCATCTCTTTTGACTACAAAGTCCTTTATCTTAGGTAAAGTTGCAATAGGACTAATTTTATCACCATCCTTTACTCTAGCTCTACAAGCTAATCTAGGTTTATCATTTACATCTATTGTACAAACTCCACAATTACGAGCTCTGCATCCATATCTAAAAGCTAAATCATCTATTTCATTTTCTTGAGCTTGTAATAATACGTCCAAAGCCATAGGTCTTTCGTCAAAATCTCTTTTAATATAGTTATATTCTACATATTTTTTCTTGTTATCTCTAAAGAGTTCCAACTTAAGTGTTATAAATTCATCTTTTTCCATACGAATGCCTAATAAGTAATATTCTGACTTTCACCTGGCGCAGCAGCAGAGCTACCTGGCTCAATTTTAATTACTTTTTTGTTTTCGCCAAGGATTTTCTTATATTTTTTTTCTATAATAGAATCTCTTATATTAAGTGGTAGATAACGTAATATCCTGGCTTTTAATAGTCTAGACTTTTCATTTATTTTATAAATAATTAATCTTTTAAATTCAGTTCTAGTTCTGGGCAACTTTGTAACCTTAAAACCTAATCTACTATCAAAGTTTACTACAGTTGAATAAGGTTTTGAAAATATACTAGATGCTCTTCTGTCCAATCTAACATGCCCTCCAACACTTTTATCTCTCTTTAAAGAAGCTAGTGCTACAGATTTAGCTGTATAGATCATGTTTTTCAATTCTATATAGTCTATAAATTGTTGGTTCCATTTTCTTTCTAAATTTATTTTTACATTTTTTACTTTTTTTTCTAATTTTTCTATATAAGTAATTATTTTCTTTAATTTTTTTTCAGACCTAGCTGGACCTATGTTATTCCAACACTCTTTTTGAAATTCTAATTTTAATTTATATATTTTTTCAACTCCATTACTTCCAAATAAATTATCATAGTATTTTATACTTTCATCAAAATCTCTATCATCAAATGTTATTTTTTCCTTTTTAGCATAATCTGCTGCAGACTTTCCAGCTCTATATCCAAAAACAGCTAATTCTGTGAGAGAAGTTGAACCTAACCTATTCGCTCCAAATAAACCTCCCATAGCTTGACCAGCAGCATATAAACCTTTTATTTCTTCTGGATTATTTATATCCTTGCTTGTTTTAAAAGCTTTTGCATATTCATCTACTCTTACACCGCCCATTGAATAATGAGCACCAGGCCTAATTTCCCAAGGCTCCTCTGCGTTACCAGCCTTCTTCCCTAATGCTTGTCTAGCATTATTATATGCTGAAGGCAGTGCACCTTTTAAATATTTCATAAAATATTCACCTGATTTTGGTGCTAGTTTATTTGCTGTCATATCCAGATAGGCTCCTCCGTTAGGGCTTCCTCTACCATCCTCAACAGCTCTCATAATAGCTTCAGAGCATTCTGCTCTAGTCCTTAAATAAACACTGTCTAATATTATCTTATTATTATTATCTCTTAAAACACCTAAAAAACTTGCTGTAGCAGGTTCTCCAGCTAATAAACCCTCATATGAAGGAGGAGATGCAAGACAAAATGGTAAAAATTGGATTTGTTCCATATCCAGCAAATCAGCACCAGCTCTAATTGCTAAGGCATAGCTATCTCCTGTATTTCCTCTCATTGTATCAGTTTTAGGAAAAAATAAAGTTGACAATCCACCAGATGCTAATATTACAGTTTTTGATTTGATAATTAAAAGTTTACCTCTACAAGCATCATATGCTAATCCACCAACCACAATGTTTTTGTTATCATTACTAAGTTTATTGTTATCACTTTTTATTATTTCTAAAAACCAACAGTCTTCTATGTATTTTACATTTTTATATTTAATAATAGTATCCCAAATATTATGGCCAAATGCCAAACCACTATTTTTATGGCCTACTGACCTTGATTTATTATGTCCTCCCATAGCTATTGCTAAGGTCTTAGGTTTTTCAGTGTCTTTATTTATAGAAGGTCTCAATCCATTCATTCTTAAACGATCATAAGCTTCTTTACTATCTTTAGCGAAAGCCGAAGTAATTTTTTCATCTGGCAAATCAGCTCCTGCAAGCTTAATATTTTCAGATAATACACTTTCAGTATCTTTAATATCACCAGATTCTCTTACTGTCATAACACCTTCACATATTTTAGTATCCGACGAGCTCATAGGATCTTTAGATATTACGATAACATTAAGACCTTCTTCCGCAACAGCCTGTACAGCCTGACTTCCTGTACCACCAGACCCTACTACTATAACATCACATTCAAGTATATCTATATTTGTTGTGTTTTTCATATATAATTATAAAATACATTATATTATTAATTTCAAAAACAACTTTTTTTAAATTAACTTTGAAAACTTATCATGATTAACAAAAGAAACTTTATTAAAGCCTCACTTTTTTTTACTATTATAGGAATAAGTAGTTTTAAAAACTTACTTTCAGAAAGTAACTCTGATTTCAGTAAATCTAAAATAAATAAAAAAATAATAGCTAAAACAGGACAAAAAGTTCCTTCGGTAGGCATGGGTACTTGGCTCACTTTTGATGTTGGTCATAATACAAAAAAAATTTTAAAAAGAACAGAAGTTTTAAAAAAGTTTTTTGAATATGGAGGAGAATTAATTGACTCTTCCCCAATGTATGGTACCTCTGAAAGAGTAATTGGAAAGTGTTTAGAAAAAATTAACATGCCCTATAAACTTTTTTCTGCTACAAAAGTTTGGACACCTAATACTTGGCACGGGAAGCAGCAAATAAAAAACTCTTTTAATCTTTGGAAAGTTAATAAGTTTGATTTAATACAAGTTCATAATTTAGTAAATTATGAGGACCATTTAGAAAATTTATATGAACTAAAAAGAAATAAAGATATTGATTATGTTGGTATTACTACTTCTCATGGATGGAGGCATGAAAAAACTATAGATATTATGAAAAGATATGATTTAGATTTTGTTCAATTTACTTACAATATATTAGATGACGAAGCAGAAAAATATCTTTTAGATTTAGCATTTGAAAAAAATATATCAGTAATAGCAAATAGACCTTTTAAGGGGGGAAACCTTTTTAATTATACATCAAATAAGAAATTACCTAGTTGGGCAAAAGAAGAGGGGATTAATAATTGGGCATGTTTTTTTCTCAAATTTATTACTTCCCATCCATCAATTACTTGTGCCATACCCGCAACTACTAATGTAATACATATGGAGGAAAATATGAAATCCATGTATGGGTTCATTCCTGATAAGAAATTTAGGAAAAAAATGAAAAGCTATTTCAAAGAATTATAACTCATCAAAATTATATTTAAATTTAATTTAAATAATATAAAATCAAAGCTAATTTATGATTATATTTTCTAAAAAAAATAACAATGAAGCTAGCGCAATAAAAGAGTTTAAAATAGGTCAAAAATATACTGAAGAGTGGACACCAACGTTAAATGATATAAAGAAATATGCTCAACTTTCTGGGGATTATAATCCTATTCATATATATAAAGAAAGTGCAGAAAAATTAGGTTATAAACTAAACATTGTTCACGGCAACCTAACTTGTTCCTTTATATCAAAAGTTGTGGGGATGAACTTTCCAGGTAAAAATAGTTTAATCATAGAACAAAATATTTCTTTTCCTAATTCAATTTATCCTGATGATACTATCAAGTTTGATTTTATAATTTTATCAGTAAATAATGCCTTTAAAGTTCTTGAAATAAAAGTTAAAGGTATAAAAATTGATAGTAAATTTACTAATAGTATGAATACTGTCTTAAGAGGTAAGATAATATGCAAAGTTTAAAAGCGTCGCCTATTTTGATATTTGGAGCATCTGGCACTATTGGTAGTTATTCAGCTCAAATGCTGAAAAAAAATAATTTTCAAGTCCTACTTTCTAGTAGTAGAAAAAATAAGAAATTAAAAGATCTAAGTTATAGACTTAAATCAGACTATTTAGGATTCAACCTTACAAAAGACTTTGATGCTAATATGTTAAGAAAAAAAATTAAAAAATACACTTCTAGTTTAAGTGGCATAATAATATCAGTAGCCTTACCTTTTCCTAATAAGTTTTTACATAACACTGAGGATAATATTCTAATACGACAATTAAAAATTCATGTTATAGCTTTAGATAAAATTATTAAATCATGCTTGCCTTTATTAGAAAAATCTAAGAAAGATTTTGTTCCTAGAATAACATATATTTCTACTGAATATTTAATAGGGAGCCCACCTATAAAAATAGGACCCTATTTAGCAGCAAAAAGCGCTGCTACTACATATGCTAAAGTATTAGCTAAAGAATTAATAAATAAAGGTATTAAAGTTTTTATAGTTTCTCCAGGCATGATTAAATCTAACTTGACAGCTGAGCTTCCTGAAGAATATATGGAACAAATAAAAAAGGACCTGCCAGGTAAAAGACTTACATCTGCAAATGAGATAGCTTTGACAATAAATGCTATTTATAAAGGTTATTTAGATGCCTCATATGGAAATGAAATTCAAGTATCAAATGCAGAAAGAAGATAAAAACAAAGCTAAAAATGAACTAGCAGGCTACTTAAAAAGCTCAACTTATTTAGATTTAAAACCTGAAATTGCAATGCAAATAGCAAAAAGATTAGTAAAAAATAAACAAATGTTGGATAACAAGTTAAGCAATATTAAGCTTTCAATATTATCTAACTTTAATTTAGATTTTATTAAAGAATCTATAGAGTTCTGTTTATATCAAAGAGGACTAAATGCTACTATAATCACTTGTGACTATGGAACTATGATTACAGAATTAATTAATCCAAAAAGTCAAAATTATAACTTTCAACCTGAATATATTTTAATATGGCCAACATATAGAGACATAACTAAGTTTGATGAAGGACCAAGAAAAGAAGTTTCTTTTTGGTCTTCCTTATGGAAAATATCAAAAAAAAAAAATATTAAAATTTTTCAAGTGCTATTTGATAAACCTCCATTTTTACACATAAAAGATTTAAACAATAAAAAAAATATAGATTTATGCACACATATTTCATACACAAATGCAGAACTACAAAAAAAATATAAAAATAATATTAGCTTTATATCCATAGAAAAACTTCAAATTCATATCGGCTCTAAAGAATGGCATGATCAAAGAGTTTATAACTTATGCAAACAACCCTTTTCACTTAATGCCGTGCCTAGTATTTCTCATTTTCTATCCTCTAATATAGCAGGCATGTTGGGGAAGTATAAAAAAGTTTTGATATTAGACTTAGACAATACACTTTGGGGAGGGGAAATAGGTGATTTAGGGGTAGATAATATTATTTTAAATAGAGAAACCAGCGAAGGAGAAAGTTATATTAATTTTCAAAAATATATCAAGGAACTTCATAGTGCTGGTGTAATTTTAGCAGTTTGTTCTAAAAATAATATGAGAACAGCAAAAGAAGCTTTTTCTAAACATCCAGAAATGATTTTGAAACTTGATGATATAGCCTGCTTTGTTGCCAATTTTAATGATAAAGCATCTAACATTACTTATATTAAAAAATTTCTTAATATAGACTTTGATTCATTTGTTTTCGTGGATGATAGCAGAATAGAATGTGAATGGGTAAAAAATAATATTCCGGATGTTAGTGTAGTTAATTTAAAGGGAGATCCTTCTTACTATATTAATGAATTGGATAGGCATGGTTTCTTTACAAAAGAAAAAATTACAAAAGAAGATAAAAATAGAATAAAGTCTTACAAAGCAATAAGAGAAATAGAAAAAATAAAGAAAAATAATATTAACCTTGAAGCGTTTTTAAAAAGCCTTAATCCTATTTTAATTTTAGAAAGTGTATCTTCCTTTACTATTGATAGGATTGAACAGCTAATATTAAAGACTAACCAGTTTAAATTAAACAACTCTATATATGATAAAAAATATATAAAAAATAATAAAAATAATATTTTAGCCTTTAGATTTAAAGATAAACTAAATGACTATGGCATAGTGGTAGTTTTAGTATATGAAACTTCTAAAGAAGTATTGTACATTAAGAATTGGGTTATGAGCTGTAGAGTTTTCCAAAGAAATATTGAATTTGCAATAATACAATTAATAAAAAAAATAGCTAAAATACGATCATGTAAAAAAATTAAGTTAGAATTGGTTAAACTGAAGAAAAATAAAGTAGCAATGGAAGCATTAAAGAAAATGAATGCTAAGGAATCTAAAGTTTCCTCAATATATGATATAAATATAGATTCAAATCTAAAAAGCGATTTAATAAAAATTAAAAATATAAAAAAGGTTTTAGAAAATGGGAAATGAAGAAAAAATTTTAAAAAAATTAGAAAAAATTTTTCAAATAATTTTTGATGACTATAGTTTGAGGCTTTCAAAAAATATGACTGCTGAAGATATTGAGGAATGGGATAGTTTGAATCAAATAAAAATTATTTTAGCCTGCGAAAAAGAATTCTCGGTGAAGCTTAATGTAAGGGAAATAAATAACTTTGCAAATATAGGAGAAATGGTAACACACCTTAGTAATTTGGAAGCTAACATTGAATAGGATTAGCCTTGTTATTTAGCAGTGAAATATTTTTATGTATATTCCTTCCTATTAGTTTAGCAGCTTTTTATATAATTAAAAAAACACAATATAAAATAGAATTATTAATTATTTCATTATTATCTTTGTTTTTTTATGCCTGGAATGACCCCAAATGGTTACTTTTATTATTATCTTCAATAATATTAAACTATATATTTGGTCAGGTCATATTTAGAGAAAAACGAAAATTCTTTTTGGAAGTTGGAATATGCCTTAATTTGTTTATCATAGGGTGGTTTAAGTATAAATATTTTTTCCTAGGTTGGGCTTTCCCTGAAGAAAATAAAATAAATTATTTAATACCACTAGCTATTTCATTTTTTACATTCCAACAGATTTCCTACTTAATTGATATTAAAGATAAAATTGTAAAACCACTTAAGTTTCTAGACCACGTTTTTTATGTTAGTTTCTTTCCACAATTGATTGCTGGCCCTATAGTTTTAGCAAAAAATATAATTCCACAAATAGTACAAATAAAAAATAAAATTTTTTCTCTTAATTTGTTTATTCTGGGTACAGTAGTTTTTTTTATAGGTTTGTTTAAAAAGGTATATTTAGCGGATAATTTGGCACCATTTGTAGATTTAGGTTTTAGTCTAATAGATAATGGTTTAACTTTTCCTGAAGCTTGGGCAATAGTATCAGCCTTTGCGCTTCAATTATATTTTGATTTTTCAGGCTATTCAGAGATGGCAGTAGGTTTAGGACTTCTTTTTGGATTTAGGCTACCAGTAAACTTTAATGTACCTTTCAAATCCGTGTCAATGATAGAATTTTGGAAAAAATGGCATATTTCTGTAACTAATTTTTTTATGCTTTATGTTTATTCTCCTTTATCACTTTATCTAAATAGACTAAAGATTGGTAAATTTTCTCAGAACTATCTTCTTATGTTAATAATCCCAACACTATTTACTTTTTTTCTTTCTGGCTTATGGCATGGAGCAGACTGGAAATTTGTATATTTTGGCCTTATAAATGGCATAGCATTAATAATTAATCATTTTTGGAAAATATTTAAACTTCCCAAACTTCCCAAATTATTTTCATGGTTTCTAACTATAATAGTGGTTTTAATATCTTTTGTTTTTTTTAGAGCAAATGATATTGATGAAGCCTTAAAGCTTTTATTTATAATGTTCAATCCTAGTTTGCTTTTTCTTCCTGATTGGTTCAGTAATTATTTTAATATAGCTATAGGCATAAATTTTTCAGTACTTCCTTTTTTTCTAACTGGTACATTTTCATTAAAGTTTCTTGTTATTTTTTTGTTCTGTGCATACTTATCAGTAGCGATTCCAAATGTAGCAGATAAAAATTTTAAATTAGCCTTTAGTTGGAAAAACTCTTTTTATTTAGCTGTAGTAATTTTATTTTCCTTATCAGGAATAAATGAAGAAGTATCATTTATTTATTTTCAGTTTTAAAAATAAAATAATATATGACTTTATAATTTATTAATTTTTTCTTTATTGTAACCTACGATAACCACATCAATTCTTTTTCCATTAAATACTGCATCATTTATTTTTTTTCCTTCTACTTTAAATCCACATTTTTTAAAAACTCTTTCTGAAGCCTTATTGATCACGTAATAACCTGCTGTAACTTTTTCAAGCTTTAGTTTAATGGTAGCAAATTCAAGTACTTTAGTAACAGCAAGTGTAGCTATTCCTTGCCCCCAAAAACTCTTATTACCTATGAAAAATGATATCTCTCCTTTTTTATGATGCCATTTAATTTCACCTATCTTTATGTTACCTATGTGTATTTCATCAAAATATATACCAAAAAGAAAGTCAGAATTTGAAGAAAATTTATTTTTAACAAAATTTTTTATGTTTATAGTGTTCTGTTTTGAGAATCTTATATCAGTATATTTTATAACTTCTTCATCATTTAACCAACTAACATATTCTTTTGTTATGTCTTTTTCTGTCAAAATTTTTAAGTAACAATTCTTATTTATTGTTAGAACTATATTTTTTTTTTCACTAATTTCTATGATCATTTCCTTTAGGTAAACCAAATACTTTTGACATTATTATAATAATCCCCGTTTTTTTATAAAGATTATCAACATAATAAGTTATATATTAATTTTTAAACTAAAGATATTTATTAATTTGTAATATATTATACCTCAATTTATATACTATAATATTGGCTTTATGATATTAGCTTCTATAATATAACTATTTTAAAATATTATTTCTATTTACAAATATGAGAAAAATAAAAAATAAAAAAGCTATTACGTTTTTATTGTTTAAAATACCATTTTGTATCCTTATGGTAATAATATTCTTTGAGTTAATTTCTTATTCAATCAGGGATTATAGAGCTATAAGGCATGGCTTAGATAGGAAAGTAGCTAAGATAGAAAGTTTAAATTATATACATAGTCTGGATTTTATATTATTTGGTGATAGTGTTACAAAAGATATAGCAGATAAGTATAATTTAATACCTCAAAATTTAAAAGCTTTAAACCTTACTACTAACAAAGCTAGTGGTTTAATAGGGTCTTATTTACTTTATAAGAAATTATTAGAAAAAAGTGAACCTCCGAATAAACTAATTATAAGTTCTACTCCTGGATTCTTAACTTATTTTCCACAACATAAAACAAAAGAACTATATTTAAATTCAGTATTTAATAGTAAAAAAGATAAAAATGAAATAAGCAAATATTATAGTTCAAAAAAACAAAAGGTTTCTTATTATAAAATTCTTACAAAGTTTAAAAATAAATATAAACTGACAATATTTAATATTAATGAAAAAATTATTTATCCTATTATAAATTTTCTTGGTTTCATTAATATAAATGATGCTATAACCTTTGGTAAAATAGAAGTTCCAAATATAGAATTGCTTAAAAGTTTAGAAAGTAATAAAAAAATTATTAACTATGAATTCTATGAAAGTTCAATTGATATAACTAAAGAATTTGAATTACTAATTAACAATTTCTTCAAACTATTAAATTCTAATAAAACTGAAATATATGTTATATGGGCACCCTTAAGAAGTAATTATTATGAAAGTTTATTAAAAACAGGAGATTTAATAATTCTAGAAAATTTTTTAAAAGAAAAAGCTAAAACTTATAATCTCAAATTAAATATTTTTGATATTTCTGATGCATATCCTTTTCCTCCTATTGCTTTTCGGGATGTCGATCACCTTAAGCAAGGTTATTGGAAAGCATATTATTCTTATATTTTAAAAAAACATTTAAGTACTACTCACTACTGATTATGTAGGTAATAGTTTTCATGCTATTCTAAAGTACAGAATTGAATTTCAAGTTTATTTTTCAGAAAAAGTTTTTCGTTCCATATTTTGTTTAAGATAGATTCTTCTCTTCCTGAAAAAATGGAGATGCTTTTGACACTATTAATTTTATTCACTATCTCATTTGGCATATCTTTCTGCCAGTTTTTTGAAAGGTTTACTAAAAATCCTTCTGTAGCACTTTTATTTTCTAATGGTAAATTCCTATAAGTAATTTTATTATTTTCATAATTATATTTTTTTACAGAAACTGGTATGGGCTTAAAAAATATACTTACTATTTGGTCTAAAATACTTCTTTGATAAAATATCTTTATAATTTTTGTCTTATTTTGAATATCTTTCAAATTAATTTGAGAACCCCATCCTATAATTTTTTTTTCAGAGCAAACTTGATTTAATTGTATTTTTTCTTTTCTTCTTTTATATAAAAAAAATATACTAGAGATTTTTTCAATATAATAATAGTTTTGGTATAAACTTAGGAAAGAATGACTAAATGGGTCAAGGTCGCTTTGCTGATAAACTAAGTTTAGTCTTCCTGAATCATCTAAGTAATTAGAGTTTTTGAGAGATATATAATTACTAGAATTCATATAATTAGTTACTCCTGGAACTACATCAAAACTTTTTATTTTTGAATTTATAAAAGGAGTAATAAAATTGACAAATAATGTATACTTTTGAGTAGGTATTTCTTTATTATAAAAATTATACTCTGCATTAAGATATTTTGATTTTGTACTACTGGCGTTACTTAGTAATACGTCCTTTAATCCTTCCCACTGCATAATAACTCTATTAAACTTACCCTCAAACATTGTTTTAGTAGATGGCCACAATAAAAATGAAAGTAATATGCCTACAATTACAATATAAATTAAACTCTCTGGTTTATGCTTTAAAATTAGTATTTTATTATTAATACTATTTGTATTAGTTGAAAAGTATAGGAATATAAATATTGGAAATGTAATAAGTGCCCTTATCATATGTTCTCCATCTTGCCTTAAAAAACCAGTTTTTATTAAAATTAAAAAAAATAAGGAATATAAAGTAGTCATAATCCAATTAATAATATAAAGCTTACTTTTACTATTTTCTGTAAGACTTATTTTATATAAACTATAAATAATTGATGCTAAAAATAGAAAATATAAGATTATATTTCCTTCTTCTGCAAAAATTTGGCTATATGCATTAGATATTTTAAATATTGATGTAAAGTAAAGGGTCAAATCTTTTATATTATGATTAGCCAGATAACTTACAATAATAATAGATAATAATAATATAATGCTATATGAAAAATTATTTTTCTTTGACCTTAATTCAAGAAAAAATAACATTAATATATTAATTAGAACTATAATAGTATAACTACCTTTTGATAAAGCAACAAAAGCAGAAAAAAACAAATAAGAAAATAAAAATAATGAATACTTTTTTTTTATTACTTCATATAGAATTGGTATTATAAATAGATAAAGTAATGACCTAGCATCAGTTGATAAAGATAAGGCACTTATTATAAAAAAAAAATTATAAATTTTAAAAGAGGATTTATATCAGTTTTATTTATAATTTTAAATAAGGCAAAAACTAATAATATGGAAACTATTACTTGTATAGTTAACACGTAAATATAAGTTTCTGGATGAAATACAGAATAATTTAGAATAGACCAAGGTCCAGCTGTTATTAGTATATCTGTTCCATATTTAAGTCCTTTATAAAAAGCTTCATGCAAATACCATAAGAATGAATAATCACCATCAAGCTGTAAATCCTTAAACCTCCAAAAAGGCCATAAGAAAACTGCTAAAAGAGTTAGACCTATTTCAAATAAATATGAAGTTTTTACTTTATTTGTGTAAAAATTAAAAAACTTCATAAAATTTAATTTAACCTTTTTTATTTCCTGATTTTTCTCCTACCAATATTACATAGGTAAAAAGATCTTTTATACTAAATGACCATTCTTTAGGTATAAAACCATTTTTTTGTAGCAAATTAAAAGCTGCTTTTTTGTTTTTTATTTTATTAGGTTCTTCTGGGTGTAATTTATTATTATTTTTTAATATATATTTCATAAAAAAATGTATTATATGCAATGCTATTACGCTTAAACCAAATACAGGAGGCCAAAACAAAATAATTTTACCCCCTTTTTTTGTTACTCTATTAAATTCTATCAATATTTTTTCAATTTCTTCTTTAGAAAAATGCTCCATTACTCCTAAATTATAAATACCATCTACTTCATTATCTTTAAATGGTAGCTTAAAAATACTTGCTTTTTTAATTTCAACATTTTTATTATGGTTTTTTTTATAAACTTCTAAAGCTTGTCTAGATATATCCACTGCTTTTATTTTCATTTTATTTACAATATTAGTATCCACTTCTCCACTTCCACAGCCAGCATGAATTAATGTACTTCCCGGTAAAAAATATTTATTTATATATCGATCAAGGTTAGGTCTAATTAAATATTTCCTATAAATATTAGCAATCATATCGTAAAAATGAGAGCTATGCTCTTCAGATTTTTTTTTATTTTTAAGTGACCAATATTTATCCCATTCAATTTCTGAGTTTTTTCTATTATTTAAATATTTTTCTTTATTAGTTACTTTTATGCTTTTAGATAAGAAAATAGTTTTTAGAAAAAAACTAAATAAAAAAAATAGGCTAGAAAATATATCCTTAATTTTCATTTTTGAAGACCCATATGTCCTAGCTGGTAATGCTATAGCTTTTTCGGTTATTGAAAAGTTATTTTTCCACAATAAATACATACTTTCCCAAAAGAAGGAATACGAAACAGATTTTATTTTTTTAAAAACTTCAATATCAATTTTATGTATATTATACAATCTATAAGCGCCTGTTGAATCATATGGTGTGCCTAAAAAAAGGTATATAAGAAAACGAGCAACTTTTGTGAGTAGTTTTCTATGAATAGCCCACGTTTCTAACCCTTCCTTTTTTTTAAACCTATTTGTAGTAACTATATCAAATTCTTTTCCTAGCTTTAATATATCTGGGATAAGTTTTGGATCATGTGAAAAATCGCAATCCAAAGTTAATACTTTTTTATATTTATTTTTATAACCATATTTAATTCCTTCGATATGTGCAGAACCTACTCCTAGTTTACCTCTCCTGCTGATCAAATTTATTCTTTTTGACCTTTTTGTCATGTCTGCAACTATTTTACCTGTACCATCAGGAGAATTATCGTCTACTACTAAAATATCACAGTCTATGGGAAGAGAACTTATAGAGTTAACCATTCTTGTGATATTATTTTTTTCATTATATGTTGCTAGCATAACTAATAAATCATGCCTTGCCCTAATTTTTTTTTTATTATTTATTTTCATTAATTTCTATTCTCATCAACTCATTAATCATATCATAAAATGAAAACTTAGGCTTCCAGCCAGTAAATTTTTTTATTCTACTAATGTCACCTACTCTAGGTACAGCTGCAGAGGTTTTATCCTTAAATTTTTTATCTAATCTTACATACTTTTTATAATCTAATCCTTGGGACTTAAATGCTATTTCAATATAATCACGAGTAGTATGGCCTTTTCCACTTGCTATTATATAATCATTAGGAACATCAGAACTTAAACACAAGAACATTGCTTCAACGACATCTGTGACATAACTCCAATCAACAATTGATTCTAAGCTTCCTATTTTTATATTATTTAATTTGCCTTTAATAATATTCTTTATACCTAAACTTATTTTTTTTGAAAAAAAAAGACTATTTCTTCTAGTAGACTCATGGTTATATAAAATTCCTGACATACAAAATAGGTTATGATTATTTTTATAGTAATTTGCTATCTCCATACCTAATGCTTTGGATTGTCCATAAATATTTAAAGGATTTATTGGGTGTTCTTCATTTTGTGGATATTTCTTTGGATTGCCAAATATGTGAGA
>MDSW01098517.1_pt1 | contig 76702 bp, 64 predicted proteins | sample 811171 | NCBI WGS metagenome assembly MDSW01 (sample SAMN05326641, study PRJNA326480) | marine metagenome | isolation source: seawater | place: Atlantic Ocean: North West | collected 2012
AAAGTGAGCGGCCCCAAGCCGCCAACCCGAAGGGCCGGGCCGGTCTGGCCCAGTTCCTGCGGGGGTTGGCTTGGCCGTACCGCCAGTATGGCCTGCACCAAATCCCTGGCTCCTGAACCAGACCTGACCGGCAGAATGGGTCAACCTCTTCACAATTCACTCTAGAGTGACCAGTCATTACGGCCGGCGGCAGGGCAACCCATGCCTGCCGCCTGCGGACCGCCGCGCTCCTCCTACCGGCCGGTGAATTCCGGGCGGCGTTTTTCGAGAAAGGCGCTCACGCCCTCTTTTTTGTCCTCACTGGAAAACAGGACACAAAAGGCGCGACGCTCAAAGGCCAGCGCGTCTTTGAGCGGCATATCCTCGGCTGCAAGCACGCTTTCCTTGATATAACGGAGCGCCAGTGGGGACTTGCGGCTAATCTTGGTGGCCAGTTTTTCCGCCCGAGACATAACCTCATCGGACGGTACCACCTCGCTGACCAGGCCGCAGGCAAACGCGGTCTGGGCATCAATAAACTCCCCGGTCATGGCAATTTTCATGGCCACCGCCTTGCCGGCCATACGGGTCAACATCTGCGTGCCGCCCGCTCCCGGCATAATACCCACATTGATTTCCGGCTGGCCAAACTGGGCATCCTCGCCAGCGATGATGATATCCGCCCGCATGGCCAGTTCATTACCCGCCCCCAGGCAAAAACCATTCACGGCCGCGATCAGAGGTTTGCGGAAACTGCGGATCATTTCCCAGTAATCGACCCGCGGATCATAGGTCGCATCCACCGCCGTAGCGTCTTTCATTTCATTAAGGTCTGCCCCGGCCGCAAAAATTTCCTTGCCGCCCGTGACAATCACACAGCGCAGTTCGGGGTCCTTGTCCGCATCGATCAGCGTATCGGCAATGGCCTTCAGCAACGAGGTCCTCAGCGCATTGCGGGCCTCGGGACGGTTCAGGGTCAGAATCCAGATGGCCGGGTTATCTTTGTTAACCAATAATTCTTGTTCACTCATTGTTACACCTGTTGTTCAAATTTTTCAGACATTAAACCGTTCAAAAAAAGATCCACGGCCAGATCGGCAAACTGCCGCACGCTCAGCGGGCCATTTTCATCAAACCAGGTATAGGTCCAGTTGATCATACCCATAAACGCCATGGTCACCGGCTTGCGGTAGTGAGGGGTGTCCTTGAGCCGGGGGTTGATATTCTGAATAAGCTCCAGCTCAATATTCACCACATCATCCTGCATTTTGCGGATTTCCCGCTGTTTATCTTCCGGCAAACAACCGATGTCATTCAACAGAATGACATGCTGCGAACCCGCATTGATGTAAATCGACATAAAATTCTGTACCAGTTGCCGGAAACGCTCTTCCAGGGGGCCCGGCGCGTCCCGGTATTTCCGGGCACAGTCCAGCAGCTCCTCCACATGATAGGACATGATATCAAAAAGGATCGCTTCCTTGGACGGATAATAATGATACAGCCAGGATTTTGACGCATTGCAGGCTGCCGCAAGTTCGGATATGCTGGTCCGGGCATAGCCCTTTTCCGCAAAAAGATTGGCGGCCTGCTCCAGAATATTACGCCGCCTGTCATCATAATCCGCTGCCTGAGTTCTTGCCATCTGGTCTCTCAATTTTTTTTTGTTATGTTACGTAGTCCCCTGCGCCTACTTTGGCAGAATTCGGGACAAAAATCAAAACTTAGACCGGATATCCGGTCTATTATTTTTCATATGTTCCGTCATCCTGCGCCGTTTCCCGGACAGAAGGCCAAGTTTTTCGTTCAGGTCCGAAATATGTTGCTGTCTGTTGCAGCGCCTCAAGGCAGTCCTCTCGCCTCCAATCCGCCCTCAGCCGGGCGGCAATGATCCCTGTCATATGGGCGGTGCCCAGACTCGCGCCGGCAGCCTCAGGGGTATCCGGCGCAGAAGGCACAATTCCCCGGGGGCAGGCCCCATAGTCCGCCTGGGCCGAATTGAGATAGGAATATTCATGGGGAGCGCAGCGGGCATCCCCGGTGGTGCGGATCACCCCCGCATATGCCGCCGGATAGACTGCCGCACCCCGCGCCGGTGATGCGGCACAGATCACGACCCCCGCCGCCACCGCCCGGGCACAGGCTTCCGAAAGAACCTGCCGGTCATGGCGCAGGCCAAAGCTCATATTGATGACCTGAACCCCACGGCTGACCAGCCAGTCAAGCGCCGCAGCAACCACCACCGGGGCCGTAACTGCGCGGCTGTAAAATACCTGGGCATTCAGGATTTCCACATCGGGCGCATGAAACGCAATGACCCGGCTGATGGCTGTACCATGCCCGAGACGGTCTGGACGCACGGCCATATCCTCCACCCGACCCGCCTCATCGAGCATAAAAGCCCGGCTGTCCACGACCCGGGACGACAGTTCAGGAGCCACGCCGCTGTCGATCAGGCCGACCTTAACCATGCCCGTCCTCCGCCACGCGTTTCTCCCGTAGCCCTCCCCGCTCCATGATATAGGTTCGGTCCGGACAGAAGGCGGCAAGGGGTCGGTGACTGATGACAATCAGGGTCACCCCCGGCATGGCACCTTCGATGGCGCGAAGCAGATCGGCTTCCGTGTCCCGGTCAATGGCGGACGTGGCCTCATCCAGAATAACCACTCTGGGCTGACGCAGCAGCGTCCGCGCCAGCGCCAGGCGTTGTTGCTGCCCACCGGACAACATGGCGCCCTTTTCCCCAACCAGCGTGTCATACCCGTCCGGTAGTTCGTCGATGAAGGTATCGAGACGCGCCAGGCGGGCCGCCGCCTTCACCTGTTCCAGGGAGGCGTCGCGCCGGCCAAAGCGAATATTGTCGGCGATGGTTCCCCTGAACAACTGCACATCCTGGCTTACCAGGCCGATCAACTGTCGGATTTCGTCCGCCTTCAGGCGGCGCAGGTCCACCCCATCCAGATAAATGGCGCCCTGATCCGGGACATAATGCCGGCATAACAGGTCCATCAGTGTGGTCTTCCCCGCCCCGGACGGTCCGGTAATCAACACCTTTTCCCCACGGCGAATGCCGAGATTGATATCTTTAACCCCCTGCCCGTCCCGGCCAGGATGGGTAAAGGAGACCCCTTCAAGCCGCAGTTCTCCCAAGGCCGTTTCCCCCAGATGCTCTGGCGCCTCCGGGTCACGCACCTTCACCGGTTCGGCGCGAACTTCTCTCACCCTTTTGAGACTTACCATCATACGTTGCCAGCCCACATACAGACCGAGAAAAGTCTGCACCGGCCCCGTCGCCCGGGCCATATAGGCGGAAAAGGCCACTAGGGTGCCGACTGTCGCCTCACCTTGAATCAGCAGATATGCCCCAGCGACGAAGACCGCCGCCGTCGCCACTGTGGTCAAAAGCCCCGGCACCCCGGACGTGACGTGATTAAGGATCTGCAACTTGAGAAGGCGATCCAGATATCCGCTGTTCAGTTGGTGCAGACGACGTCGTTCTGCCTCTTCCACGCTCATGGTCTGAATCAGCTTGACGCCCATAAGGCTTTCCATGAGATAACTGACAATGTCAGAAGATTTTTCGCGCACCTCACGGGTCTGTCGTTCCACCCGCGGCCTCAGACGTTTCAAGAACCAGACCTGCACCGGCAACAGCACAAACACCACCAATGTCAGTTTCCAACTCAAATACAACATCACCAGAAGACTGCCCAAAAGGGCCAGCAGGCCATTGACCACTGCCAGCAGGCTGTCGGTGGCAAACCGCTGCACTTCGGCCACATCGCCATCCAGCCGGTTCAGAATATCCCCCCGTCGCCATCGGGCAAAAAAATCCGGCGCCAGACGCAACAAATGGGCATAGACATCTTCGCGCAGGCGAAACAGGATACGCCCCGACAACGCCACATAAAGCCAACGATTAATGCCGCCCAGCACAAACACCACCACCGCCATCAGGACAATTAGCCCGGCAAAGGTAATCACCCGGTTAAGGTTTCCGGCGATCAGGCCCTCATCAATCAGGAGTTTGGTAAAATAGGGCTGCGCGAGGGCAAACAGGGTCATGATGGCGGCCATCAGCATCACCATCAATAAGTGCCCTGCCTCCGGCCGGATAAAGGACATCACCCAGCGGCGAATCTGTTTTTTATCCTGATCATTCAGGTCCTGGAAACGGGTCATGACAGCTCCAGCAAGTTGCGATACGCCAGCCAGTTCAGCGCCGTACCGATATGTTCCGGCGCCTGGTCAAGCTGTTGCGCGAGCGTAGAAATATCCTGACATCCCTGTTGGTAGAGGTCCAGCAACGTCACCAGTTCCACCCCAGCAACCTGCCATACCCCGCGCGGATGATCGGGGGTCACCACCACCTGCGCCGCCTCAACGATCCCGTTGCACACGACCGGTTTTGTCTCGATCTGTGCCGGCGCGGACAATGGCGGTGGATGTGATGCTGCCCGGAGGGGCAGATCATGGCGTTTTTTCCAGAAATGACCCTTGGACCAGCGCTGTTCCTGACGATAAAATTCCTGTTGACTGCCCAGCAGCCGGACAAAGGATTGTTCCATACGGCTTTCATAATACGCCTGCGCCAGCGCCCGGTTTTCTGGTTTGCGAAGCCAGGTATTGACCACCGGTACAGCGGCAAGTCCGCCCCCCAGCGCCTCGAAAATACCGTGACCGGACAACGGATCCATCGCTACGGCCGCATCCCCCACCCGCAGGCTGCCCAGCCCAATCAGTGGGCGACTGATGCGGCTTGCGGCATGACGCACCTTAACCTCTCCTCTGGCTTCGGCATCTTTCAGGAACGGCCATATCGCCTTCAAGCCTTCGGCAAGGCCTGTAAAATATTCCCCCAGCCGTGCCCGGGGCGGCAGATCTCCCCGCTCGCTATCGACAAAAATTTGCAAAACAGCTTTGCTTTTTTCGCCCGACACAAACCAGGCCCAACCGTGTTCAAAACTGGCCACTGCCGTCATCGGCCGAACGTGACGCGGCAGGACGTAAGGCCGATATAGCGCCGAAAGCGGCAGAGTGATCTCGCGCCCCCTATTTTGGGACAACCCCAGGGCAAGACCCGATTTTTGGCCCTGACCGGCCTCCCGTCCGCGCGCTTCCACCAGGTAATCTGCCTCATACACATATCCCCCAGCAGAAACCTGCCAACTTTTGTCTTTCAGAGACACCCCGCCCGCGCTGGCTTCCACCACATTCACATGACGCCGGGCCGCATCCCACAGAAGCGCCTGATCAAACAAACGGCGGTTCAGGATATATTCGTGATTGACACGGCGCCGCGCGCCACCCCAGGAGACTTGCCTGGGCACCCGCGGCCCCACACTGTCCAGTGCGGCGTCCAGCCGGTGGGCTTTCAGGGTTTCATATCCCCGCTCAGACAGCCCTTCCCAGGCATCAAAGGGCCGCATGCGGGTAATCAGCGTGACATGATGCCCAAGATCTGCAAGCCCCACCGCCGTCATCACCCCGGCCGGGCCACCCCCCATCACAATGATGACCTTGTCTTCCGCCACGCGTTCTGTGCCTCCTGTCCCTGTTCATCTTATCGGGACATAGCACAGATTGAGGTTGTGATAAACAGCGGGATCACCCGAGCGCCCCTGTACCGCTCAACACATTTCCGGCAAACACATTTTATGTCACTTTGAGACAAGCTTTGTGCCATGGTCACGATATAGTAGACTGCGAGTCTATGGATGCGGGCATAAAAAACACCGTCACCGCGAGTCCCGAAAGGGGCGCGATGATCCATAAGCGGTAAGATGCAGGATAGCCTGGATCGCATCGCGGTGTGTGCCATGACGATGCCAAGAACGGCAAGGAAAAAGGAACTGGGTCAGGAGCAATAAATGTCAGGGTTGGTCACGGAAAATCAGAAAACTCAGGGACTGAAATTTCTGTCGCATAACGCCCATGAAGTCCGGGTCGGAAACCGCAGGATTCTGTTCCATATTCCCACCTCTTCCCTGTTTGACCTGGATGAGGTCACCGGCGATGTGCTCGACCTGTTTCGGGAAAAGGGGGACGTTACGCTTGAGGACCTCGAAAGCCGTTTCGCGGGGCGTTATAGTCCGGAACAGATTCTTGACGTGCTCAACGACTTTCAGGACATGCAGATCATTTCCGGCAAAGGAGCGTCCCGCCCTGATTATCCAGCCATCAAGATCGAAAACTACCCGCTCAGCACCATCATCCTGAATGTGAATACCGGCTGTAACCTGGGCTGTAGCTATTGTTACAAGGAAGACCTCACCACGCCTGCCAGAGGCGAACGCATGGATCTGGACACCGCCAAAAAATCCATTGACCTGCTGTTTAAGGAAGGCCAGAACCGTGACCGCGTCAATGTGGTGTTTTTTGGAGGCGAACCGTTAAGTAATATGCCCCTCATCCGCGGCGCCGTGGAATACGCAGAGGATCGGGCCCGAAAAGAGGGCAAGAAGGTGGATTTTTCACTCACCACCAACGCCACACTTTTAACCGAGGATATTGTTGATTACCTCAACGCCCATAACTTCGGCATCGCCATCAGCATGGATGGCCCCAAAGCCATTCATGACAAGAACCGTAAGACCGTTGGCGGCAAAGGAACCTATGACGTGGTGGCGCAGAAGGCAAGAATGTTGCTGGACAGATATACGGCGCGGCCGGTGGGCGCACGGGTGACCCTGACGGCCGGGGTTACCGACGTGATCGGCATCCATCATCACCTGAAAAACGACCTGGGTTTCGCCGAGGTGGGCTTTGCCCCGGTGACCAGCGGCGAGATCGCCATTTTCAACCTGAACGGCCCGGAACTGGCGGAGGTATTCGCCAATATGAAACAACTGGGCCGTCAATATCTGGACTATGCCCTCGAAGACCGCAATAACGGTTTTTCCAATATGCATCAATTGATGACCGATCTGTATGAGGGCACTAAAAAGGCCCTGCCCTGCGGTGCAGGGCTCGGGCTTCTGGCCGTGGACCATGAAGGTGAACTGAATCTGTGTCATCGCTTCACCGGATCCGACGTACCCACCTATGGCAATGTGGAGACCGGCATCAACAAACCGGAACTGGGCGCCTTTCTGGAAGCCCGGGCGGAACGGGATGGCACCTGGTGTGATACCTGCCGTATCCGCAATCTGTGTTCCGGAGGCTGTTACCATGAATCCTACGCCATGTATGAAGATCCGCAGCACCCCACCTATCACTATTGCGACCTGATGCGCGACTGGGTAGATTTCGGCATTGAGGTCTATGCCACCATTCTGGACAAGAATCCGGGATTCTTCGAGCGGCATGTAAGCCCCAGAGTGGTGCTCAACACCGAACGCAGCTACAGCGTCCTCCCTGCGAATTAAAAAGGGCGCAGGCTTTAAAAAGAGGCCTAAACTGGGCGATAAAAATTTGTGATATTTTTATGCCCCCTGGCAAAATAATATGCTGCCTGTATGTTTCTTTACAGAAATAAAAACCAAAATTATTTCTGATCTGCGTTATGTCTTGCCCCCTTCTGCTGATATTGCCATATATATTTTATACAAAATATCATTCCACCATAAAAACAGGACAGGCATCATGACAATAGGCGTAGGCGGTTCCACCATCGAAGCAGAACTGGACAAACTTTCCGACATGACGGCGGATATTGTGCCTATTGATATAGCAGAGTTTCAGGCCCGTCTGGACAAAGCCCGTACCCTGATGAAAAAGCAGGGACTGGACGCCATTTATCTCAATGCCGGCACCAACATGACCTATTTCACCGGCACCAAATGGTATGCCAGCGAACGCATGGTCGGGGCAATCCTGACGGCCGACGGATCGCTTACCTATATTGCGCCGGTCTTTGAGATCGGCACGCTCAAGGACTTCATGGTGATCGATGGGCCAATCGCTGGTTGGCAGGAACATGAAAGCCCCTATGCCCTGTTTGCCAGTCAGCTCAAGAACATGGGACTTCAAGGCGGGCGCATCGGTCTTGACGAGGCGACGCCCTTTTTTATTGTTGATGGTCTGCGTCAAGCCGCCCCGACCTGTGACTTTGTCAATGCGACCCCCGTCACTGCCGGCTGCCGGATGATCAAAAGCCCCGCCGAAATTGCTCTGATGCAGCGGGCCAAAAACATGACGCTGGAAGTACACAAGGCCGCCGCCCGTATCCTTCGCCCCGGCATTTCCACCACGGAAGTGACGGCCTTTATTCATGAAGCCCATAAAAAGGTGGGGGCTCCCGGCGGCTCCAGCTTCTGTATCGTGCTGTTTGGCGAACCCACCGCCTACCCACATGGGGTTAAGGATCCCCAGATCCTCAGGGACGGCGATATGGTACTGATCGACACCGGATGTCTGTTGCATGGGTATAATTCCGATATCACCCGCACCTATGTCTATGGCCCGCCAACCGACCGTCAGCGCGAGGTGTGGAATATCGAAAAAGCGGCGCAGGCAGCAGCCTTCGAAGCGGCACAGATCGGTGTGCGCTGTGGCGATGTGGACCGGGCCGCCCGCACCTATCTGGAACAGCAGGGATTCGGTCCCGGCTATGACCTGCCCGGCCTGCCGCACCGGACTGGCCACGGCATCGGCCTGGATATCCACGAATGGCCCTATCTGGTCCTGAGCGATGACACCCCGTTGGCCCCCGGCATGTGTTTTTCCAACGAACCCATGATCTGTATCCCCGGGGAATTCGGGGTCCGGCTCGAAGATCATTTTTACATGACCGAGGACGGGCCGCGCTGGTTCACAACCCCCAGCCCCAGCATTGATGACCCCTTCGGGCTTGGGCAATAGGCTTTTTCCAGAACAACACCCCCGTCATCTACCATGTTTTTTATTGGCGGGACGTTCTATTTATGGGCTGGATTGCCACCTTCTCGGCAAAGACGTAGGAAGGGGCGGCAAAGACGTAGGAAGGGGAGGCAAGGACGGTGAAGAAGGGGAGACAATAAAGGCGCTCCCTACTCTCCTTCCGCCTCGCGGATCTGTTCATGATGGCGGATGACTTCCCGGATGATGAAATTGAGGAATTTTTCGGAGAAATCAGGATCCAGATGCGCCTCTTCCGCAAGCCGGCGCAACCGTTCGATCTGGCGCTTTTCACGTTCCTTATCGGCGGGCGGCAGATTATATTTCGCTTTGTATTCCCCGACTTTTTTGGTGATCTTGAAACGTTCCGCCAACATATAAACCAGGGCGGCATCAATATTGTCGATACTTTGCCGATAAGCCGTCAGCTGGGCTTTAAGCTGTTGCTGGTCCGGCATGTCCCTGTCATTCATATGGCGTCTCCTCTGCTGTGGGTGGTGGCAAACTGTTGTTCTGTTGAAGCAAAATTTACCCCTTCGCGCAAGTTTTTTGACGCGGCCACCTCTGACCCCTAGTGTGAATTGTGCATAGGTTAGCCCAATTCACTCTAGCCGGCCTGCTGCGCCGCCCGTTTGCCGCCCAGCCGGGCCCGCAATTTTTCCTTATCTTCCGGTTCCAAGCCAATCAGAATAAGGCTTGCGCCATACAGAAAAATCAAAAGAGGAATACCCAGGAAAACGCCCCACCCATGTATCAAATCCAGCGGAATGAAATTCAGGGCCTGATAAAAAATGCCGCTGCAGATCAGCGCCGCAAACGGCACTTTAAACAGTTTGGCACTGAACATCCGAATTCCGAACAGGCGACGGATGAGATAAAGCCGAATGGCATTCATGGTCATATAGGTCAACATCAACGCCAGCGCCACACCGCTTGCATCCATGCCAAATAATTGCGTGAAAATCCAGGCCATAAGCACATAAAGCGGGATCATCATCAGGGAAATCGCCGGATTATACAGTGGGTTACGATAAATCAGCGGCAGATCCGATGTGCCAAACCCGCCATTAATGGTCTCCCCGATCATCAGCATCAGGAGAATGGTTCCCCCCATGGCCAGAATGCCCGTTTGCGTATCGCCATTGGCCACGGCGGCAATCACCGCCTCGCCATAAAAACCGGACCAGACCACTATCAGACACTGCACCATCAAAATCCAGCGCGACACCATAACCATATGCCGCTCGACCCGGGGATAATCCCAGCGCACCAGGCTGCTGGACATCACCGGCGCAAGGATCGGGTAAAAGCTCTGATAGATTTTTTCCACGCTGGTGGCAAATTGCTGGGCGATGGTATAGACACCAAGCACCGCTTCGGAAAAAAAGAATTTTACGGTGAAAATATCCATTCGCATGAAAATCAGCAGGGCCATGTCATGAAAGGCGGTCGGGGCGGAAAAATTGGCGATTTTCAGGATCAGGCGGGGACAGGGGCGGGCAGAAAGGAAACTTTTCAGAGAATACAGATTAAACAACCCCCACAAAGCCACCGCCAGCGCCGAGAATAGCGCCACGGCATAAGCCATGAGCAATCCGTATTCATGATAGCCCAGCGCATAAAACAGCAACATGCTGCCCAAAAGGACATAAGGCTCCACAATGCTGCGGGACCAGACCTCATAACGCATCTTGCGGGTCGCCCGGGTCCCCGACAGCAGAACATCAACCGATGTGATCACCAACAAAATGGGCGCCAGGGTCTTGAGACCGGTTACCATTTGCGGATAATCAAAAATCTCTGCCAGAAAATCCGCCGAAAAAATCAGCAGCGCCGTCAGAATTCCCCCCACAGTCAACGACCAGCACAGGGCCGTAAGGATGACCTGCTCCGGACAATACAGCTTGGCGTAGGCCCGGTCATGAATAAATTTAAATAAGGAGCGCTTCAGTCCGAACGTAGCGAACGCCGCGGCGATTTCAATGGTGGTAATGGTATAATTGTAACGGCCATAAAGTTCATTGCCGAACAGGGCCACAGCCAGAAACAGAAATGGCAGACGCGACCCCAGCCGGACCAGGAACCCGGCAAAATTGGCCCCGGCGCCACGGGCAATATCCTTTTTGTCCTTTTCCTCGCCGGGCTCTTTCCCTGCCTCCCCGCCCATCGCTGCGGACAAGGCCTGTTCGTGATTATCACTCGGGGTCATAATTTATCCTTATCCCCTTATCTTTATCTTTTTTTTCTGACCCTTTTCTTTTTTTCCACGGTCGGGGAAAGGATATCGACAAACTCGCTCAGCGCCTTGCCGGTTACCTTTTTCGTTCCCACCCCGGTTTTGTATACCAGATCATATTCGGCAATGTAACGATATCTGTTCAGCGAGGGATATGCTTTTGCCAGCATGCGTTCCAGGCTGCCCATATGGTCGTTCAGCCGGAAATGTTCTAATTTTTTGGTCAGAGTCAGGGTCCCTTCCAGCATACTATCGCCATTCCTGGCGGACAGGTGAAGTTTCACGGGATATTGACCAAGTTCTTTATCTTCCCCATAAACCAGGGGCGTCACCCTGATGTCCCTGAACCCGTCAATGATATCCTGGGCCCCGCGCAAATACAGCATATTTTCCTGCGCGCCTTTCGGCAAGGTAATGGAAGACAGGATCAATTCCGGGCCGGCCCCATTGTCCAGAGAAAACACCCGGAGCCAAGTATCCATTAGCTTATCCAGGTTGTCATTCACCAAGACGCGCATGCCAAACCCTGCCCCCTGCCCCAGGGAAATCCACGGGCCATGTTCTTCGCCGCCCACTTCCGGTCCGATCCGGAAACGCCCCGTCGCCGTAAAGTAAGGAGCATAGGCCATCATCTGAATCTTGTCAGCTTTAAGATTTTTGCTGTTCTCCGGCAGCAAAGGCAAGGCCACAGGAAGATGGGACGTCAGGTCAAGCTCGACTTCCGCCGTCGTATTATGCAGTTTCAGCTGATAATCGGGATAGGCGCCGCGAATATAATGATCAACTTCGTCGCCGAAACGGATGTCAAATTTGTCTTCCGCATAGACCCAGTCCCCAAATGCCCGGCCGTTCTTAATAATATACGTGGCCCCATCCGGACGCACCAACGTTGCCAGCACGATTCCCCGGTGTTTGTTAAACGGCAGGTTGAGCACGGAAAACTGGGTCGTCAGCAGTGTGCCGTCCTCAAAAACAAAATACTGATCCCAGTATTCCTTGTATTCCTGTGCATCTCGCAATTCCGGTTTATGCCGGTCGGGGTGACGCGACTGTGTGTTCAGCCCATCGGCGAAACCGGACTGAACAGAGAGGGACGAGGCAAAAAACAGAAACAATAAGGCCACCGCCTGCCGCTTCAGAATACATATCTTCATTCAGGAATTACTCCGCAAGTGCGTCTCTCAGCCGGCTTGTATAGAATGTATTATATCTTTTCTGTTTCTGGACAAGCGCGAAAAGCACAAGGTTCAAGACCGCAATTTCAAACCAGAAATACCATAAAGGTTCTTTGAAAATACAGGCAATAAATATGGCAAAAGTGCGGTAGTTGGCGCACATCACAGACCATACTTTCACCGACCGGGCAAACGTTTCCCGATACAGCCGGCGCATTTCGGCATGTCGGTCGGGATGTTTGAGAAAAATTTCATGAATATGCCGCCGCTGTTCACTGGTCACCCCGGAAAAGGCATATTGCATTTTTACATACCCGCAATTGAGCCAGAAGGAGAGTCCCTGCACCCCTCCATTAGTGGGTTTTTTCAGGTCGTGAGGGTCCGGCAGGCGCGCAGAAGCCTTGCCATGCCCCCAATAATCATATTCCTGACGCTGAACTTCATAAGCGCCCGATTGAATGGCGTGGGATGCGCCGGCGCCCAGCACCACGATCCAGACCCAAAGACCCAGTTCCGCGGACAAGGCCAAAGCCAGCCCCACATAAACGGAAATGAACACGACATAATCACAAATCCCGTCGATCACCTTGCCGAATTCCGACTGGGTCTGTGTCAGTCGCGCCAGCTGCCCGTCCGCACCGTCCATGATATGCCAGATCAACATGAACGCAAAACCGGCCAGGGCAAAAGCGGTGTTCTGATATTGTGAATAGGCCACCCCTGCCAGAACCCCCGAAAACATACCACTAAGAGAGACCGCATTCGGGCTGACCCGCAAACTGGCCAGCCGGGGAACCAGCCAACTGCTGATGGGGTGAATGAGATAAAGATTCGTAAACTCCTCTATCTCACTGGTGCGTTTTACTGTTTCTGACATGATACCTGATTATATTATTAGAAAATCTTGGTTTTTTGGAAGGTTTTGACAAACTCCTCGCTGGTCGCCTCCATCAGATTTTTCGCATGGTATATGATTCTGATCTGATGAACAAAGAAAGTAATGATGCCGTAAGCACAAATAAAAATGAACCCGGCATACCAGGCCCCGAACAGGCCAAAGGGGATGAGCGCCCACATCTGGGTATTGCGTCGCCCGCCAATTAGACGAAACTTACGATCAAACGCCCCAGCATCACAGATCTGCCGATCTGACATGCGGCGGAAAAATTCGGCCTGAATTTCATCGGCCAGATGGAACAGCACCAAAGCCCCGGCAAAAACCCACGGCGCAAAGCCGTAAAGCGTGGACAAATAGCCGCCAATAGCAAAATACCAGCCATACTCCACGACCTTGTCCACCACATGTTCGATTTCCCCGATCTTGGTCTGCATCAACTTGGTACGGGCCAGTTTACCGTCAACCCCGTCCAGAACCCCGACGACCAGAGCCCCGGCCAGGGCAATCCCCATCTGCCCCGTGGCAAACAGATACATGATATAAAATCCCAGAATACCGGTCGCCACCGTAACCTGGTTTGGGGTGATAGGCAGATTGCAGATGTTTTTGACAATCCAGTTTTCTATGGGGCGATGAATAAACCAGGCCGGCCAGTCCAGGGTTCCTTTCTGGGCATTTTGCAACAACGCCTCAGTACCTTTTTCCCCGTCACGTTTGTTTAAAATCGGCAACCAGAGAATTTCCACATCCCGACGGCGGTTGGCGAGATACAGCGGGAGGCTGGAAATATTGAAAATTTCGCAGTCATTGGACACAGCGATATGCTCCAACGCGTCTTTCAGCGTTTCCAGACTGTTCAGTTTGTCCGCATGGGTCTGCATGGTCTGGCCTGAAATCAGCGCCACCGAAGCAAAAATTGTCTCTTCACCCCGCAAGGACAACGGGATACCGTAACTGGCTTTTTCTTCGGGCATATAGTTCCGGTCCATCACTGCAATCACAGACCCCGACTCATGACCGGCTACAGCTCCTAAAATCCGATCGTCCACCAGCACCCCTTCTTCCAGCAGAAGCCAGCTGTCCAGCTCATGATTGCTTTCCAGCAGTTTGACCGGGGCTTCCTTGGTACGATGGATAAAAACTTTTTCAGGTTTGTTACGATAAGACAGAACGGCCTTTTCGAACTCGCTCACAAACCAGTCGGTAATCAAATGCACTTCCTCAACGCCATATCGCTTGAGAAGCTTAAGCTGGCGTTCCAACAGCGTAATCCCTCCAACGGGGATCAGGTTGCGCGCGAGTGTGCTCTCTGTTTCGGATTCCTGCCCTGTAATCAGGATTGCCTTATTCGCCATATTTTCCTCGCCTGTTTGCCCCAATCATGCCTGTTATGTTGCAAAAAATTATGTTGCAAAAAATTTCCAACATTATGGCCGCATATATGGGGCTAAAATGGGACAAGAAAAGGGGTGCTGGCAAGAATTTATTTCACATTTTTGAGAGAAACCGGGCTTTTTCCTGAATAAGTCGCCATGAGTCGTCGATATGACGCTGTTCCGTATAGGGGGACCCCGACACAAAACGCAGAACATACCGCCCCTGAACCCGGGTCTGTGTCAGATACAACCGCCCGCTGTCATTAATATCTTCCAGCAGTTGGGCATTCAAACGATCCAGCGCCTCGTCGGTCAGACCGCCCGGATTATACCGGAAACACAACAGCGCCAAAGGATGCGGCGCGACAATTTCAAAATCCTTTTCCTGTTTCATCTTCTGGGCCAGCTGCTGACAAAAGTCTATATGCCGGCGAATATGTGCCTGAAGCCCCTCGACCCCATAGGCACGCAGCACAAACCACAGTTTCAGTGCCCGAAACCGCCGCCCCAGCGGCACCCCCCAGTCGCGATAATTAATCACTTGGTCCCCTTCACGGGTCTTGAGATATTCTGGCAGGATTTCGAAAGTACGGACCAGAGTCTCCCGATCCCGCACATAAAAGGCGGAACAGTCAAACTGGGTCAGAAGCCATTTATGAGGATTGAAAACAAAACTGTCTACAAATTCGATGCCATCAATCATCCAGCGATATTCCGGCAGCACCAGAGCGCTTCCCGCCCAGGCGGCATCCACATGCAACCAAATCCCGTATTTGCGGCAGATTTCGCCGATGGGCCGCAAGGGATCAATGGCGGAAACGGACGTGCTGCCCAATGTCGCCACCACGCAGGTGGGCAGGCAGCCGGCGTTCAGATCGCTTTCAATGGCATGTTCCAGTTCCTCAGGGATCATGGCAAATGTTTCATCCACCGAAATCTTGCGCAGATTTCCGCTGCCAAGCCCCGCGATGCGAATGCCTTTATCCGTCGAGCTGTGCACCTCTGCCGAGGCATAACAGGTATGCTGCCCGGTCACACTGAGCCCCGTATGATTGGTGGTGAAATTGTGCAAGCGTTCGCGGGCACATAAAAACGCGGAAAGCATGGCCGACGATGCAGTGTCCTGAATGCTGCCGTGAAACCCATCGGGCAGTCCGGTGATTTGTCTGAGCCAGTCCAGCATACGGGTTTCAAGTTCGGTGGCCGCCGGCGACGTCTGCCAGCTCATACATTGCGCTGCAAGCGTCGCGGTCAACATTTCCGCCAGCACAGACGGCGGGCTGGCATTGGCCGGGAAATAAGCCATAAATCCGGGATGTTGCCAATGTGTCATCCCCGGCAGAATGATGTCCTGGAAGTCCCTGAAAATATCTTCCATCGCTTCCCCCGTTTCAGGGGCGGCCGACGGCAGTTTAGTGGCAACTTCTCCCGGTTTCACCGGCGCCTTGACCGGATATGCTTCAATATTTTCCAGATAATCAGCCATCCAGTCGACAAATTTGTGAGCCTGGGCACGAAAACCTTTTCTGAAATCCTTGAAGGCCATGACCTTCCCCTATCGTATGCCTGCGTACAAAATATAGAGGCGTATAAAATATTATAAACTATTATAAACTATGTAGAACAGTCTGCGCTGACGCGGCAGGCAGCCCCTTTTCAGATTAACGCAACAACCTTGCTTTTTTCAGGCCCACCAGATATTTTTGCAGATCTTCTTCCCGGCGAAACCATTTCCGGCATTCCAGCTCGGCCTTGTCAGGAAACTCTGGATACAACCGCAAGACATTATCGGCGGCACGTTCACTTTCCTGGGGTTTGTCCAGCATGGCGTAATTGATCGCTTGCAGGGCATGCGGCCAGAACCAGTCAGGCATATCCACCACCCGCACGTGATCCATGGCCTCTTCATATTCGCCCTGTACAAAATGGTTATGAAACAGGGCGAAGCGGCACCAACCGGGATGTTGGGGATTAAGCGCCATCGCCTTTTGCACCAGCGACAGCCCTTTTTCCATTTCCCCACATAGACACAGATAAACCCCGCTGTCCGCCAGCAGTGCAGGACTATTGGGGGCAATGCTGAGCCCCATACGGACATTATTTTCAAACTTGTCCAGCTCCCACGCATGATAATGAATAATGGTCAGCGCATACCAAGCGATGCTGTAGGTGGAACTCATGCCGATGGCTTTTTCCGCATACTGGCGGGCCCGTTCCAGCGGGTCGCCCTTGTCATGCTGCACGTTGAAACTGAAACGGTATTCATCCAGGGCCATATAGGCCATGCCTGCCCAGGCATCGGGATAGTTAGGATCTATTTCAATCGCTTTTTCCAGGCTCTGGCGGGCTTTCAGGTGAGTTTCAGGACTCAGTTCAAACAGATAATCATGCAGCAGCAACATGCTTTCATAAGCTTCCAGATATTCGGTGCTGCTGCGTTTCATGGCCACGGCGCTGGTGCGCATAATGGCGCCGTAGGTATCCCCTATGGTGGCGGCCACCTGGGTAGCGATTTCATCCTGAACAGAAATCAGGTTATCCGGGGTCAGCTGGCGGTCATAGCTGTTGGCCCAAACCACCGCATCATTGGTGGCATCCAATAGCTGGGCTGTTACCCGCACGGTGCTGCCGGCGCGGCGAATACTGCCTTCCAGCACATAATGAACTTCCAGTTCTTCACATAATTTGCGGATGTCCACCGGCTGGCCTTTGTAACGCAATGTGGATTTTCGGGATACTACATAAAGGGTCGGGCTTAACGACAGCTGGGTGATGATTTCTTCGGAAATGCCATCACAAAACAGATCCGTTTCCTGATCCCCACTGAGATTGTCAAACGGTAAAACCGCAATGGCCGGCCCCGTAGGTGGTGCAGCAGCGGCAGAAATCAGCGGATCGCGTGCCGGACTGACACCCGCCGGAGCGCGTTTTTCGATTTCCGGGATATAGGTTCCTTTGGGCAGGGAAATGTGGATGGGATCATGCGTGCCCTCTTCCAAATAATAATGCTCCAAAAGCCGGCGCAGGCGGCCCGCCTCCACCCGCACGATGGCGTCGGTTTGCGGATCGAAATCCTCATCCTTGTCAAATACTTCGATCCCCAGCGTATACCCCTTGAGAAGCTCCGCGCGCCCCTTAAGCGTTTCCTCCACCACATAGGTAAGAAAACGTTTCGGTCGGTTTTTGTTTTCAAAGAGCCGGCTGTTCAGGATACGGTCCAACTGGTCCTTGACCTGCTCAGGCGACAATGGGGAAGCCGCTGACATACTTATTTTAATCCCTGCCTTCCGGGTCGTGGATGATCCCCCAAGATTATTACAGCTTAACGGTGAAGGCAACACGCCCTCACCGTTAATATAACCTTTACAAAGGCCTGTGCAAGAAATGGAAGGATGTCACCGCTCAACACAGTTCCACGGCCACGGCTGTGGCCTCGCCCCCGCCAATGCAGAGGCTGGCGATACCGCGCGTTCCCCCATGGGTTTTCAGCGCGGAAATAAGCGTGACAATCAACCGTGCTCCGGTAGCCCCGATGGGATGCCCCAACGCACAGGCTCCGCCATGTACATTCACCCGGTCATGGTCAAGCCCCAAATCCCGCATCGCCGCCATGGCGACCACGGCGAAGGCCTCGTTGATCTCATACAGATCCACATCCGCATCGTTCCAGCCGACTTTTTCATACAGCTTTTTAATAGACCCGATCGGCGCCGTGGTGAACCAGGCCGGTTCCTGGGCATGGGTGCTGTGACCGCGGATAATGGCCAACGGCGCAAGCCCCCGTTTTTCCGCTTCGGACCGGCGCATCATGACAAGCGCCGCCGCCCCGTCGGAAATGGAACTGGAATTGGCGGCGGTCACCGTGCCATCCTTGGCAAAGGCCGGGCGTAGAGTGGGGATTTTTTCAGGATTGGCCTTGCCCGGCTGTTCATCCGTATCTACCACCACGTCCCCCTTGCGGCTTTTGACCGTGACCGGGCTGATTTCATCCTTGAACCAGCCTTTTTCAATCGCTGTTTTGGCCCGGGTCAGCGAGGTAATCGCGTAATTATCCTGATCCTCGCGGGTAAACTGATAATGACTCGCGCATTGTTCCGCAAAAGTCCCCATCAGGCGGCCGGGTTCGTAGGCGTCTTCCAGCCCGTCAAGAAACATATGGTCGTAGACTTTTTCATGGCCGATACGGGCGCCGGCACGCATTTTCGGCAGAATATAGGGGGCATTGGTCATGCTCTCCATACCGCCGGCCACCAGAATATCGGCACTGCCTGCCAGCAAATGATCATGGGCCAGCATCACGGCTTCCATCGCGGACCCGCACATTTTATTCACTGTGGTACAAGCGCTCGCATAGGGCAACCCGGCCCCCACAGCCGCCTGACGCGCCGGCGCCTGGCCCAAGCCCGCCGGCAACACACACCCCATAAGCACTTCGTCAATGTCTTCCGGTTTGACACCACTTTGGTCCAGCGCTCCCTTGATGGCCACGCTGCCCAGTTCAGGCGAACGGACGCCGGCAAAATCCCCCTGGAAGCCCCCCATGGGGGTTCGGCTCATGCCGACGATGACTACCGGGTCCTTGTCCTGTTGATGTGTCTGTGACTCTGTCATAATGATTTTTCCTCATGGTTTAGCTGGCATTGTTTTCGCCGGAACAATATGATACGTTACTGGCTGGTAACATATATTAGGTGATCTGGTCAAACTTGGCAAGATACGTTACATACAGCTACAAAGCATCATGATCGCAAAAACGAAATAAAAACAAGGCAGTCGGTACACTATATGAAACGGGAAGAAAAACGCCAGCAAAAGCTGGATGCCATATTACGCCATGCCGCCAAGGCCTTCATGGAAAATGGCTATTACAAGACGTCGCTGGATGACATTGCCAAAATGCAGAAAGTGACAAAACCGACGCTGTATTATTATATCAAGAACAAGGAAGACATTCTTGTTAAATGTGAAAATGTCGCGAGCGAACGCATTAACGGCCTCTTGGACGAGGTGGAAGCACGCGGCGGCACCGGGTTTGAGCAGCTTTATAATTTCGTGCGCGGTTATATCGAAATCATCACCGATGACATTATTCGTTGTCACGTGCGTCACCGCGGTCAGCGCGAAGATCCCGCCGCCCGCGAAGCCAGTCTGAAAATGCACCGCGGCATCGAGCAACGGGTTCGCGGCATCATCGCCAAAGGGGTTGAAGACGGCTCCATCCGCCAGGACGCCCATCCCACCATCAACGCCATTTTACTGTTTGACGCCATTAACGGCATTACAGCCTGGTACCGTGAAGACGGAGCACTGGACATGACCGCGTTGACCGAACAGATCCTGGCCCTGATTACCAAAGGGATGGAGGGCAATTGTCGGCAAGGATAAAATCCTTTTTGCCTTGATCCGGAAAATCCGATATTATCCACTCCTCGGTTGCAACCAGGAAAAAAATGTAGAGAGAGCACCCATGGATCAAAGCCATTTTCCGGAAAAAAAACGTGCAGATTCTCGCCTGGACGTATTCTGGGCGGCGGAAATGACCCTGGAGGGGAAAAGATATCCCTGCCAGTTGAGTAATGTATCAACGGCAGGGGCGCTTTTGAAAAGCGAAGAAAACCTGGCCCTGAAACAGGAACTGATCCTGCATATACCAGACTTCGGCGAAGCCGGCGGTATCGTTGTCTGGCGAAACGCGCCTCTTTACGGTCTGAAGCTGCTGATCGGGGATAATCTGAAACTGAAGGAATATGCCGACGAAGTTGGCCTTGACAACCATCGCTGAAGATCCAATACCCCCGTCTTTCAAACGAAAAGCCAAACAATACAGAACCTGAAGCCCGGTATATGAACCATATCAAAGTGAATTGTGACGAGATGGAATTGTCATTGCCAGACGCGATAGCGGCGAAGCAATCCAGTGGACCGGAGAAATGGATCACCACGCCCGCTGACACGGGTTCGTGATGACGTTTCCCCCCTGCGCCGTCATTGCCGCTTTTCCTGCGTCATTGCCGCGTAGGCGGCACCCCAGCCCCTCGCCAACAATGCGGTCTGCAAGCTCTGGGCTCCCGCCTGCGCGGGAGCGACGGAAGGGGGGCTTCCAGGGGGGTAACGATGACGGCCTAGCTTTTAACGTCATTGCGGGCGGAAGAGATGCACCAAAACGACCTAACGACTTACAGCTTGCCCTCGTTGACCAGCACAACAGCCTTGCCAAAAGCCATCGGGTCATCCACGTCAAGCCACAGACGGCCTTCGATGTCGAAGGTGCGCGCCCGCCCCTGATGACCCAGAACATTCATGGCCCCGGAAATGCTTTCATCCCCTTCCCTGGCGCTTTGTTCAAGGGCCTCGAACATGGCCGGCGTGCAATAAAAGATGCCCGTATCAAACGCATTATAGTCCCGGATCACCTTGCCAATCTGTTCGATGCCGCGGGGTGTGCATTTGACCCGCGTCACATCCTCCAGATCAATGAGCGGATTATGAATATTATAATCCACACACAGGGTCACCGTGTCCGGCTCATGTTCCGTCGCCGCAAGCGCGCGCAGGATTTCCGGATCAAAGAGATGATCACACATGGTGAGGATAAAATCCCCCTCAATCACATCCTTTGCCGCATAGACGGACAGGCCGTTGGGGCGTTGCCACTCTTCATTAATGATGTGGGTAATCTTGAGATTGTCACGTTCAGCCAGCCGGTCGAGGAAGGCGCGTACCTTGGTCCCACGATACCCTGTCACAACATAGATATCGTCAACGCCTCCCTTGACGGCATTGGTAATAACCCGTTCAATAAGGGGAGTGCCCAGCAACTCGATGAGCGGCTTGCTCTCCCCCTTTTCACGAAGTCGGCTGCCCTGACCGGCAGCAACGATCAGCAGTTTCACTCGGCCGCACTCGCCATAACCCGGTCCGCGATGAACTTTTCGGTCATTTCATAAGCCTGATCATCGGTATACTGAACCGGCGGATGTTTACAGAAATAGGCGGATGGCGCTTCCAGGATGCCACCTTCCCCACGATCCAGCGCCAGCTTACAGCAGCGAATCATGTCGATGGCCACGCCGGCGGAGTTGGGGCTGTCCTCAACAGAAAGTCTCAGTTCCAGATTCATGGGCACACCCCCGAACAGGTCGCCTTCCATACGCAGGAAGCAGACTTTGTTGTCATTCTGCCAGGGGATATAATCGCTCGGCCCCACATGAATGTTTTCATCCGCCAGCCGCGCCCCGGCCACAGCCTGGACCGCTTCGGTCTTGCTTTCCTTCTTGGACGCCAGGCGGGACTGGTTTTTCATGTTTAGGAAGTCGGTGTTCCCGCCAGTATTCAGCTGATAGGTCCGCTCCAGGATCACCCCGCGCTTGGCAAACAGGTCGGTCAGCGTCCGGTGCGTGATCGTGGCGCCCAGCTGCGCCTTGATGTCATCACCGATAATCGGCAGGTTCTTTGCCTTGAATTTCTCGGCCCACTCCGGATTGGAAGCGATAAAAACCGGCATGTTGTTGATAAAACCAACACCCGCTTCCAGCGCACATTCGGCATAGAATTTCGCGGCTTCCTCGGACCCTACCGGCATATAGTTGAGCAGAATTTCAGCACCGCTGTCTTTCAGTTCCTGTACGATGCTTTCTTTGGTGCCTTCGGGCACATCGGCAATCACAAAAGTCCGGTCTTCATCATAATTGGCCATATGTTCGGACACACCGTCCAGAATTTTGCCCATTTTGACGGTGGTGCCACTTTTCGGCAGGTCGCCGCAGAACACCGTTGTACAATTGGGTTTGGCGAAGATGGCGTCATTGACGTCCTGCCCCACTTTGCGTTTGTCCACGTCAAAAGCGGCAACAACCTCAATATCGCAGGGACGGAATCCGCCCACTTCCCAATGCATCAAACCCGGAACCTTGCCATCGGACACCCGTTCTGGGGTATAATAATAAATGCCCTGAATCAGGGAACTCGCACAGTTACCAATACCCGCAATGGCAATTTTGATTTTAGACATTTTTGTCACCTTATCTTATGTAATTCTTTACTGATGTTCGTCTTACCGGATGAGTGAGGAAGAAAAGCGCCTCTGAATCCAAGTAGATAGGCAATCATCAATTTACCACGGTTATATCACACAACTGTTACACAACAACAATATAACTGTTACATTTCGCGGCAAAAATGACTGCCTCCTTGTTACTTAAAGTTATCTTTCCAGATAATGGCATGAATACGGCAAATCAATGGCTTACGCCCGTCTGTAACCGTTACATGAGCTGCGATGTGCGGCATTTTACAACGCTATGCATATAAAACAGGCCCCCTGCCCCACTTTCCACAAAATTCTGCCCCAAACTTACCGCCATAAATATACGGGCTTGGAGCCCCGGAGGTTTTAAGTTATACGAATAAACCAGACCCTTTAAATCTAGAACACTGGAGCTTTGGAATGCTGAAACAGCTTACCCTTTTCCCTTCCCGACGCGGTAAAATTCTACTGGCGTTTTTGCTGGGAACATTTCTCGTAGCGTGTTCGGATCAGGACAAAACAGCTGAAAACAGTGATTCCACGGACCAAAACAAGGAAGAAAACGTGAGTGAAAACAAAAGTTTCCTGGAACTGAACAAAGACAAACCCGGCGTCATCGTAACCGAGTCCGGCCTGCAATATATTGTGCTTCTGGAAGGCACAGGCAAAAAACCCAAGGCCACCGATACCGTAACCGTCAATTATGAAGGCACACTGACCGACGGCACCAAATTCGACAGTTCCTATGATCGCGGTGCTCCGCTCAGCTTCCCGCTGAACCGAGTGATTCCCGGATGGACTGAAGGTTTGCAATTGATGAGAGAGGGGGCAAAATACAAATTCTTCATCCCCTCCGATCTGGCCTATGGCCCCCACGGGGCGGGAAATGTCATTGGTCCCAATGAAGACCTGATCTTCACGGTGGAACTGATCCGCGTAAATTAAGTTTAAATTCACTCTCACATTCCCTGGGGAGGGATGAATGACGTTCTGGCGGTTTCTTTTGATTATCACCGCAACGAGCGGCTTTCTTGCCGTATTGCTGGGTGCCGCCGGAAGTCATGCCCTGACCCCCCTCATGCAGACAGAAAAAGGACCGTCCCGTTTTGATATGGCAAGCCAGTATCATATGTGGCACACGCTTGCCCTTCTCGGCTGCTGCACCATGGGATTAGGGCGGGAGCGACTTGCCTCCCCGACGAGCCCGACGAGCAAAACCCGGCCTTTTCCCTTTGATCTTCTGAAGCTCGCAGCCCTGATGTTCCTGCTGGGCATCATGCTGTTTAGCGGCAATCTTTATCTTCACGCCTTTCAGGAACCTTATGCCTTAAGCATTCTGATTCCTGTGGGGGGTATTTTCCTGATGTCAGGCTGGCTGATGCTGGCGCTCAGCGTGATTTGCCTGGAAAAATAAAGAAACGGGAAAAGGAAAAGGTTTAAGCGGCCCCGGGGGTGCAACATGCACAAGATGTGGGGGAGGGGATTTTGCTACATATTAATCCCGGGACCGCTTAACTCGAAAAACTCCTGAACTCGTTCTGTAACTCCTTGACAAAAACTTTTGGCATCCGTTGCAAAATTTGCCTTACCGTCCTGTTTAAACGATTTCCCAGCTTCCGTCCGGCTGGCGGCAGGCTTTCCCATAGGCCTGTTCGGTCCTGCCGCCGATGGTGACAGTCTGCTGGTACTCCCGGCAATACCGGCCATCTTCATTCTGATACGCCGGCTGGGGCACAAATGTGCCGGAATTTCCCGTATCCGGATTGTGCCAGGTTACCGTCTCGCCGGAAGGAAACCTTTCCAGAGCGACCTGCCGGCTTTGTGCCATTTTGATCCGGTCCGCCTCATCAAGAGACTTGCCGATATTATTGCCAATGGCAGCCCCAGCGATGGCGCCGGCCGCAATGGCGAACCCTTTCCCCGGCCCGTCGCTGTCTCCGGCAATGGCGTTGCCGATAGCCGCGCCACTGATGGCCCCAAGAACGGTGCCAAACCCCTGCTTGGAGCCGGTTTCACATCCAGCCAGCCCCAGGGTCGAAGCCAAAACCGCGATGACGGCAACTTTTTTCATTCATCTCTCCCTTGCGGCACGTCTTATTAACGCCTTAGCATCACGTCTTATGCGTTTAAGGTAGTCCATATAAACTGAACCGTGCATGAACAATAAATTCAGGTTTCAGGAAAAAGCCGCCGCCAGGGAAATTTTCACCAGAAGCCCCCGGTTCCCGGACTTTTCCTTCACGGAAAAGTGATCTTCCAGGGTAATTGACCCATCATACAAATCCACCAGATCCCGGACAATCGAGAGGCCAAGCCCGGCTCCAGGCTTGTTCTCATCCAATTTTTCCCCGCGGGCAAACACCGCCTCGCGTTCGGAACGGCTGATACCCGGTCCATCGTCCGCAACCTGAAGCAAGATCCTGTCTCCCTTACGACACACCGTCACCTCAATCTGTTCCTGAGCCCATTTGGCGGCGTTTTCCACAAGATTGCCGACGATTTCCTCAAGATCCTGTTTTTCCCCCCGGAACAGAAGCCGTTTTTCGTCTCCCTGAATGGTGACGTTAATCCGCCGGTTTTTATAGATGATCGACATGGCCCGGGCGATATCCCGAACCACCGGGGCGACCTCGGTGCGGCTGCCAATCACCTTGATGCTGGCAGCCACCCGGGCCCGTCGGAGATAATGGTCAATCTGACGCCGCATGAGTTCCGCCTGACGCGTCACCAGCCCTGCAAGGCCCACATCTTTTTGCAGTTCCGCCTCATTCATCAACACCGCCAGCGGTGTTTTCAATGCATGGGCCAAATTGCCCACCTGGGTGCGGGAGCGGGCAATGACCTCTTCATGATGTTCCAGAAGCGCATTCAGTTCATCAGCCATGGGCTGGATTTCGGACGGCAGGTTGTCAGGCAGACGTTTTTGCGCGCCGCTGCGAATTTGGGCCAACAGGGTTTGAATCCGACGCAGCGGTTGCAGGCCATAAACCAGCTGGAAAACCGATGCCAGAATCAACCCGGCCCCGAGAATCCCCAGAGACCAGATCAGAATCCGGTTAAAATCCTTTGCCTGCGCCTCAATTTCGGATTTGTCGATGGCAACGCTGTAGCGAAACGTGACCTCAGTGCCGGGCATGGAAATATCCTGTTCGATCACCCGGATCAACTGGTCCTCAGGACCGATCGCATCATAATATATCGGTCGCGGCCGGGGGGTTTCCAGATCCGGGTTTAAACTTTGATCCCACAGGGAACGCGACCGGAACGGGGTATACCCGCGGGCGGAAATCTGCCAATACCATCCGGAATAGGGTTGTTCAAAACGTGGATCAGACAGGGCACGATAGAAGCTGACATCTTCCTGAAATTCTGCATGGCTGATGCCGACAAGATTATCCAGAAAGCCAGCCAGCCGATCATCCAGATTTTTTTCGATAATCCCCCGGAATGTAAGGGACAGGATATAACCGCCCACCAGCAGCACAAATACCGTCCAGATCACGGATACTGTCAGCAACCGAAACCAGATGGATTTGTTTTTGGGGCGGGTCCTGGGCACAATCATCCGTCGTGGTTATCTTCCTTTTTTACGGGATGGTTTGATGGGATGGCGTCAAAACTTCATTTCAGCCCTGCCCCTATTCCGGGCTTTCTTCTTCGGGATTAATCAGCTGATAGCCCATGCCCCGTATGGTTTTAATGATATTGACGCCAAGTTTTTTACGTACCCGGGTCACAAAAACCTCAATGGTGTTGGAATCCCGGTCAAAATCCTGATCATAGATGTGTTCGGTCAGTTCGGTCCGGGAAATGACCTTGCCGGGATGATGCATCATATAGGCCAACAGCTTGTATTCCTGTGCCGTAAGCCGAACCGGCATGCCTTCCACCGTCACCCGGCTGCTATTGGTATTAAGCACCACAGGACCGCAGACAATTTCGGGCGAGGCCTGACCGGCGGACCGGCGGATCAGCGCCCTCACCCGCGCCAGCACCTCTTCCATCTTGAACGGTTTGGTCACATAGTCATCCGCCCCGGCATCAAGTCCCGACACCTTATCGGACCATTCATCCCGGGCCGTGAGGATCAGTACCGGCACCGCAATCCCCGCCTGACGCCATTTTTTCAGCACGCTCAATCCGTCCATAACCGGCAGGCCAAGATCCAGGATAATAGCATCATAACTTTCGGTTTCACCGAGAAAATGGCCTTCTTCCCCGTCATGGGAGACGTCCACGGCATAGCCGCTTTCTTCCAGCAGAAATTTCATCTGACGGGCCAGATCCCGGTCATCTTCGACAAGCAGAATACGCATTAGTCTTATTTTCCCCGTCCTTTTGGCCCCCGGACGCTGAGAATCCGGGCGGTTTTGGCATTTAACGTCACATTTAGAACCTGCCCCTCTGGGGTCAGCACCTTGACCATATAGGTATAAGGCATACTCCGGCGACCACTTTCCAGAAGCTGTACATCAACAATGCGTCCCGGATAGGACTTCTGCACCGTACGGCGGATCACCCTGAGCGACACGATTTCCCCGTTCCTCAGGGCCTGCTGTACATTGTCATGCCGGTAAAATTGTGGCATGGGTTTTTTGTATGAGGGCCTTAATTGCTGCATGACCGGTGGTGGTTTTTTGGGGTTGGCTTTGCGATGTTGCGCCACAACTTCACCCGTCCCCGCCGCCATCACCAGCAGCAGAGCCAACACGCCCCCGATGATCCTCCGTCCGTTACCCATCATATTATACTCATACCCAGCCCCGGCTTAATCCAGGATGAATATCCTCACGACCCGAATTATTTTACCCCCCAGTTATTTTACCCCCAGCCGGTCCTGCAAAACAGAACTGGTTGTGGTATAACCGCCGGCGATCTTGCGGTCGGGATAAGCATATTTGAAGGCCGCCCGCGCCATAACAGCCGCTTCATAAAATCCGGTCAAAATAAGTTTCAGCTTACCGGGATAATTACAGACATCCCCGATGGCGTAGATTCCCGGCGTCGAGGTGGCAAAGGTGGCAGGGTCCACATCCACATGGTTCCGGGTCAGGTTCAACCCCCATTCCGCAATGGCGCCCAGGCTGATTTTCAGCCCCAGGAACGGCATCAGGATGTCGCACTCCTCCAGCACTTCTTCCCCGTTTTTTTTGTGAATATGCACGGCCTCAAGCTGCCCGTTCTTGCCAAAAAGCCCGGTGATTTCCCCCACATGGTGATCTATTTTTCCTTCTTCCGCCATCCGGAGAACCCGCGCGGCGGAATCCGGTGCGCCTCTGAAAGCCTCACGGCGATGGACCAGTGTAATCCGGCGGGCCAGGGGATACAGATTCATCACCCAGTCCAAAGCCGAATCTCCGCCGCCGACAATCACCAATTTCTTGTCCCGGTAATTATCCATGTTTTTCACGGCATAGCGGACGGATTTTTCCTCAAACAGCTCCAGATCGGGATAGGGTGGTTTCTTGGGCACAAAACTGCCGGCCCCGGCAGCCACCACCACAACCGGCGCCTCGATCGCCACGTCTCGCGTTGTCTCGATCCGCCAGTGACCGCTGAACAGTTGCCGCAGGGCGCCGGCCTGCTGCGAGAGGTGAAAACGCGGCTCAAAAGGACGGCATTGTTCAATCAGATTATCCACCAGTTCCTGACCGGTCACCTTGGGACGAGAAGGGATGTCGTAAATGGGTTTTTCCGGGTAAAGTTCAGTACACTGCCCTCCCGGCCGGTCCAGATTGTCGATAAGATGGCATTTCATGCCCAAAAGTCCTGCTTCAAAAACAGCAAACAGCCCCACAGGACCGGCACCGATGATAATCATGTCGGTCTGGTACGTTTCCTCACCCATACAGCTCCCCTTAACATAAAAAAATTACAGACACGGCCCCGATACCCTGTTACTTTTTCCGATAACCCGTTATTCTGATAATACTTTGTCGCGTCCTGAAAAACCAGAACAAAACCCTTTATCGGCCATAAGGCGGGCCGACGGATAAAGACAGAGCAGGAACAGTAAGGATAGGAAATGCATAGATCCCGCCAAAAGCTCCCCTTCCTCGCATGGGCCCTGCTGGTTATTTTCCTGTGGCCCAAAGAACAGGGTATGGCCGCTCACCTCTATGTTGGGGCGGGGCATCAATATCAGACGGTTCGGGATGCCCTCAATAACGCCCAAAGTGGCGATACCATTTTCATTGAAGAAGGCCTTTATGAAGGAGAAACCGCGGTTATCCGGCAAAATGACCTGCGGATCATCGGCCTTGGCAGCGGGGCCACGGGCCGGCCGCGTCTCATTGCGCCGGCTCATATTCCCAACGGCAAGGCAATCTGGGTAATCCGGGGCGACAATATCATTCTGCGCAACCTTGATCTGTCCGGGGCCCGGGTCCCCCACCTGAACGGCGCCGCCATTCGTCATGAAGGCGGGCATTTGCAAATCGAGAACAGCATCATCCATCACAACCAGATGGGCATCATGACCGCCAATCATGCCGGGACAAGCCTGTCGATTATCAACAGTACGATCCATTCCAATCATCTGAGCCAGGCGGGGCGGCGGATCGGTCACAATATCTATGTCGGTCGGATTTCCCGATTTGAGCTTCGCGGCAGCCATGTTTATAACGCCTGGATCGGCCATAACGTCAAAAGCCGCGCCCGGGACACCCTGATCCGACATACCACCATTGAGGATAGCCAGAAAGCATCAAGCTACCTCATCGACTTGCCCAATGGCGGCCGGGTCACCATTGACAATTGTGTTTTGAAAAAGGGTGTTGAAAGTGAAAATAACGCGCTGATCAGTTTTGGGTCCGAAGGCCTGACAGACGATCTGCACACCCTTACCATCAGCAACACCCTGGCGCAGGCGGAAGGCCCCGGCAGAATTTTATTGCGCAATCACAGCGACATCCGCCCGGAATTCAGAAACAATGAACTGGTGGGCCTGAAGCCGTTCGCTGAGGAAAACAGTGGTCTGGGGCGATATTTCCGGGCATTCAAGACCATGATCAGGGATATTTTTAAATGAGGGGATCTCCATCACCAAAGGAACGTCCCGCCGCAGGCACGGGGGTGGACATCTCCCCTGGAATATCAGGCAGAGAAAGATCATGCCGAGGCCAGATTGAAATCAGGGGGAAATGCCTATGAAAGACGGCCTATATTGCTGATAATAAAAACAGAGGGGGAATGATGGTGACCAAAAAAATACTACATGGGGGCGCGACCACGGTTTTTCTGCTGGCCGGGGGATATCTGGCCTGGGATTTCCCCTATGCCAGAACCGTTGTGTTCGCGCTCTCCCTGATCTGTTTCCTGGTTCTGCTGCGCAATGATAAGGCCTGGTTGTTTTTTCTGCCTGCCCTGTTACCGGTTTATGACCTTGGACTTTATTCCGGGCGGATCTTCGTGACGGAATTTGACATCCTTGTCCTGTTCTGCCTGGCCGCGCTGCATGCTCGACATATGATCCGTCCCGCCCCTTCCCTGACCATCGGCAGGGAGGATGTGCTGGCTTCAGTGCTGATGATTTCCGCACTGACCAGTTTACTGATTTATTTTCCGTATGGCGCGGGAACAGACCCCAACAGTTTCAGCAGTTACAAAAGCCCCTATAATGGTCTTCGGGTGATCAAGGGGGTGATATGGATCTGGTTGTTCTGGCCCTTTTTAAAACGGGCCTATCGCCATGAACCGGACAAAAGCCACCAGTATCTGATAACCGGCATTCTCTGTGGCCTTGTGCTGATGGGCATTGGCGTGTTGTGGGAACGGGGGGTGTTCCACAGCCTGGTACAGGATCGCAATATCTATACAGTGCTCAGAACCCTGCTCGACTTCTCCGGCAGTTATCGCATCACCGGCCTGTTTTCCAGCATGCATGTGGGCGGAACGGCCCTTGACGGTTATCTGGTCATGGTCATTCCCTTTGGCTTTGCCGCCTTTTTTGCCCACGGCACATTTCGGGACCGGTTATTTTCCCTGATCTGTCTCAGTCTGGGCAGCTACGCCATTATGGTCAGCTTTTCCCGCGGGCTGTATATGGGCTTTTTTGTGGTGCTCAGCGTGTTGGCCCTATCCTATCTTGTCCTGCAACATCAGGCCAAAACCATTTCCGTGCGCAGCATGGTCCTTGCCGCCTTGGGTTTTGTCGGCGGCACCCTGTATATGTACGGGCTTTTTCAGTATGGAGGATATCAGGTCATGCTGGCCGCCATCCTCACCCTTGCCGGGGCGTTGCTGACGGCCCAGCTGTTTAAAAAACATCCGCAATATCTTGACATGATCCTGCTGGTTTGCGGCACGCTTTTGATGATTTATGTCAGCTATGACGGTTTTATGGAAAGCCGCTGGTCCAGCAACAGCCGTCTCTTCTCCCTCGTCACAGCCGTGCTGTCCTGCAGTTTCTTGGCGCTAATCACCTACGGCCTGACCCCAAGGACGGCCCGCCGGCGCACCGCGGCCAACAGCGTCACGGTGGTCCTGATGGGCGCCATTTTTTGGCTGGCGGTCATTCCGTCTGTTTCGGGATACCGTATGAGCGCCCGTTTTTCCGCCTCCTCGGAAGACCTTGCCCACAGAACCGGTCAGTGGCTGAAAGCCCTCGATTTTATGGATAAGGGGATCAAAAGCACCCTTCTGGGCATGGGGACCGGCTCTTATCCCCTGCACTATTTTTATTATCACCTGGAAGATAACAGCAAAGTCCATTACAGTTTCCACAAAACTGCCCAGACCAGCTATCTGGCGTTGGGGGCCGGCGATTTCAATATCATCCAGAAGGTCCCCCTCAAGCCGCACACGGATTACCTTCTCAGAGCCCGCCTCAAAACGGACCGCCCCTCAGGCGTGACATTCAAATTTTGCCCCAAACATATTATTTTCAGCGAGCGCTACACCCCGCAATGTATATCGCGACAGCTGAAATCTCCTGGCGGCGAAGACTGGGTCGAAGTGGAGACCACCTTCAATTCCCGCCATCTCGGGCAAAGCGGCCTTTTCTACTGGCCGACCACATTGCAACTGCATTACAGCCGCACCGGCAGCATCGCTCGGATCACGGATATCCAACTGCTGGATGCCTTTGGCACCAATCTGATTGCCAACGGGGATTTTTCCCAAGGTGCGGATCGCTGGATCATGGTACGTGATTTTTCCCATGACGACTGGCACACCAAAAATATTTTCCTGCATTATTATTTTGAACAGGGGCTATTTGGCCTTGGCGCTTTCCTGCTTCTGGTCGGGGTTGCCCTGCGGCGTCAATATACAGCCACAAAAGCCGGTGACCCTCTGGCCCCCATTCTGTTTGCCGCCATCCTCGGCACACTCACCGTCGGCTTTTTCGGCAGCATCATTGACAATCCGCGTATTGCTTTTCTATTTTACCTGCTTGTTTATCTGGGGCTCCTCAACAGTCAGGCGCGCCCGGCCACAGTATCTTCACAATCTTCCAATACAGAATCACAGCCATGAACGAAGACAGCCTTAAAGATTTCATCACCTTGGTCAAAGACGTCTGGACCCATGGGGTCTATGGCGTTGACATCGGCAAAATAATTCTCGCGCTGCTGGTTCTGTCCCTGTTTTTTATGTTCAGGGGACTGTTCAGCCGTTTTGTCATCAATCGTCTGAAAAGCCTTGCCCAAAGAACCAAAAGCGACATGGACGACGAGATTATCGACGCCCTCGGAAACCCGCTGCGGTTCATCCCGGTGATCATCGGGGTTTTTCTGGCGACTGAAGTGCTCACACTAAACGGCATCATGGAGACTGCCGCCTATAACCTGAACCGTTCGCTGGTGATTTTCACCATTTTCTGGGCCCTGTTTAAAATGGTTGGTCCGTTGAGCTTCGCCATTCGCAAGCTTCAGGACATTTTCACCATCAGCATGATCGAATGGATGGTCAAGGCCCTCAAGCTGCTGGTGATTTTTCTTGGCGGGGCGTCCATCCTGGAAATCTGGGGCATTGAGGTCGCCCCGCTGATCGCCGGGCTGGGCCTGTTCGGTGTGGCGGTGGCGCTGGGGGCGCAGGATTTGTTCAAAAACCTGATAGCCGGACTGTTTGTGATCGGCGAGCGGCGTTTTAACCCAGGCGACTGGATCCGGATCGACGGGGTGGTGGAAGGCACCGTGGAACATATCGGCTTTCGAACCACCACCATACGCCGTTTTGACAAGGCGCCGGTCTATGTGCCCAATTCCAAGCTGGCGGACAGCGCCGTGACCAATTTCAGCCGCATGACTCATCGGCGGATCTACTGGAAAATCGGTGTGGTCTATGATACGACCATCAACCAGCTCAGGGCCATTCGGGACGGAATCGAAAAATATATCCTGGAAAGTGACGATTTTGCCTCCCCTGACGAGGTCTCCACCTTTGTCAATGTGGACAGCTTCAACGACAGTTCCATTGATTTTATGTTATACTGTTTCACCCGGACCACAAATTGGGGCGAGTGGCTGAAGATCAAGGAAGAGCTGGCTTATGCCGTCAAGGATATTGTTGAGAAGAACGGCAGCAGCTTTGCCTTCCCGAGCCAGTCCGTCTATTTGGAAAGCCTGCCGGACGGCGCGGAATACTTTCAGCCACCCGAAGACCGCCCGGCAAAAAAACTGCCTGCCGACGTAACGGCTTAACCGTTTTTCAAGATGCCCATCCAACTATTTCCCCAAATATTTTCTATATCGGGAGATAGGCCTGTTTGGTGGGGCGTCTTGCCTGATACCTCTGCACAATTCACTTTAGAGTGAATTGAGCCAACCTATCCACAATTCACTCTAGTCATTTTCATTTCCCGACGCGCCGATGTGATAGTTCGCCGGCGGTTCTCGGAATTGCAGCTTGCGCACAAAGAAGTCCCAGCGGCGACGGTTGAAATATGCGGACTCGTCAAGGAAATGTCCAGCATTTGGCACGATCAAATACTCAAAATCCTTGTTGGCTTTGATCAAAGCATTAATGAGCCGACGTGTTGCCAGAGGCGGTACATTTTCATCCAGTTCACCATGTGCCAGAAAAAGGTCCCCCTCCAACTTATGAGCCCAGGTTACATTGGAATTCTCATCATAGATGGGCCCCAGCGGCAATCCCATCCATTGCTCATTCCAAATCGCTTTGTCCAGCCTGTTGTCGTGGTTCCCGGAAGCTGATACGCCAACCTTGTAAAAATCCGGACGTTCCGTCATGGCGCGCACAACATCATATCCACCGGCTGAAAAACCGTAAAGACCAACCCGGGAAATGTCCATATAGGGATATCGTTCCGCCAGTGCCCTGATGCCAGCAATATGATCGTCAAGCCCTACTTTGTGAAGATTGCGATACGCGGCCTGTAAGAAATCCTTCGATCGTCCCCAGGTGCCGCGTCCATCAATCAGAACCACAATGAAGCCGAGCTCTGCGATAGATGCGGCGTTCCTGCCGACAAGGCCTGCGGTGAATGATTTAGGAGCCATCACATAATGTGGACCAGTGTAAATATTTTCAATCACGGGATAGGTCTTCGCCGGGTCAAAATCAGAAGGTCGGTATATCACGCCATATATTGGTGTCTTTCCATCGGCGCCGGGCACCTCGAAAGGTTCAGGCAACTGGTAGTTTTTTTCGACAATCGCCGATATATCTGCCGTTTGAAGCTCCATGAGAATGCGGCCATCTGTGGTGCTTCTCAATACGGTGCGCGTTGGCTTGTTCACCAAGGACATATTATCGACAAAGAAGCGGCCATCCGGTGAGACAAAAACATCATGATCCACCGGCTCCGGTGTCAGGTGCCTGATCCTCTTTCCATCGTCCCCAACACGATAAAGGTGGCGCAGATACGGGTCCTGCTGTTCCTCCCGAGCGTTGCCGACCAGGAAATAAACGTGTTGCGCCGGATCAGTTCCGGCAAGATACCGGACACGCCAGGTGCCCTGGGTAAGAGCCTTTTTTGTACCATCCCGAGAAATCAGATAACCATGCGTCCAGCCATTTTCATTTGCCAGCCAGAAAAACTGATCGCTTTTATCCAGATATGTCCAGCTGTGCCCGTAAAAATCCACAAAACTGTGTGAGGTGTTCTCGATCAGTAACCGGGTCTGACCTGTAGCGGCGGCCGATGCAAACAACCGCAAGGCCTGGTACCCTCGTTCAGGCCGGACTTGTATCACTTCCTTGCTGTCCCTGGTCCATAAGAAAGACGGGCCATAATAATATAATATTTCCTGAGGGGGCAGTTTCAGATCAATACGTTTATTTGCGGATATGTCAAAAACAAACGTAGTCGCCGTGGGCACCTTCTTATCCCCTGTCAGGGGGTAATAATAGTCATAGACGATCGGCGGGCCGTTATCCGGTGGGCTCGACTGTACAAGGCTCAGCCTTCGCGCTTCCTCAAAATGCATTTGATAGGATGCAAAATAGCTTGAATCCGGGGACCAGGATATATCCACAGCCACTTCGGCTTGTGACGTGCCTTGTTGGATCATCGTCTGAGGGCTGACAACAGGGCGGGCGTAAGGGTGCAGCGCCGAACCATCCTTGGTCAACCGTCTGTCCTCCCCGGTTATCAGATTTTCCAGATAAAGGTCATAGTTTCGGATATAAACGCGCCAGCGACCATCCGGCGAATAGCTCGAGAGAGGGTCGCGTGTTTCTTCTTGGGGAATCAAAACTTCCTGATCGGTTTTATAGATCCAGCGTGCATTTTTATAAGTAAAAGAAATCTCGCTCGTTTCGAAATTGTATTCAAGACTATCCAGTTTCAAGGCTGCAGGGGTCACGGTTTCACCGATCTTCGCACTCAGGGCAAGCGCCAGCCTCTTCTGGTTGAACAGGGGCCGCCGCAATTGCCGGTCGGGATCTACAAGAAAATACGCATTTTCCACAGCAAGGTCGGTTTCATACCAGAAGGCCGCGCCATCTTCCTGCCAATGCGGGATCAGACGTTCTCCCTTCACCGCTTGAGCCAGCCTATCAGGCAGAAATACCTCAGCGCGAGCATAAACGTCCGGGGATAAGGCGGATTGATGGTTTGCGACGTCGCTTCCCTGGCCGGGCTGGTCGCACCCTGTTAGTCCGGCCGTTAGTCCGGCCGTTAGTCCGGCAAGGATCATTATTGTCGAAATGGTGAATAGCATGGATTCCTTTTTCATTCATCTCTCCCAAGGAATTAATGCCGCAAAACACGGCCTGTAATCGGCGCCCATCGCCCATTTCGTATATTGTATAAAATATATTGTGATTGACAAATATATTTTATACAATATCCAAACCATCAAAGAAGGGTGGCTTTGATTAATGCAAAAACCCATAGGAGGAGATAATGAAAACCAGCAGAATGGCGTGCCATTCAGATCTTGATACCAAAGGGCCGGAGGGGCGCAGGCACCTTCTGTCCACCACGATGCTTGTTTGGGTCCTGACGGGGACCCTGGGTATAACCGTCCCAGCAATGGCCCAGGAAGCGGAAACCACAGACGACGCAATTGAAATGGAGGATATTGTTATTACGGGATCGCGCATTCGCCGAAGCGCCACGGAAATGCCGACCCCCACGACAATTATTTCCTCGGATGCCATTGAGATCAGTGGCTCGCTCAATATTGGCGATCTGCTTCTTGAGACGCCGCAGGTGGGCTCTTTCAGCGCCAGCAACGAAAACACCAGCTTTTCATTCTTCAATGGCGGCCTGAATTCCGCTGCTCTTCGCAATTTGGGCGAACAGCGTACCCTAACTCTGATAAATGGTCACCGTGGTATCGGCACCGCCGATGACCAGAACTTCTTTTTGTTCGATATGAGCACTGTCCCGACGGATCTGATTGAACGTATTGAAGTTATCACCGGTGGCGCCTCTGCGGTTTATGGCGCGGATGCCGTGGCCGGGGTGATCAATATTATTCTGAAAGATGATTTTGAAGGAATGACCACCAGAGCCTATGGCGGCATCTCCAATAAGGGCGACCGGGAAAGTTATAAGCTCAGCACACTGGCCGGCTTTAACTTCGACGGAGACCGGGGCAATGCGATCTTCTCCGTGGAATATAGTGATCAGGAAGGTCTTTTTTTCAGGGACCGCGACAATGCCGGGGGAAGCGTTCGATTTGTCAGTAATCCGGAAAATACAGGCCCCGAAGACGGCATTCCCGATCAGATTATGGACACCAATCTGCGTTTCGTCCGTTTCGGCATTAACAACACGACTGTTGAACTGTTCCGTAATCTCGACGGCACGCCCGCCAATGTAAACAATATCTTTTCCTTCCGGCCGGACGGCACGACATTTCTTGCCATACCGGGAGAAGAGATCATTGACGGCTTTTTGACGAAAAATGAGTTCGGGGGCCCTCCGGGGGCTACAGACCTGGCGATTATACCGCTTGAGCGCTACAACGCCTATTCGCGTCTGACATATGACCTTTTTGAAAATGTCAGGTTTACCGGGGACCTGAGATATTCCCGGACGAAGTCGGAAGACATTATTGGCCCGGGCTTCGCCATTCTGTCCGGTTTTGACAGGGTGTCCGCGGACAACCCCTTCGTTCCCGATAGTCTGAAAACCATATTGGCGGGTGACCCCAATACGCCGGATGATGACATCACGGATATTTTCTTCTCGCGCCAGTTCGCCGAATTCGGACCGCGGATGAGCGAGGTCGATCGTGAATTTTTCTCATTTTCCGTTGGCCTGGATGGGGAGCTCGCCAATGGATGGACCTGGGATGTATATTATCAATGGGGCGGCACAAGCGATGTGATTACACAACGAAACGATTTACAGCATGGCCGTTACACCCAGGCCCTGGATGCCATCGTGGACCCCGTCTCCGGTGAAATCGTCTGCCGTGACCAGAGCAATGGCTGTGTACCGCTGAACGTCTTCGGACCGGCCGGCACCGTCACCCAAGAGATGGTTGATTTCTTGGTGACCGATCATACGACCACACGCCGCGGAGAGCAAAAACTGCTTTCCATATCGCTGTCAGGGGATTTATTTGAACTGCCTGCGGGCGAGGTCGGCTTTGCCATTGGCGCGGAATACCGTGAGGACAGCCTTGACTTCAAACCATCCTTTGTTTGGGAAAATGCGCTGGGCTTTTTCCAAAGCCAGTTTTCACCCGTCAAGGCCAGCACAGATGTCTATGAAGTTTTTGGTGAATTTCTGGTACCGGTTATCAAGGATGCTCCGCTGATCAAAGATCTTAGCATCGAAGGCGCCATGCGTATCGCAGACTACAAAAACGCCGGACGCAATACCAGCTGGAAGATGGGGGCATCATGGCAAATTGTCGATGATATCCGGTTCCGGGGGGTTTATGCGCGAGCGGTGCGTGCGCCGAGTCTGGGCGAACTGTTCGATCCAGGCAGCCGCGGCGCGCAGGGCCTGAGCGACCCCTGTGATGCACTTCAGGTTACGGCCAATGCCAATCGCCAGGCCAATTGTGCGGCACTCGGCATCCCGTCCGATTTTGTGTCCCTGACCCGTAGCTTCACAACACTTGTCTTCTCAACAGGGAATGAGGAGCTGGAAGTTGAGAAGGCCGATACCCTGACGTTGGGAGCGGTTTTCACCCCGACATTCCTGGACAACTTTGCCCTCACTGTCGATTATTATGACATTGACCTTAAGGATGGTATCACCCGGTTTGGTGCACAAAACACGCTCGACCTGTGTGTGGACCTGCCAGATCTCAATAATAATTTCTGTGATGCCGTCACCCGTGGGCCAGACCATAATATTGTTGAGGTGCGTGATACTTTCATCAATGCATCAGGCTTTTTCCTGAAAGGCATCGACTTCTCCGCCAGGTATCGCCTGGATATGGAGGAGACCTTCGATGTTGGCGGCAATCTCTATTTCGGCGTTATCGGCAGTTATCTGGCAGACCTGAAATTCAAGCAGGTTCTGAATTCAGATGACAATGAGACGAAAGAAAATGCAGGTGAAGCCGGTGACCCAACCTGGCGCGTCACATTCGATGCGACTTATAATAACGGCCCATTACGGCTTAACTGGCAGACACGTTTTATTTCCGGCGTGGCCAACAACAATGATGATTCCCCGGAGTTCCGGGACCCCGCCCGCATCCCTTCAGCCTGGTATCACGATCTTTTTGCCGGATACCAGATAACGGAATCCTTCGAACTGTCGGGGGGTATCAATAATGTATTTGACAAGGCCCCGCCCCTGCACCCGTTCACAGCCAGCGGAGCCAACCTGTACCCGATCACAGGACGATTCTTCTGGCTGCAGGCGACATATCATTTCAACTAAGCGAGTCGTGCCAGTATAATGTCGCTGTGATACGCCATCTTAGTGTGTTGACTAAAGTCCCGGTCTCCTTGCCGGGACTTTTTTCTTTTTTCGGGACTTTTTTATTGTGATGACTTCATGCTCTACTTATGTTCTGCATATTGAACTAAACTCCTTGTTCCGTATATAGAGTGAATTGTGAATAGGTTGGCTCAGTTCACTCTAGTACGGGACCACCGAGCGTTCCAGCAAGATATGGGAATCGCTCTGTCAGCGCCGGCAAAAAAAAACTGCCCGCTAACGTAATGGCTTAACCGTTTTGCAAGAACTTGCTGCTATAGCGAACTGATGACCAGGAAACAAACATCCCCGGCAGCGGAACGCAACAAGGGCCCCATCCTGGAGGTTCTGAAAGACACGCTGCCCCGCTATGGAACCGTGCTGGAGATCGCCAGCGGCACGGGGCAGCATGCCGTTTATTTTACCGAACATCTGCCCCCGTTGCTCTGGCAACCCACCGACCCCGACCCCGAAGCCCGGACCAGCATTCGGGACTGGTGGTGGGAAGTGCAGCTCAAGAATATTCTGCCGCCGCTGGATCTGGATGTCTGCAAAACCCCCTGGCCAGTGGAAATCACTCCTCCGCCGGAACCAATTACGTCAATTGTCTGTATCAATATGATCCATATTTCCCCGTGGGCCGCCTGTGTCGCGCTGATGGAAGGTGCCGGACGCCTTCTGCCGCCCGAAGGAATCCTGTATCTTTATGGCCCCTATCGCCTTGATGGCAACCATACCGCCCCCAGCAATGCGGAATTCGATCGTTGGCTGAAAAACCAGAATCCGGAATGGGGGGTGCGAGATCTTGGCCACGTCCGGCAGATGGCCGCAAAGAACGGTCTTGAATTTGTCAGAACCGTTGCCATGCCCGCCAATAACCTGTCGGTTATTTTCCGGAAAAATCCTGGGTTATAGACTCATTAGAGTGAATTGGGCCAACCTATTCACAATTCACTCTAAATCCAAATCTGAGCCAGATCCATAAAGCCTATGGCCATAAAGCCTATGGATCGCCACGCCCCTCACTCATGCCCCAGGGTTTCCTGGAAACGCACCGGCTGTCCCACAGGGGTTTCCGCGAGCGCACCTTCCCAGACCACCTTGTTGCCGCGCACGAAAGTCCCCACCGGTTTGCCCACGATCTGACGCCCTGTGAAGGGACTCCAGCCGCATTTGCTCTGCAGCCAGTCTTCTTCGATAACCCATTTTTTCTTCAGATCAATCAGGGTGAAGTCGGCATCATAGCCCACCGCCAGGCGGCCCTTGCCAGCAATATTGAACACCCGGGCCGGGCCGGCACTGGTCAAATCCATAAACCGCTCCAGCGACAAGTTGCCCTTGTTCACATGGTCAATCATCAGTGGCACCAAGGTCTGCACCCCCGGCATGCCGGACGGGCTCGCCGGATAATCCTTGGCTTTCATTTCCTTTTCATGGGGCGCGTGATCGGAACCGATCACATCCACAATGCCCACGGCCAGCGCCTTCCACAACCCCTGACGATGGCGTTCATCACGGATCGGCGGATTCATCTGGGCATAGGAGCCCAGTTCCTCATAACAGTCCGGGGCGGACAGGGTCAGATGCTGTGGCGTCACCTCCACAGTGGCAATATCCTTATAGGCGGCGAGGATGGCCATTTCATCCTCCGTCGTCACATGCAGCACATGGATACGCCGGCCGGTTTTGCGGGCGATACGCAAAATACGTTCGGTGGCCAGGATCGCCGTTTGTTCATCCCGCCAGACCGGATGCTGGGCCACGCCCCCCGTTTCGGCCAGCGCCTTGCGCTCAATCAACCGGCCTTCGTCTTCCGCATGGATCGCAATCCGCCGCGTGCCATTGGCCAGAACTTTTTCCAGCACCTCATCCTCCGCAACCAAAAGATCGCCGGTGGACGACCCCATGAAAATCTTGATCCCGGCACAGCCCGGCTGCCTTTCCAGATTGGCAAGGCGCGACACATTGCCGGCCGTAGCCCCCACATAAAAGGCAAAATCACACCACATGCGCCCCGTAGCACGTTGTATTTTGTCCTTTAGCGCCTTGATGGTGGACGTAGCGGGCTTGGTATTGGGCATTTCAAACACCGTCGTCACGCCCCCCATGACCGCAGCGCGACTGCCGGATTCCAGATCTTCCTTCTGTTCCGCACCGGGCTCGCGGAAATGAACCTGTGTGTCAATAACCCCGGGAAACAGGTGCAGGCCATTAGCATTGATCACTTCGGCTGCCTCCGCATGGCCCAAATGCCCCAACGCCACGATGATTCCGTCGCGCACGGCAATATCGGCAAGTTCCACCCCGTTATGGGACACACAGACGGCATTGCGGATCAAAAGGTCTAGGGTCACTGGAATGTCCTTTCTGTTTGCTTTTATTTGATTGGCATTCTGCAATATATATGCAACTATAGGGTGTTTTTATCACTGCTGCTACAGTTGTTACACTCCCCGGGCTCACAAATACCCGTATAAAAGTGAATACTATTCTTGGCCCGCAACAACAAGAACTTCTTGGGGCAGCGTGTTTTTCTGTAACGCAAAAGGATACTGAAAAAGCGCGAGGGAAAAATGGGGGAAAAATACCGAGTGATGCTATGCGCCGGCTCCCGGCCGGAACTGATTAAACTGGTGCCGCTCTATCGTCTTTTGCACCAGAACCGGATTATTCGTCCTGTGTTGTGTCTGACGGGACAACATCAGGATCTGCTGCAGCCGTTCCTGGCGGAATTTGGGATACAGCCGGATGTCATGCTCCAGGGGGAAACGGTGCACAGATCCCTGGAGGAATTAAACCGGCGGCTTTTCCGCCAGCTTCCCCATGCCATAAAAAGACATGCCCCTCATCTGGTTATTGTTCAGGGGGATACCACCAGCGCCCTGACCGCCGCCGTCGTCGCCACCCGGCTGTCTATCCCGGTTGCCCATGTGGAAGCGGGCTTAAGAACCTATGACGTCAATGCCCCCTTTCCGGAAGAAATCAACCGTCAGACCATCAGCACACTGGCCAGCTGGCATTTTTGTCCCACCGAGCGCAACAGGCAGAATCTGCTAAATGAAGGCCGGCATCCCGCGCATCTGTTTGTCACCGGCAACACCGGAATTGATATGCTGCTCCAAACTCTGGGGCAGCGACAGAAAGATCCCCAAAATCCGGACCCGGCGCCCTCCCGTCCCTATTTCCTGATCACTCTGCATCGCCGGGAAAGTCACGGTTACCCCCTGCGGCGTATTCTCAATGCGCTGCGAAAATTCGCCGAAGCCTGGACAGATTATGATTTTATTATGCCCGTTCATCCTAATCCCGCTGTCAAATCCGCGGTTCATGCCCTGTTTCAGGGACCGGAAAACGTCAGACTGCTGCCCCCTGTGGCTTATGGCCGGTTTGTGGGGTTGATGCAGAAGGCTTTCGCCATTCTCACTGACTCCGGAGGTATTCAGGAAGAAGCCCCGGCGCTTAATGTGCCGGTGGTGGTGCTCAGGGATAAAACTGAACGTCAAGAAGGAGTTCAGGCCGGTTGTTTGCGCCTTGCGGGGACCGGACCAAATGGAATTTTTGCGGAACTTGCCTTGTTAATTCAGAACCCTGACCATTATATAAGGATAAGCCGCGCGCCAAATCCGTATGGCGACGGCCGGGCCAGCGAAAGAATTGGCGTTCATCTGAACAAGATACTGACAGGGCAACATTATAACGATGACAAAGGCTTATACAATTCTGAATGACCGCGCCGTGCTCACCCTTAGCGGACCGGACCGATATACATTCATGCAGGGGCTGATCACCAACGACATTGAAAAGGTCAATGGCGGCAAAGCAATCTATGCCGCCCTGCTCACCCCCCAGGGCAAATATCTTTTTGATTTTTTTATTGTTGAGGCGGGTAACATTCTTTATGTGGATTGTGAAAAGGCGCGGGCCGCAGACCTTATGCGCAAACTGATGCTTTACAAACTGCGCTCTGATGTGGACATCCGAGATCGCACAGAAGAGCTGACCGTCATCGCCCTGGACCAGGCGGACAAGGACATCCCTCTATGCTTTGCGGACCCGCGTCATCAGAAGATGGGATACCGGGCCATTGTGGAAACCCTGCCCGAAGGATATACGCCCCAGAACCCGACCGACTATGATGTAAAAAGGCTTGCTCTTGGCTTGCCGGACGGGGCACGGGACTTTGTGGTGGACAAGATGCTGATCCTGGAAGGCAATCTGGAGGCGCTGAACGGCGTTTCCTTCAACAAGGGATGTTATGTGGGTCAGGAACTCACCGCCCGCACCAAATATCGCGGTAATCTCCGCCGGAAACTTGTCCCAGTGCATATCGACGGACCGCTCCCCGAACCGGGAGCCCCTATCCTGAATAAAGCAGGACGGGAAGTCGGCTCTCTGCGCAGTGGCCGGGGGGACAAGGCCATCGCCTGGATGCGCCTGGATGCACTTGAATTTGGAACCGCCTATCGCTGCGGCGACAGCCATGTGATCCCCCAACGCCCGGACTGGTGGCGCCACCTTGAGGAAGAATGAACATGACGACAATACACAGATGCTGCTGGCCGGGTGAAGACCCCCTTTATTGCGCCTATCATGACGAAGAATGGGGTGTTCCCGTCTATGAGTCCCGGGCATTGTTTGAAAAACTGATTCTCGACGGATTCCAGGCCGGTCTGAGCTGGATCACCATCCTCAGACGACGGGATCATTTTATCCGGGCCTTTGACGGTTTCGATCCCCGGATTATTGCCGCTTATGGTGAAAAGGACATTGAGCGGCTGATGCAGGATCCGGGCATTATCCGCAACAGACAGAAAATCATGGCGACCATTAAAAATGCGCGCGCCTATCTCGCCATCGAAGAGAAACAGGAGGGCGGTTTTGCCGATTTACTCTGGAGCTTCACAGATGGCAAGCCACGCCAGAACGAATGGCGCGAAGATCATCAGATTCCTGCTGAGACCGCGGAATCCCGGGCCATGAGCAAAGCCCTGAAAGAGCGGGGATTCGGCTTTTGCGGCCCGACAATCTGTTATGCGTTCATGCAGGCCGTAGGCATGGTCAACGATCATGTGACAGACTGTTTCCGGTATGAGGAAATTCGCCGCCTTTCCTCCGGTGCGAGGTGATAAGCAGAGCTGCCAGCACCACAATTATTATACTAGAGTGAATTGAGCCAACCTATGCACAATTCACTCTATATCAGAAGGGGGTCATTCGCCCCCTCTGGATCGCCACCCCCCTTTCCCAAGATATATGGCGCGGGTCACGATGACGTTTCCCCTTCATTGTTCTTGCCGCTTTTTCTGCGTCATTGCCGCGAAGGCGGCAATCCAGCCCATCCCCAAAGACGTTCCCGCCCAGCTTGTCCGGGAGGGCTTTGTGTGAAAGGACACTTAGATAAGGACTCTTGGGAAAGAACTCTTGTAAAGACTCTTAAGGACTCTGGGCTCCCGCCTGCGCGGGAGCGACGGAAGAGGGCTTCGGGGCTCACGATGACGGCACAGCCTCAACGTTATTGCGAGGCGCAATAACGGAGACGCAATCCATTTTGCTGTAAAGATGGATCACCATCCCCCAAAATTTGGAAACATGGCGTGTCAGCGCCTACGCCCGAAAGGCCGACCCCCGTGTCCCCTCAGGCAAAGGCGCCGCCGCGGGAAATCATCGTATTTTTGTGGATTGCCACACACATGACATACCCGAGTCCCACCAGCACAGTCAACATGGCCGACCCGCCATAGGACACGAGCGGCAACGGCACGCCCACCACCGGCAACAGGCCCATGACCATGGCGATATTGATGAACATATATAAAAACAGTGTTACCGCCATGCCCAGCGCCAGAAGCCGGCTGAAATGACTGCGCACGCTCATACTGACCAATATGGCGTATCCCAGCAAAACAAGATACAGAAGAAGAAGTGTCAGCCCCCCGGCCAGTCCGAACTCCTCCGCCAATACCGTGAAAATGAAATCAGTCTGTTTTTCAGGCAAAAAGTTCAACTGACTCTGGGTGCCCTGCATAAACCCCTTGCCATAAAGACCACCGGATCCGAACGCAATCTTGGACTGAATGATATGATATCCAGCCCCCAGGGGATCCCGTTCAGGATCCAAAAAGGTGAGCACCCGTTCCTTTTGATAAGGTTTCAGGAAGGACCAAGCCCCGAAAGCAGCCGGAATCATGGCAATAATTCCAGCCACAAACAGCCACATGCGCATTCCTGCAGCAAACAACACCGCGATCCCGCCAAAGGCGATCAGCAAGGTGGTGCCGAGATCCGGCTGCCGGACGACAAAAAACGCCGGGATGGCAATCAGTAACAGCGGCCAGATCAGGCTTTTATAGCGGCCCGTATCCTCGGGCGGCAGGCAGTGAAAATACCGCGCCAGTGCCAGAATAAGGGTAATTTTCATAAATTCCGAAGGTTGCAGGTTCATGAATCCCAGATTAAGCCAGCGCGTCGCGCCCATACCCGTGTGTCCCTTGATTTCGACAATCACCAGCAGGGCCAGAGACAGAAAATACAACGGATAGGCCAGAAACATCCAGATCCGGATATCCACCAGCGCGATCACCAACATCATCCCCAGTCCCAGCGCAAAACGGATCAGCTGTTTTTTGGCCCAGGGATCAAAACTCCCCCCAGCTACGGAATACAGCAAGGCAATACCCACACCGGTGATCATCACGACCACCAGCACAATCAGCCAGTTGATTTCAGAAATCTTCTGAAACAAGGGTCTGCTGCCACGGTTGTGGCCGGGGCTGAGTACGGTCATCAGGCCCGACGCTCCTTTCCAAGCTCCTGCTTTCTTTCCCGGTCCTGCTGCATCACAAATTCCAATATATCACGGGCCACCGGCGCAGCACCGCTGGCGCCGCCCCCGCCATGCTCCACCAGAACGGAAACGGCATAACGCGGATGGTCAAGAGGACCATATCCCACAAAAATGGCATGATCCCGTTCAATCCAGGGCTTTTCCTCATTCTTGCGGATGCCGCTTTCCCGTTCCGCCTTGCTGATGCGACGCACCTGCGACGTCCCGGTCTTTCCTGCAATCATCATGTTCTTGTCCCGGATGCGCGACCTGAAGGCCGTGCCCCGCGGATCGTTCATGACGTCTTCCATGCCCTTTTGTACCAGTTTAAGGTGATAGGGGGAGACACCAAGTTTTTCCGCCGGGGCCAGTATGTCATCTTTTGCACCACTGAGCAGGCGGGGAACCACTGCCCGCCCGCCATTGGCAAGGCGCGCGGTCATCACCGCCAGCTGTAACGGCGTTGCTAACACATATCCCTGGCCAATTCCCGCATTGACCGTGTCCCCGCCCTGCCAGCGCACCCCCTGGGTAGCCAGTTTCCAGCCTTCACTGGGAATAAGTCCACGGGCTTCGCCGGGCACGGTAAGACCATATCGTTCACCAAGACCGAAGCGCAGGGCCATTCGGCGAATTTTTTCGATTCCCACACGGCGCGCAACATCAAAGAAATACACATCACAGGATCTGGCAATCGCATCCACCAGATTCATATGGCCATGCCCCTGCCGCCGCCAACAATGAAATGTGTGATTGCCAAGCTGATATTTCCCGTTACAGAAAATTTTTTCCTCTTCCCTCACCACCCCGTCTTCCAGGGCGGCCAAGGCTACAATCATTTTGAAAGTGGAGCCCGGCGGATATTGTCCGGTCACGGGCTTGTTAATCAAAGGTTTGCGCTGGTCATTGACCAGTTCATTCCATTTCTTTTGACTGATGCCCAGATTAAAATCATTGGGATCAAAGGCCGGGGTCGACGCCAAGGCCAGCACATCGCCGTTATGGATATCCATCACCACCGCAGCCGCGCTTTGATCCCGCAACCGGCCGGCGGCAAAATTCTGGATGTCCCGATCAATGGTCAGACGAATATCTGTGCCCGGCTGACTGTCCTGACGCGACAATTCCCGGATCACCCGGCCTAGGGCATTCACCTCCACGCGGCTGTTGCCGGCCTGGCCGCGCAGCAGATGCTCCAGTTCGCGCTCAATGCCGTTTTTGCCGATCTTGAACCCCGGCAGTTCCAGTAACGGATCCTCCCCCTGGCCCAGATCCGTCTCACTGACCGATCCCACATATCCCACCAAATGAGCGAAATTATCCTTTTCCGGATAATACCGTGTGGTGCCCACATCCGGCTGAATACCCGGCAGATCGGGAATATTGATATTCACATTGGCAAAGGTTTCCCAATCAAGGTTTTCTGCCACCGCCACTGGCAAAAACGACCGCTGACGTTTTACCGCTTTGAGAATACGGCTATAATCCCGTTCCGTAAGGGGGATATAACGGGCCAGGGTGTTGAGAGTCTGGCGCACGTCATCTGCCTGTTCCGGAATGAGGTTAATGCGATAATCGGAACGGTTGAGCGCCAACGGACGGCCATAACGGTCCAGTATTTTTCCCCGCTCCGGCGCCAGAAGCCTGAGGCTGATACGATTCTCATCCGCCAACAATTCATACTGATCCCGGCTGACCACCTGAAGATAATACATGCGCCCCACCAGCGCCGAGGACAAAACCATCATGCCGCCGGCAACAATTGTCGCACGACGGGTATAGGTTTTGTATTTCACTTCATCAGAAAAGGTCATGTCGGTTCCATTACCCGCCTTTCAGCCTTTTGCGTACCCCGCCCAGCACCCAGGTAATCACCGGAAACAACGCGATGGTCAGCAGGCTTTGCCCCAGCGCATTCCAGAAATTCAGAACAGCCTTGTAATATAGTGACGCCAAGGCCCAGCTTGCGGCCCCAAAGGCCAGAGAAATCAGCATAAAAATCAGCCAGTTAAACAAAAAATCCCGTTCCAGAAAATTACGTCCCTGCAAAAGTACGAATTGCCGCACCAACAACAGCAGCAACGCCATCATCCCCAACGGTCCGCCGGATAAAATATCCTGCACCAGCCCGACCAGGAAAACCGCACTTACTGGCAACAATTCCGGGCGCACCACAGTCCAGTAATAAACCGCAATCAGAGTCAGAAACGGCATCAGGTTGACAAAATAGGGAATCTTATACGGCAGCACCATCACAATGGCCAAAAGCAGAACCGTGCCAACGGGTAAAATCCCCCGCAAGCCAACACCGATTTTGTTTTGATCTGCGATGGCCATCAGTTCTGTTCCGTTTCCCTGTTTTGCAGCGGCACAACCGCCTTCGTTCCCGCCTTAGTGCCGTTTCTGTCACGCGATGGACCAGGCGGCGTTTCCGCAATATCATACGCCAGAACGGAGACATAATTCAAACGATCCATATTGGCGCTGAGCTTGACCCGGATGCTCTCCGTTCCGCTGACCTCAACCACCTGTCCAACCGGCAGATCGGGCGGAAACACCTTGCCAAACCCGCTGGTCAGCACAGCATCCCCCACCATAACTTGTGCTTCCAGGGGCAAAAAGTTCAGACGCGGCAGACCGGAATTGTCCCCTTCCAAAATCATATTGATTCCACTTGATGCAATTTTCACCGGTACCCGGCTGTTCAGATCCGTCACCAGCAACACCCGGGACGTCCCGGGCCCCACATTGATGGTGCGCCCGACAATGCCTTCCTCATTGACCACAGCCATGCCTTTTTTAAGGCCATCCCGGGCGCCGGCATTGATCAGAACACTTTTGAAAAACGGACTGCCGCTGTCAGCAACCACCCGCGAGGTGGCAATGGGGCGCACGCTCCCCTCCCGGATATTAAGCAGCTTTTTCAAACGCTGATTGTCAATTGCCATCTGCGACGCGGTGATATGTTCCTGGCGCAGCCGGATATTTTCTTCGCGAAGCCGTTTGTTTTCGGAATAGACCAGCGCAATTTCCTGCGTCCAGCGCACCAGATTATCCGCCGCTTCAAGTGGCTTGGACAGAGTCTCCAGCACGACGGCAAACCCATCAAAAACCACTGCACGGCCCCGGTCCAGTATTTCATGATGATTTCGCCCAATCAGCAGCAGAGCGACAGAAAGCATGATGAAGAAGATGGCTGAAAAACGTTGTCCAAACCCCTTCATACTGTTTCTGATCCCTTACCTTTGAATAGGCCGGCCTTCCGCCGCCGGTACATGATTTCTGCCCAGACTTGTATAAATATCAACTACATTCCGCCATTTTGACCATTACGATCTTCTTGAGCGCGATCCTCTTGCGCGGCGTAATGCCCCAAGAAACACAACAAACAAATGACGTGCCGTGCCGCCCCCCGGAGCGGCTTAACAGGAGCGGCTTAATAGGAATCGCTCAACACATGTTTGAGAATTTCATCCTCCAGCGAACGCCCAGTACCCAAGGCCACACAGGTCAGCGGTTCATCCGCCACAAACACGGAAAGCCCCGTGGCCTTGCGCAGGACCTTGTCCAGGTCTCTCAGCAACGCACCGCCGCCGGTGAGCACAATTCCCTTTTCCACAATATCCGCCGCCAGTTCCGGAGGAGTCTGTTCCAAAGCATGTTTCACGCCCTCCACAATGGCGCCGACCGGTTCGGCCAGAGCCTCGGAAATCTGCAACTGGTCAATCACGATTTCCTTGGGCACGCCGTTCATCAGGTCACGGCCCTTGATTTCCATGGTTTCACCCACGCCGTCCTCCGGCGGCGCCGCCGTGCCGATTTCCTTTTTGATCCGTTCCGCCGTGCTTTCCCCCACCAGTAGGTTATGGTTACGGCGGATATAGGCGATGATGGCTTCATCCATCTTGTCGCCCCCTACCCGGACCGAAGACGCATACACAATACCGCCCAAGGAAAGAACCGCCACCTCGCTGGTGCCACCACCGATGTCCACAATCATGGATCCGGTGGGTTCGGTAACCGGCAGCCCGGCTCCGATGGCAGCCGCCATGGGCTCCTCGATCAAAAACACCCGCCGGGCCCCGGCCTCAAGGGCACTGTCGCGGATCGCCTTGCGTTCCACCGGAGTAGAGCCGGACGGCACACAGATCACGATCTGCGGGCTGGCCATCATGCTGCGATTATGCACCTTGCGGATAAAGTCCTTGATCATGGCCTCGGCCACCTCGAAATCAGCGATCACCCCGTCCCTGAGTGGCCGGATGGCTTCGATATTGCCGGGGGTGCGACCCAGCATCATTTTCGCCTCTTCACCAACGGCAAGAACTTCTTTTACGCCGCCCATATTTTTCAGCGCCACGACAGAAGGCTCGTTGAGCACAATGCCCCGGCCTTTTACATATACAAGAGTGTTGGCGGTTCCCAGATCAATCGCCATGTCAGAGGAAAACATCCCCAGAATTTTTTCAAACATACAAGTCTAGCCTATCCCAATACGATGCGCAGAATGAGCCCGCGCGCTGAAGTGTTAACACTTCCGGCTCGGGCCGGTTAACTATAACGGAATCACTTATAAAGTCTATCTCTTAAGATAAGGTTTTTCGTGCCGCAATTTCATGACAAAATCTGGGCACCCCCCCCTAAAAAATAAAAAGTCAGGCCCTTGGTCTGCTCATTGGCACTGACGGCGGCAATGACGGCCCGAAAGGCGGCTCCCCATTAAGAGGAGCCTGGATAGGACGGCGATCCACAGGCGACAACCATGGATTGCGGCACTTCCGCCCGCAATGATGGAACCATCTGAAAAAAACAAGGCAAACGATATGTTCGCTTACGCCGACATTTCCTCCGGCGCGGTTTTTTCCCGTTTTACCAGAAGCTTGTTCAACGCATTGACATATGCCTTGGCGGAAGCCACCAGGGTATCCGTATGGGCGGCATGACCGTTGACCGTCTTGCCGTCCTCCTCCAACCGAACGGTCACCTCAGCCTGCGCATCAGTACCACGGGTCACCGCGTGTACCTGATACAGCTGCAGGTGGGGTTCTCCGCCCACCAGGCTGCGCAGCGCCTTGAAGGCTGCGTCCACCGGCCCGTTGCCCTCGCTGAACACGGTTTTGGTCTCACCATCAATTTCCAGTTCCAGTTCAGCACTGTTGGCCTTGCCTTTTTCGCAGACGAATTTCCAGCCGGTAATCTTCATGCGGTCATTGTCACGCAGATTATCGTCTACGATGGAAATAATATCCTCATCATAGACCGTTTTTTTACGGTCGGCCAGATCCTTGAATTCAGTAAAGGCGCGCATGAATTCATTGTCTGCCAGTTCATACCCCAGGTCCTTGAGCTTTTCCCGGAAGGCGTGACGGCCGGAATGTTTGCCCATCACCAAAGAGGATTTCTTGAGTCCCACGGATTCCGGGGTCATGATTTCATAGGTGCCGGCATCCTTCAACATGCCATCCTGGTGAATGCCGCTTTCATGGGCAAAAGCGTTGGCGCCCACAATGGCTTTGTTGTTCTGAACCGCAAGCCCCGTCACGCTGGACACCAGGTGAGAGGTTCGGGTGATATTTTCCGTCACTACTCCCGTTGTATAGGGCAGCATGTCGTTGCGGGTGCGAAAAGCCATAACGATTTCTTCCAGTGCCGCATTACCAGCCCGTTCGCCAATACCGTTGATGGTGCATTCGATCTGTCGCGCCCCGCCCTGCACAGCGGCAATGGAATTGGCCACCGCGAGCCCCAAGTCATTGTGGCAGTGAGTGGAAAAAATAGCCTTGTCCGAATTGGGTACATTTTTGATGATGTTCTGAATCATCACCTTGTATTCCTCAGGCGTCGTATACCCCACCGTGTCCGGCACATTGATGGTGGTGGCCCCCGCCTTGATGGCGATTTCCACGGCTTTATACAGGAAGTCGGGTTCGGTGCGGGTGCCATCCTCACAGGACCATTCCACATCCTCGCACAGATTACGGGCATAAGACACGCTGTCAGCGATGGCCTCCAGCACCTCTTCCGGCGTCATTTGCAGTTTCGCCCGCATATGCAGCGGACTGGTGGAGATAAAAGTATGGATGCGCGGACGCACCGCCGGCCTTAGCGCTTCCCAAGCGCGGTCAATATCCTTGCGAGACGCCCGGGCCAGGGAACAGACACTGGTGTTTTTCAGGCGCTTGGCGATTTCATTCACGGCCTCGAAATCCCCATTGCTGGCAATGGCAAAGCCGGCTTCAATAACATCCACACCCAGTTCTTCCAGCGCATCGGCCACACGGATTTTTTCTTCAAGGGTCATGGAGGCGCCCGGCGACTGCTCGCCGTCACGCAGGGTGGTGTCAAAAATAATCACGCGGTTTTTGTCAGTCATCGGTTTCAAACCTTCTTCAAATCTTAACGAAGTATATCATGTCGTCGCGCAAAAGACAGCTTGCGAACGTCGGGTGGTTGGCTCCCCTAAACGCCTGCTGGGTACACAGCTTGTCACAGGATAAAGGCGCTCAGGGGCGACTAAGTCGACCGAGGCTTAGCAGAAGAGATAGAAGAAGTGCGGAAGACAAAAAAGGCGCACGCCCGGAACCGTCTTTTCCGGCAGACATCAGTTCGTCAATGTGGCGCGTGCTTCGTATCATCTGTCTTCATTTCATCAGAGTCGACCTCTGTTTTACCCAATAAAATACGGTTTGTGAACCACAAAAATAAGGATTATGCGTCTCTTTCCGTCTGATTTACCCATCTCTCCGCCCGCAGGTAAAACAACAGGCTGAGAAGGCAGAAGGAAATCAGAACCGGCCAGGGCGAGGACGATCCGGTAAAGCCGATCCAGGGCGGAATTGCGGGCCGCAAGCATTGTTCAAAAATCTCCGGTCCAGGACAATGAATGCTTCCATTTTGCTGTAATTTTAAATGGTGTACCAGTCGATAAATCCTGATTTCCCGGTTTTTTGTCTCTCAAATCCAGGGCATCGACAAATGCGTCTTTAATCTCGAACTCCATATAGCCATCCACCCTCACAATCCTTTTAAGACAATTAAATTCGGCATATCCCCTTGCTTCACGAATGAGAGTTGTGTTTCCCAAAGAGAAAACATGAAACTCCATATCAATTAAGACCCTGTCAGAAAAGGAGAATGGAACTGAAACTATTTTTCTTAACGGATCATTTCGACATATTTTTGATTTAGGATACGACAGCCCTCGGTTTCGGTTGGGCTGCCGTTTTCATTGTTGTCGCTGCTGATGTTTAAGGAACTAGCTCCATTTTAATGTCAGCTTTGGGACCCGACACATAAAACACTGCCGGCTTTCCTAACGGGAAGATCAGCTTCGGCTCAGCTATCTGCTCACAGGCTGTCGCCCTCGGACGGCAGATAATCAAATCAGCATGGACCCTCCCCGCTTCCCTGTCGACGTTCATATTGCCTGTTACCAGCGGTGCTTCGCCATCAGGCCCCATGTCCGTGGAAATTCGCCCGTCAGTAAGAGGGACAGACTTGACCACTGTCGAGGTTGTGAAAACATCTCCCCGCTGTTCGGTAATTGTCAATGTAAACGTGTATGGTTTTTCCAAAGAAGCCGCACCGTTTCCAGAAGCGATTGCCAAAAACGCGGATAGAAGAATATTAATCATTGCGATGTCTCCCTGTCCTTATCAAATTTGCCCATAAAAGCCATCAGCGCACTTAACAGTAAGGATCCCCGCTGTTTGGTGTACGACAGTAAACAAAAGCAGCATATTCTTCTTCAGATAATACACCGTCGCCATCACTATCGAGCATCTGAAAGAAAGATGCACCTGCCCAAGGGTATACTGCTAAAAACTCAGATTCAGAAATGGCGCCAGAAGCATCCGAATCCACCGTAGAGAAAGGTCTTTTACAGCTAACTGTGCCCGGTGGGCAGGATGACCCGCATTGTTTGGCGGCGTTTTTTATACTCGTTTCTTTGCCAAAGAAAATCATAAAATCGTTTTCACTGGTCATCATCATGCTCCATCATAGACGGTTGCTATGATAACGACAAACGGCTCCAACCACAATATTGGGTTATTCGTTCCATACTCTCAAGTGACGATTAACTTGAAAACATCAAACACGAAGCTGTTCGCTAGCAGGGTGCTGAATAGTGGATTGCCGCGCTCGCCACCCGCGATTATGTGTCTGAGATATGGTATTAAGGGAAGCGGAGAGGGGAGATGACCTGTCATACATAATACAGGACAAAGAATGCCCCATTTTGCTGTAATTTTAAATTCCAAGCCCGCCATAAATTGCAAAGAAAGACAAGAACAAATTTATCCGATGTATGCGGGCTGTTTGTTCTGGTCGGTTTCAAAGATGGTGCCAGCCGGAATAAGTTTTTTCAATGGCGAAAAAAAGCCCCCGGCATAACCGGAGGCCTTCCCACGTTTTGTGACAAAAATTTTTTAATTCTTGTCCTTGTCGACCAGCTTGTTTTCCTTCAGCCAGGGCATCATGCCGCGCAGGCGCTCGCCCACTTCCTCAATGGGATGGGCTGCACCCTTGGCCCGGGCCGCTTTCAGTTTCACCTGCCCCACTTTATTGTCCAGCATGAAGTCATTAACAAAGCGGCCTTCCTGAATGTCAGCAAGCACGCGTTTCATTTCCTTCTTGGTTTCCTCAGTGATGATGCGCGGGCCGGTGACATAATCGCCGTATTCGGCCGTGTTGGAAATGGAATAACGCATGTTGGCAATACCGCCTTCATACATCAGGTCCACAATCAGCTTCAGTTCGTGCAGGCATTCAAAATAGGCCATTTCCGGCGCATAACCAGCCTCCACCAGGGTTTCAAACCCGGCCTGTACGAGCGCTGTCGCGCCACCGCAAAGTACGGCCTGTTCACCGAACAGGTCGGTTTCACATTCCTCCTTGAAGGTAGTTTCGATAATCCCGGCACGCCCCCCACCGATGGCTGATGCATAAGACAGCCCCAGATCCAGGCTGTTGCCGGAGGCGTCCTGATAGACCGCGATCAGGGTTGGCACCCCGCCGCCGCGCAGATATTCTGAGCGCACCGTATGGCCGGGCCCTTTGGGCGCAATCATGAACACATCCAGGTCCGGGCGCGGCTCGATCAACTTGAAATGAATATTCAGGCCATGGGCAAACAGCAGCGCCGCGCCCTGTTTCAGATTATCCCGGAGGTCATCCTTATAGAGATCGGCCTGCAGTTCGTCCGGCACCAGCACCATGACCACATCGGCCCATTTGGCGGCTTCGGCCGGGGTTTGGCATTTAAAGCCGGCCGCCTCGGCCTTCTTGCGGGAGGCAGAACCTTCTCTGAGGCCCACAACAATTTTTTCCACTCCGCTGTCCCGCAGATTGGCGGCATGGGCGTGTCCCTGGGAGCCATAGCCAATGATCGCCACATTCTTGGTCTTGATCAGGTTTACGTCTGCATCGCGATCATAATACACGCGCATGGTTTTTTCCTTTCTGTGCTAAAAATATCTGACAAAGTCTCTGCAATATCTTTTCTGCAATACCTAAAGAGGGTCCCGGCCGCGGGTGAGCGCCGCAACACCGGTCCGCACCAGTTCCACAAGTCCGAATTCCCCCATTAATTCAATAAACGCCTTGATTTTTTCCGTTTTCCCGGTGATCTCAAAAATAAAGCTGTCGCGGGTGCTGTCTACGACGCGGGCGCGGAAGGCGTCGGCGATGCGCTGGGCTTCATCCCGTTCTGTCCCTTCACAGCGCACCTTGATCAAGGCCAGCTCCCGTTCCACGGACGGCCCGTCCAGGGTCAGATCACCGACCCGATGCACCGGCACCAGCCGCTCCAGTTGCGCCTTGATCTGTTCAATGACCATGGGCGTGCCGGCGGTAACAATGGTAATGCGGGATTCCGCGCCTTCCAGATCCACGGGGGCCACGGTGAGATGTTCAATATTATAGCCCCGTCCTGAAAACAGCCCGATCACCCGGGCCAGCACCCCGGCCTCGTTATCCACAATAACACTAATCGTGTGACGGGCGATCTCTTCCAGTTGTTTTGGTGTCATATTTCTGTCTTTCCTGTTGTATCGCAGCAGCTCTATTCCTTTTCTCCCGCTCCCGACCGCTTCCTCGCGGGCAGGCGGCAGGCCCTCAGACTAATGCCGCGCCCCCTTCATATTCCTCAAACTCTTCGTCATCAGGAAGGATCATTTCATTATGGGCTGCTCCGGATGGCACCATCGGGAAACAGTTGGCCAGTTTCGAGACCCGACAGTCAAAAATCACCGGCTTGTTCACGTCCAGCATTTCCTGAATGGCGTCGTCCAGATCCCCCGGCTTGTCGCAGACAATACCGTGCGCCCCGTAAGCCTCCGCCAGTTTCACAAAATCAGGCAGGGATTCGGAATAGCTGTGGCTGTAACGGCTGCCGTGGTTCAATTGCTGCCACTGGCGGACCATGCCCATATATTCATTGTTCAGAATAAACAGCTTCACCGGCAGGTCATATTGCATGGCGGTGGCCATCTCCTGAATATTCATCTGGATGGAGGCTTCGCCGGCAATGTCGATGACCAAGGCATCGGGATGCGCCATCTGCACCCCGATGGCTGCGGGAAAACCGTACCCCATCGTGCCAAGCCCGCCGGATGTCATCCAGTGATTAGGGTCATCAAAACCGAAATACTGTGCGGCCCACATCTGATGTTGCCCCACTTCGGTGGTGATATAGGGATTTTTGTCCTTGGTCAGGGCATAAAGCCGTTCCAGCGCATATTGCGGCATGATCTCATCGTCGCGCATTTTGTATTTCAAACAGTTGCGCGCCCGCCAGGACTCAATCGTGGCCCACCATTCCTTGAGACCGGTGTCATCCAGGCGATGAACGCCGCTTTTCCAGATCTTGATCATGCTTTCCAGAACATGGGCCGCATCCCCGACAATGGGCACATCCACATGCACATTCTTATTAATGGAGGACCGGTCGATATCCACATGAATTTTTTTGGATTTCGGCGCAAAGGCATCCAGCCGGCCGGTCACCCGGTCATCAAACCGGGCGCCAATGCACACCATCACGTCGCAATCATGCATCGCCATATTGGCCTCATAGGTGCCATGCATGCCCAGCATTCCCAGAAACTGTTTATCCGAAGCCGGATACGCCCCAAGCCCCATCAGCGTCGAAGTAATCGGCGCCCCGGTCAACTGGACAAACTGGCGCAGTAATTGACAGGCCGCGGGACCGGAATTAATCAGCCCCCCTCCGGTATAGAAAATGGGTCTTTTGGCGGCGGCGATCATCTTGACCGCTTCTTCAATACGTTCCAGATCCCCCTTAACCTGGGGCCGGTAACTGCGATGTTCTACCCGCCCGCTATGGATTACATCGCTTTTGTCGATCTGAACGTCCTTCGGAATGTCCACCACAACCGGACCCGGCCGGCCGGAACCGGCCACAAAAAAGGCCTCATGAATGACCCGGGACAGTTCATCCACATCCTTCACCAGATAATTATGTTTGGTACAGTGCCGGGTAATGCCGACCGTGTCGGCTTCCTGAAACGCATCCGATCCGATCAGATGCACAGGAACCTGACCCGTAAGACAGATTACGGGAATGGAATCCATCATGGCGTCCGTCAGCCCGGTCACCGCATTGGTGGCTCCGGGGCCGGAGGTGACGAGAACGACCCCCGGTTTGCCGGTGGAACGGGCATATCCTTCCGCGGCATGGACGGCGGCCTGCTCGTGTCGCACCAGAACATGTTTGATTTTGTCCTGCTTGAAAATCTCGTCATAGATCGGGAGCACGGCACCGCCCGGATATCCGAAGATCACCTCCACCCCCAAATCCTGCAAGGATCTGAGAACGATTTCCGCGCCACTGATCTTGTTCGAAGACATTTGTCTACCTTTCACTTATTTTGTTACTCACAGGTTTTAATATATAAAATTCTGCTTTTTAAGCTTTTTCAGAAAAATATTTCAAACCGCCTTTTAATTCCTTTCATGCTGCCTCAGACAACGTCCGGCACCTTTTCCCCGCCTATGGGGCCGGTTTTGTTCGTCGCCAGACCGGTTGTCTCAACGACCCCGTACGGTTTTCGGTTTTGGCTGCACTGCAACATCCCCTCGCACCTGCGGGAGAAGCCGGAAAAATATAGACATATAATTTCTCGGTCAAGTGGTTTTTTTGTAATATTAATACATAATGATCGAAAAATGTGTAATTTTTATTTCACTGGCGAAAAATCCGGTCCTTGGTGATGGATCCAATCCCTGCATTGATTGCGGAACCAGGTCATTTGCCGCTTGGCATATTGCCGGGTCGCTGTCTGCGCCTGCTGAATGGCCTCCTCCAGAGGCAGACGGCCTTCAAGATAAGCCGCCAGTTGCGACACCCCCAGTGATTTCATTACCGGCTGATCCGGGCTGTATCCCCTGGCCATGAGGGAACGCACCTCCTCAAGCGCCCGCCCCTCATGCACCATTTTCTCAAAACGCGCATCACACCGGGCATAAAGCCACTCCCGGTCCGGCATCAGAACATGTTTTTCCAAGGCCAGGTCCTCCCGCCCTTCAAGCCCCCCTTGACCCGGCTGACGTTGCCACCAGCTTAAGGGCCGTCCTGTGGACAGGGCAACCTCCAGCCCCCGTGCGATCCGCTGCCGGTCGGTCGGGGCAATTTTTGCGGCCCAGTCAGGATCAAGCGCCTTCAGGCGTATATGGGCGGCTTCGGCCCCCTCCGACGCCACCTCCTGCCGCACGGTCTGCCGAATCTCCGGCGCTACGGATGGGATCGGAGACAGCCCCTGAAGCAAGGCCCGAAAATACAGTCCCGTCCCCCCGACCACAATTGGCACCCCGCCCCTGGCCCAAATATCCCCAAGAACATTCAGCGCCATTTCCCGCCAGGTTTCGGCAGAACAGGCATCATTGCCGCCCAGCACGCCATAAAGATGATGCGGCACCAGGCGTTCCTCCTCTTCCGATGGACGCGCCGTCAGGTCCCGCAATTCCGCATAAACCTGCATGCTGTCCGCGTTGACGATCTCACCGTCCTTTTCACTGGCCCACCGCAAGGCCAGTGCCGATTTGCCGCTGGCCGTCGGCCCCGCCAGAAGAATGATTTCTTTTCTGCTTTCCGTATTCATCTTTTTTCACTTGTTCCACTTGCGCCGGGAACTGGTTTCCCCACAAAACCCTCAAAATTTTCATAGCCTTCCTGACCGACTTGGTGTACCGATAAGGCCACTGATCTCTTTTTGTTGTAACGGATTTAAAAACCCTGCGCCATGACGAATGTTCTGACCCTGATCTGTAATCCGGAAACAGCCACACTGGATACCACCGTGGCAGACAAATATTACGATGCCCTGCATGACGCCGGCCTGAGGCCGGCCGCGCCGATCTGGCTGGCGGCGGGGGAAGCGATGGACCTACCCTTTTCCGGCTCCTTGGACACCGCCCGGGAAACACTGGCACCGCTTCTTCAGGCTGAAGCCCTGGATTACGCCATCCAGCCTCAGGCAGAGCGTCGCAAACAGCTGCTGATCGCAGATATGGACAGCACCATCATTCAGGTGGAATGCATTGACGAACTGGCGGATTTTGCGGGTCTGAAGGAAAAGGTGGCCGCCATAACCGAGGCCGCCATGCGCGGCGAACTGGATTTCGCAGCAGCATTGAAAGAACGGGTCAGCCTGCTCAAAGGCATGGATATCGCCGTACTGGACCGGGTCTTTCATGAACGGGTCCGCCTGACTCCTGGCGCTGTGGAAATGGTGCAGACCATGAACAAGGCGGGCGCCATGACCATTCTGGTGTCCGGCGGGTTTACCTTTTTCACCCACCGGGTGGCAGAAGCCACCGGCTTTCAGGTGAACCGGGGCAATGTGCTGGGCATTTCCGATGGCAAACTGTCCGGCGAGGTGGTCCCCCCTATCGTGGACAGCTCCACGAAGCTCAACTCCCTGATCGAGTTTCGGCAGTCCTCCGCTCTCACACCCCGCCAGACTCTGGCCGTCGGCGACGGCGCCAATGACATTCCGATGATCCAAGAAGCCGGGCTGGGCGTCGCCTATCATCCCAAGCCAGCCGCAGCCGCAGCCGCTGACGTGATCATCCGTTATGGCGACCTCACTGCCCTGCTCTATCTTCAGGGTTTTCACAAAGAGGAATTTGTCACGGCGTAACAGAAAGGGTACGCACCACGGCCTGACGCCATCCGGCAAGCAACGCCTGCCGCATCTCTGGCTCCATACGGGGCTGATATTGCTTGCGGGCGGTCCAGCACCGGGAGATTTCCTGTACGCCGGACCATTCCCCTGCCGCCAGTCCCGCCAGATAGGCCGCACCCAATGCCGTGGTTTCGTGATGCCGGGGCACTTCGACCGGCAGATCCAGAATATCGGCCACAAAAGCACAGAACCAGTTGTTAACCGACATCCCGCCATCAATGCGCAGGGCCGTGGGGGCCGCCGCCCCGTCCCGACGCATGGCGGTCATCAGATCATGACTTTGATACGCCACCGATTCCAACGCAGCGCGGGCCAGATGCGCTGGTGTTGTCTCCAGAGTCAAGCCGCAGATCAGGCCCCGGGCTTCGGGATCCCACCACGGCGCCCCCAGACCAACAAATGCCGGTACCATATAAACCCCGTGATGATCGGACAGGGATCCGGCCAAGCCCTCCGTCTGGGCGGCCTCGTCAATGAGCCGCAAGCCATCCCGCAACCATTTCACGGCCGCCCCGGCGCTGAAGATTGCCCCTTCCAGAGCATAATTCATCTGCCCGCCCAGGCGATACGCCGGTGTGGTCAGAAGCCGCGCGGAAGAGGAGAGCGCCTTTTCCCCGGTATTCATCAGCATGAAACAGCCCGTACCATAAGTTGCCTTAATCATGCCCGGCGCAAAGCAGGCCTGGCCAATCAACGCCGCCTGCTGATCCCCCGCCATGCCAGTCACGGGAACAGCGCGCCCCAGCACCGCGGAATCGGTTTCGCCAAACGCATGGGCATTGTCACAAACCTCGGGCAAAAGGGCAGCGGGAATGCGAAACAGCCGTAACAACTCCTCGTCCCAGCATTGCCGGTGAATGTCATAAAGCAATGTGCGGGATGCATTGGTGACATCAGTGGCGTGAACCGTGCCGCCGGTCAGCCGCCAGAGCAGAAAGCTGTCGATGGTGCCTACCGCCAGCGCCCCATTTTCGGCCTTTTCCCTGGCGCCGGACACATGGTCCAGCAGCCAGGCAATTTTTGTAGCGGAAAAATATGGATCCAACAAAAGTCCCGTCCGAGCCCGCACCATGTCTTCGACCCCCGCCTCTTTCAGACGCCCGCACACATCGCTGGTGCGCCGGTCCTGCCAGACAATGGCCCGATACACAGGTTTTCCGGTTTTGCGTTCCCATAGGACCACGGTCTCGCGCTGATTGGCAATGCCAATGGCGCTGATGGCCCGCACCCCGCCTGGAACCATTTCAAGGGCTTCCCGCGCTGTCTCCAGAACGTTTCTCCAGATTTCCTCCGCATCATGTTCGACCCATCCTGCTTTGGGGTAATATTGCGGAAATTCCCGTTGCGCCTGACTGACAACCTGCCCTGTCAGATCAAACACGATGGCCCGGCTGCTGGTGGTGCCCTGGTCCAGGGCGAGAATATGGCGTTTTGCCGTCATTGTCCGCTCCTCAGTAGGGTTTCATACCGGCCAAAAGCGCCGCTTTGACGGAGCGCGACCATATAACGGCTGAGCCGCTGCAGCGTCTCCGGCGGGACATGCAGGCCGAGCTTGCTGCGCCGATACAGAATATCTTCCGGTCGACGCGCCCATTCTTTGAGCACCAGATAATCCACTTCTGCCTGATAAAGTCCACCGCCAAAATTCTCCCCCAGATCCTCCAACGAGACGGCTTCACCCAGCACCTCTTCCACCCGTGTGCCATAGGCCCGGCACAAACGTTCGGCCAGCGCCAGCGGCACAAAAGGACGCCGGTGACGAAAATCTGCAAAGAATGCGTCAAAATCCGCATCCGGCATGTCCCCTCCAGGCAGGGGACTGGTTGCCGTCCAGGAGGGCACGTCACAGCCCAAATGAGGCGCAAGGCGGTTCACCGCCGCTTCGGCCAGTTTGCGATACGTGGTAATCTTGCCCCCATAGACATTCAGCAGCACAGGGCGAGCTGCCCCGCCCTCATGCGCGGCCTCTCCTTCCAGATCCAAGACATAATCCCGGGTGATCACTGACGGATTTTCGACGCCATGGTCAGGATCTTCATCATAAAGCGGGCGGATTCCGGCATAGCTCCAGATGACATCCTCGGGTGTAATGGCATGGCGAAAATAACCATTGACACTGTCACACAAATACCGGATTTCCTCGGGCGAAATCCGGGCCGGGCCAGGCGCTTCCTGCCACAGAACATCCGTAGTGCCAACCAGGCTGAAGGTCTTTTCAAAGGGGAGGACAAACACCACCCGGCGGTCCGGGGTCTGAAGGATATAGGCATAATCTCCGTCATAAAGCCGTGGTACCACAATATGACTGCCCTTGACCAAGCGGATGGTTCGGGGGCGATTGTCCCCCATACAGTCCTTTAACAGGTGGGCAACCCAAGGCCCAGTGGCATTGACCAGGGCCCGGGCCAGAACACGCCGGTCGGCGCCACTGTCCTCATCCTTCAGCTCAACCTGCCAGAATTTCCCCCGCGGCACCGCTTTCACCAGCCGGGTGAAGGTCCTAATTATGGCTCCCCGTTCCGCCGCATCCAACGCATTCAGAATGACAAGCCGGCTGTCCTGTACTTGACAGTCAGTATATAAAAATCCGCGCCGAAGATCTGGTTTCAGCCCGGCCCCGTAAGGCGACCCCCTGAATTTAATGCTGCGCGAGGGCGGAAAAGATCCGCGACCGCCCAAGTAATCATACAGGAAAAGCCCCAAACGGATGAGCCAGGCCGGGCGCATGCCCCGCTGATGTGGCAATATGAACGTCAGGGGACGGATGATATGTGGCGCCAGCCGCCAGAGCCGTTCGCGTTCCTGAAGAGCTTCTCGCACCAGTCGAAACTGCCCCTGCTCCAGATACCTGAGTCCGCCGTGAATAAGCTTGGTACTAGCCGACGAGGTATACGCGCCAAGATCGTCCTGCTCCACCAGCATCACCGAAAGACCGCGCCCCGACGCATCGCGGGCAATACCGACACCGTTAATTCCGCCCCCGGCCACCAGCAGGTCCACAGAAGACTCACGCTGCATCACGTCCCCCCTTCCTGACGGCATTGGTATGGGCGACCCGGATCCTTTCTGTGTTACGGATCCTTTCTGTGTTATGGTGTCTCGGCCCCACGATCACTCCGGTGGTTCCTCTTTGCGCCTGGGGGGACGGCGGATCATGTAACGCGCTCCTAAAAAGGCCGGCACCACCATGATCAGACCCGCAACTATGCCGGCCCAGATCGTCTCCAACAGGCTCTGGGACTCTGATGATGTCCAAAAAAGCAGGGACACAAACAGCAGGGCACCCGCCTCAAGTACAATAAAAACCGTCACAAAAATCAGATAGGCTTCCACAGGTTTTAACTGAGGGTGCCGTGCATGTGTGGCGTAAGGCCAGGCCACACATAAAAAAGCAATCCAGCCAACCCAAGCCAACGCGCTGAAATCCATGCCTCCTCCTTACCAATCCATCCCGTGCATCTGCCAGACATATTATATTGTATATTTTATCATAAACCAAAATGGCATCATTTCACCACATTTGTCTTGGGACACTTGTCTCGGGCTATATGTCTCGGGCTATATGTCTCTGGGCACACCGTCTTGCCGCCCGCCGTCAATCCCTATATAGTCACTTCAAAAACGGACAGGATTTTTACCCAGAACAGGGAACGGATCGGCAAGATTGCCCGGGGATCATGCCTCAAAATCAGGGCCTCAAAATCAGGTAAGACGTAAAAATGAGTCATCACAATTCGGTCATCCCTGAATATTCCAGCAACTTATCCAGAAGATTATCCAACAGGATGTTCAGAATGGCCCTGGGGATAATGACCTGTCTCATGCTGTGGGCCTGTCTCATGCTGTGGGGAAGTGGAACACATGCCCGAACCGAAGAGATTACCGTGGCCGTTGCTTCCAATTTTGCTGCCGCCATGCGGGATATTGCAAAAACCTATGAGGAACGGTCGGGGCACAAGGTGGTTCTGGCATTCGGCTCCACCGGCAAACATTACGCCCAGATCCTGAACGGCGCACCGTTTGACGCTTTTTTCGCCGCCGACAGCACGCGGCCCCAAAAGCTTGAAGAACACGGCCTCACCGTGCCTGGATCGCGATTTACCTATGCCCGCGGCCGCTTGGCGCTCTGGAGTGCGACCCCCGGTTTTGTGGATGATCGGGGAGACATCCTTGCCAAGGGAAAGTTTGCCCATCTGGCCCTGGCTAATCCCAAACTCGCCCCCTACGGTCGGGCCGCTAAGGAGACGCTAATGCGTATGGGGCTCTGGAACAAACTCATGCCCCGTCTTATCCGCGGGGAAAATATCGGACAGGCGTTTCAGTTTGTCAAAACCGGAGCAGCTGAACTGGGATTTGTGGCCTATGCCCAGATCATCGCACTCACACCACCCCTTTCAGGATCATATTGGCTGGTGCCCGAACATCTTCATATGCCCATCGACCAACAGGCCGTCCTGCTCAATGACAGGCCCGCGGCTCGGGACTTCTTTGCCTTTATCAAAGGGGAAAGTGCACAAGAAATTATTCGGGCGTATGGTTACGACAGACAGGCGCGGCCCCTGAACAAGCCGGGGAAGGAGACAGACTGATGTTATCTGCCGAAGACCTCACTGCGCTGGGGCTGACCCTGAAACTGGCCGGCCTGACCACCTTGATCCTGTTATTGCTGGGAACACCGCTGGCCTGGTGGCTGGCGCACAGTCGCTGGCGCCATAAATTTCTGATCGAAGCGGTCATTGCCCTGCCTCTTGTTCTGCCCCCCACCGTGTTGGGGTTTTATCTGCTGATTGCCCTGGGTCCGCAAGGCCCCCTGGCGCCGCTGTTTGATCTCATAGGCATTCACGCCCTCAGCTTTACTTTCAGCGGTCTTGTCATTGGTTCGGTGTTTTATTCCCTGCCCTTTGTGGTCCAGCCCTTGCAGCACGCCTTTACCGCCATGGGGCAACGCCCTTTGGAGGTTGCGGCAACGTTGGGCGCAGGGCCTGTGGATCGGTTTTTCAGTGTTGCTCTGCCGTTAGCCCGCCCCGGTTATCTCACCGCCGCCGTGTTGGGCTTTGCGCACACTTTGGGCGAATTCGGCGTGGTACTGATGATCGGCGGTAATATTCCGGGCAAGACCCAGGTACTGTCCATCGCCATTTATGATCATGTAGAAGCCCTTGAATATACCCATGCGCACTGGCTGTCCGCAGGGCTTCTGGCGTTGTCTTTTACACTGCTGCTGGGTCTTTATGCGCTAAACCGCCGTTTTGGAGTGATGCCGCAATGAGCCTTGATGTGTCCCTCACCCTCACCCGCGGCACTTTTCGACTGAACGTAAATTTTTCTGCCCCCGGCCACGGCATCACCGCGCTGTATGGCGTGTCCGGAGCAGGGAAAACCACCCTTCTGCGCGCCCTGGCCGGACTTGAGACAAACGCTCAGGGCCAGATCAGCGTCAACGGCCAGCCCTGGCAATCCCCGAAGCAATGCCTGCCCCCGCATCAGAGGGCCGTGGGATATGTGTTCCAGGAAGCCAGTCTGTTTCCCCATCTCAGCGTACAGGGCAATCTGGACTATGCCTTAAAACGTGCCCATCCCGCCCGCCGCAACCTCAATCGGAATGAGGTGATCAGGCTGTTGGGCCTGGAGCCGTTTTTGGGCCGCCCCCCCCATACCCTGTCCGGCGGAGAGCGTCAGCGGGTGGCCTTGGCCCGGGCCCTGCTCAGCGGCCCTCGGCTGCTGCTGATGGATGAACCTCTGGCCGCACTCGACATGAGCAGCAAGGCGGACATTCTGCCTTATCTGGAACGGCTGCACGACATTCTGTCCATCCCGGTATTGTATGTCAGTCATGCGGCCGAGGAACTGGCGCGACTGGCCGACCATCTTCTGGTGATGGAAAGAGGACGTATTTCGGCACAGGGTCCGCTGAACGATATCCTCACGGCGCTGGAGGCGCCGCTGGCCCAACAGGAGGACGCCTTTAGCGTATTGCAGGGCCGCGTCATTACCCCTCGGAATGCCCACCATCTGACCCTGGTGGCTTTAGGTCGCCATGAAATTCGGCTGCCCCGTGTGGAGGCGAAGGAAGGGCAAGGTCTCCGCCTCAGGGTCTATGCACGGGATGTCAGTTTATGCCTGGACCCCCCGGGACGCACCAGCATCCTGAACGTATTACCGGCCAGGATCGTCGCCATCAGCCCTGCCCGCGGGGACGGGCAGAGACTCATCCGCCTGATGATCGACGACCAGCCCCTGCTGGCTCACCTGACGGAATATTCCTGTGCAGCACTGGGGCTGGAGCCGGGACTGTCTGTATATGCCCAGATCAAGGCACTTGCCTTGCTCCGGTAAGACCCGTCTCCGGGAAATTATGTTTCGTCAAGAACAGGACGATCTTCCAGATTCTTGCAATTGTCATACAATATTCATTGAAAAAAATCTGAATATATATAATATATTCTAATATAAAATCATACAAATAGCCGTAATGACTACGGCAATAACTGCGGCCGTCCGGCTCTTCCACACACAGTTTTGTATACCACCGAATCTTGCGAGTAGCGTCCCGAAGTTTCCAGAGTTCCATTTCTAGTATCAGTTAGCGCGTTGGGGTGAATTGAGGCAATTTGATCACAATTCACTCTAAAAAGAGGGCATCTCTACTTTTCTATACTTTTCTATCCGTCACCACTCACGAGGGGGCAACGGGATGATGTATCTGGAGTTTACGCACAGCAATCCAGAAACGGCAGAACATACACACACAAAAGAGAACAGCGACAGGGAAACATCGCTGCCAAACCGGCTTGTCCTTTTTTCCGCGCGGGGCGAGAAGGATTTAAAAAATCTTGCCTCCTGGTTTGACCAGCACAACTACCTTGTGGCCGTCTTTAGCAAATTCCAGGATATGTGCCGTCACCTGGACCAAAACACTTGTATTGCAGTCCTCATTGACACCCATTCCAATGGAGACGCCTTCCCCTGTTCCGAACAACAGCTTGCCCAGCTTATGGCCCGCTGGCCGCATTTGCGCCTGATCGCGCTCACCTCGCGCAATTTATCAAAACAGAGTAAATTAGGGAACCTGATCCGTCAGGGCTTGATCTATGACTTTCATACCTTGCCGGTAGACCGGACAAGACTGCTTTATTGTCTGGGCCATATCCAGGGGCTGGTCTCGCTGGAGAAAAACACCTGTCCGCCCTCACTTCACAACCGTAACGGTTTCGGTCACCTGCTTGGCGTCTCCGAAGTCATGAAACGTGTCTATCACACCATTAACCGGGTGAGTCAGGTCAATACCCCGGTTCTGATCACCGGCGAGAGCGGCACTGGCAAGGAGCTCGTCGCCCGGACCATTCACGATCATTCCCCTTTTCGGGAGGGGGAATTTGTCGCCATAAATTGTGCGGCTCTTCCCGTTTCGCTGATTGAATCGGAACTTTTCGGGCATGAAATCGGCGCCTTTACGGGGGCGTTGCGCCGCAAAACGGGCAAAGTGGAACTGGCGGACAATGGCACACTTTTTCTGGACGAAATTGGGGACATGCCCGCCGACCTGCAAACCCGTTTTTTGCGGTTCCTGCAAAACTCCACTTTTGAGCGGGTCGGTGGTTTGAAGAGTCATAACATCAATACCCGCATTATTGCCGCCACCAATGTCAATCTGCAGGAAGCCATTCAAAACGGCCGGTTCCGCAAAGATCTTTATTATCGCCTGAATGTTATTTCCATCATTCTACCCGCGCTGCGCAAGCGCGAGGAGGACATCCGTCTGCTCGCCGAGACATATCTTGAAAAGTTTAAAACCCGGTATGGCAAACCCCGGCTGATGTTTTCACAGGCCAGTTACGAACTCATGAATAAATATCCCTGGCCCGGTAATGTCCGGGAATTGATCAGTGCCGTGCGTCGCGCCACCATTCTGACCCGGGGACGGCTCATTCACCCGGAAGACCTGGCCTTGCATTTTTCCTTGAGAGAAGCCCGTGAAACCAGCATTCCCCTAACCCAGGCCCGGGCGGATTTTGATCGCCGCTTTATCCGCACCACCCTTATCCGCAACTGCTTTAATGTCTCCAAAGCCGCAGAGGACCTGAGCATTTCGCGAGCCGCCCTTTATCGTCTTATCAAACGCCTTGGACTTGACTTTACAAAAATGAAAGGGGAGCACACCAATGTCTGATTATAAGTCCCTGTTATTTCTGTCCGGCCTGATGGCGGGCAGCTTAACCCAGAATGTGACGGCTCAGGAAACCTCCACGCCGGATCTCGAAACCCTGCTCAAAATCCTCGAAACACAGGCCCAGCAAATCGACCGGCAGGCGCGTGAACTGGAACGCCAGCGCCTAGAGATTGCCATCCAGAAACAACGGCTCGATCGCCTCACCGGCCGGGAAACAAACGCGGCCCCTTACCCGTCGGGGACGATCGCCTCTCCCCCGCCGGCACGGCTGATACGGACCAAAGCTGTGCAGACAGCCTCTGCGCCGGAAACCTCTGTCCCGGAAGATGCCGCCACCCGCCCCAGCGAGGAACAGCGCCCCCAACAGGAGATCACCGTAATTGCCGATGTGGGCGGGGTACTCACCCCCAAAGGACAACTGACCATTGAACCCACCCTGACGGCCTCTCATACCTCAAGCAACAGATTTTTCTTTCAAGGCGTTGAATTTGTGGATTCCGTCCTGATCGGCGTGATTGAAGCCACGGAAACCCGCCGCAATTATATTTCCGGACAATTGGGGTTCCGTTACGGCCTGACCAACCGGATGGAGGTTTCGACAAAGGTTCCTTTCATCTACCGGGATGACCGAGTGGAATCCACCATAGTCAGCGAACAAAACGATAATGACGGCAGCTCCACCACCTTGCAGGATCTGAGCGGAGAGGGATTGGGCGATATCGAATTCGGAATCCAGTATCAGCTGAATGACGGCCAGGAAAACTGGCCCTATTTTGTTGCCAATATCCGCGCCAAATCCAGGACCGGTGAAGGGCCGTTCGAGGTGGACCGGGACGAAGACGGGCTGGAAACCGAATTGGCCACCGGGTCCGGTTTCTGGAGCGTGGAGCCCAGCCTGACCATGATTTATCAGACGGATCCGGCGGTGTTCTTCACCAATTTCGGATATATCTGGAATATTGGGCGGGACGTCAATTTTCAGAACGAAGATATCTTTATCAGCCATGTCGACCCCGGGGATGCCGTGACCGGGAATTTCGGCATTGGTTTTGCCTTGAATGAAACCCTGTCCATGAGCTTCGGTTATCAGCATAACTATATTTTTGGCACCGAGACGGAAATCAATGGCCGTTTTACCCAATCCCGGGATTTTCAGGTGGGGTCACTGCTGTTCGGGCTGGCGCTGGGCCTCGGGGAACGCACAGGGCTCAGCATGAATGTGGCCGTGGGCGTGACAGATGATTCCCCGGATGTGGAATTCACACTCAGAATGCCCTTCTCCGTCATGCTGTTTGAATGAAAAATATTAACCACCCTTCTAAAGTGAATTGAGCCAACCTATGCACAATTCACCCTAAGTCCCGGCCTTCTGGCCGGGAACTTTTTGTCTGTACCCGCAAAATTTTTCTTTCCATATTTCCTGAGGAGGCCAAGAATAAGAATTGTAACCGAAAGGTTACAGTTTTAGCCAGCAAAACCGCAGAAACTATATTTATATAATATTATCCTAAAGTACAGATATTATAAAAATTTCATAGATATCATGGGGCTACAAAGTTGTTCTCAGACAATAGTTCTCATTCTTCCTTTTCCCGCTCGCCTGACATCATTCTCCGTGTCAGGATTCTGCGTCTATTCCCTGAAAAGTCGCCGTACGTATACAGTTTGTTAACCATAATCTTCCTCTGACTTCCTCCCCCATCTTCCACCTTCAGAAAAAATCTTTTTCTTCTTTTATATTCAATAAGATAAACAAAATAATCCGCTATGGCACGCTCATTGCAACAGAGAAGGCGATGGGCACGACAGTCCTGTCACGAGCAAGAGGGCTCCGTATTTACTGCCGAGCCAGATTTCATTCACCATTGAAGTGGAGGACGATATGAACAGACTAAAACTATTGGGCAGCGTCTCTGCCATTGCCTGTATCATAGGCTTGGCCAATATTACATATGCCCAGCCGGAACAGAACGCCGACGCCGATGAATCTTCCCAGGCCTCAACAACAGGCGGGGAAAATGTGGCCGCGGGCGGTAACGCATCCAACGCGGGTGGTCAGACCGCCGGCAGCAATGCATCCGATGACGGATCGCAGGCCGGGGATGGGGGGAACACCTCAGACTCTGACGGGCTGGATCTGGATCTTGCGCTGGATAATGTTGCCAATGACTATTCCACCACCGACGACAATAGCGATGACGACGGTTACGATAATGACGGTACCATCGACAACAGCTATACCGAAGTCACCGACGACAATAGCGATGACGACGGCATAGACGTGGATGCCCCGGTCAATATCGGCAATAGCGACGACAATAGTGATGACGACGGTTACGATAATGACGGCACCATCGACAACAGCTATTCCAGTGACGACAACAGCGATGACGATGGCGTCGATGTGGATGCGCCGGTTAATATCGGCAATACCGACGACAACAGCGATGACGACGGCATAGATGTGGATGCCCCGGTCAATATCGGCAACAGCGACGACAATAGCGATGATGACTGGCTCGACAATGACGGCACCATCGACAAAAGCTACACCGAAGTCACCGATGATAATAGCGACGATGACTGGATCGACAATGACGGTATGATTGATAAAAGCTATACCGACAACAGCGATGATGATGGTTTCGATCTTGACCTGACCATGGGCGACGTGGCCGTAAACCTGTCATCCCTGTCAAGCTCAGTCTCCGGTAACTATTTTGTCTATGACACCGCACGGCGGGGCCGGGTGACGGTTACCACCGGGGATATCCGGGATACCAGCATCTCCAATGCCCGCGGCATCACGCAAATCAACCAGAACACTGGTATTGCGTCCCAGACCAACAACATTTCCATCAGCGCCAAGGTGGACATGGCTGGTGGTGGCGGAACAACCAACTAAGCGTTGTCTGGCACTTAAAAGACTGCCGCACTCATCCAATACTAACATGTCAGCGGTTTTATTCCGCTGGCATGTCCCACTTCCCGGTAACAACCTGATAAGGGACAAGGAAAATGTTGTACATGCCTGACTTGCTTACGGTTGACTTACGCAGGGTCACGGCCTTGTGCGTCATATTCGGCTTTATGACCGGCGGTCTTGCCCAGACGGGATATGCTCAGGATAGCTCGAAACATTCACTCTCTTTGCCCCCATCACAGATGGCATCTTCTGTCCTTTCTTCAGAAACTGAAGTTCTCCCTGACGGTAGTTTTGACGAGAATTTTGCGGGCTGGACAACCCTGTCTGCCGCCGAGATGTCACAACATAATGGCGGGACTGAAATCAATCTGGGGGATGTCGGGGTTAATCTCGCCACCAACAATGCCGCGTTACTCGGTAATAGCGTCGACGGCACGGTAACCACCGGACAGATCAAGGATCTGAACCTGAATGATGTGGGCGGTATTAACTCCCTGATGTTCAACACCGGAAACAATGTGAATTTTCAGAGTAACATGCTGATCAATATCTTCGTGAAATAAAATAACAGGTGGAAATGGCGGAATTGACTGAAGCCGTACCTCCTGACGCCCGACATGATTCCGCCAGAACGGGTAAGATATCAATGGGTAAGATATCAATGGGGCGCCGGATAATGCTTTCCCCGAGAAAGCTTCAACAAGAAAGCTTCCAAACATGACGCCCGGCAAACTCAAGAGCTTATTCCTGCGAAGGAAGACAACGAAGACAACAAAACTTAAACGGAATACGAGACACCCCATGCCCGCGCTGTACAAGAAAACCATGTCTGATAAAATCATAGCTGGCAAAACTCTGCTCGCATTTTGCACCGGCTTTATCTTTGCTCTAGTTTCCGCAAGCGCCCAGGCGGGAACGGTTTATCTACCTACACATCTTGGCGGACCGGCCAAAATAAAAGTTGTCAGCCTCAAGGAAGCCCGTTTCAAGACCGTTATCAAACAGCAGTTTGACTTTAGCTGCGGATCAGCCGCTCTAGCGTCTCTGCTCACATTTCACTATAACCATCCGGTTTCCGAGATTGACGTTTTCAAGACCATGTTTGAAAAAGGCGATCAGGAACGCATCCAGAAATTCGGGTTTTCTCTTCTGGATATGAAAAAATATCTGGCCAGCATTGGCTTTAATTCCGACGGCTTCCGGGTGGACATTAACCGGCTGGAAAAAGCCGGCATTCCCGCCATTGTGTTGATTAACACCAATGGCTACAAACATTTTGTCATCATTAAGGGGATTTCCAAGAATGAAATTCTGGTCGGTGATCCGGCGCTAGGGGTGCGCATCATGGACCGGGAAGAATTTATCCAGAACTGGAACGGTATCATTTTTGTCTTACGCAGCAACATCCGGCAAGGCCAGACCCATTTCAACATGAAAAAGGATTGGAAAGTCCGCGCCCAAGCCCCCTTTGGCAGCGCGCTGAGCCGTCATAGCCTGTCCGGCTTTTCCGTGCATTTAACAGGAACACTTAACAGCTTCTAGGTGTAACCATGCCTCAGAAAACCGCATCGTGCATTACCTGTCCCGTCATACCCGACGACGTTATCCATGCTCCCACCTCAAACTTGCCAAAAAAAATAGCGCGCAGGCTTCTGCTGTCCATCTCTCTTCTGGCTTTCTCAACCGGTTCCCTACCCCGTGTTCAGGAAGATGGGTTGATCTGGCTTGAAGCCGCCCAAGCTGCCGGAGGGAGCCCCCAAGAGCTTTTTGCAGACCTTGCTCCCCTAGAAGATGATGATTTGGCCAGACAACGCGGCGGGTTTTCCGCCGGTGGTTTTGACATTGATGTGGGGGTCACGGTCACAACAACCATAGACGGCTTTGTGGAAGTCTCCACCTCTTATTCCTATACGTCCCCGGATGGCCTGGTTCATCTGGGCAGCGATGTCAAAACGCTGGCTCAGGACCTTTCCCAAAACATCAAAGCAGCCGTTAGTGAGACCGTTGCGGACGCCCAGCAGGAAAAGGTTGAAGTTGTTTCCGCGGCCGCCGCAACAGTTGCAGCCCTCAATCTGGCCGTGGAGGAAAGCAACAGTTATGATAACAATATGTCCGCCTCCGAACAGGCCACCGCCCCATCCGTTGCGGCCAATACATCCTCACCAGATCAGGGAGGCTCTCCGGTTCTGACATTATCGTCGGCACCATCATCTGGAGTAGCGCCATCATCTGGGGCGGCTCCGGCACCTGTCGCAGCTTCGTCCCCGACTTCTTCTGCACCGCCTGCGGCAGAGGAAACAGGGATAAAAGTGACGGTACAGAATACATCTTCCGGTCCGACCACGACGCCCGTACACGCGTCGGCAGCCGCTCAGTCCGAACAATCCCCAACATCCCCTGTCCCGATGTCATCTGAAGTTACCCCGCCGCAACCTGCAACTACGCCTTCTCCGGCCGTAACAACAGCCGCCGCCGTACCAGCCCCCACGGCATCCCAGGAACAGGAGTCCCCGGTCCCGCACGCCCCCGTGCCCACCACGGAAATTATTCACCAGAATGGTCAGGGACATACTACCGTTTTAACAAATACGCAAAACGGCATGTCAATCCGTCAGACCATCACCTACAACATTACTTTACAGAATTTCTCCCAGATTCAGAAATTCTCCAAACTGCAAAACAGCCTGACCCACCTCGCCCGTCATATCAGCCTGTTCAGCCTGCGCCATTAACTCTTCTCTCATTGCGCTGGACAGATTTAAAGGAAGGAGGTCGTCTACCGGCCCCCCTTCCTGTTTTATGCCCCATTTGTGGCCCTGTTTTATGCCCCAAACGCATTCAGGTGATATTCTTGTGTTACTGGGCAACTCACATTGTTATACTTCCCGGGTTATACTTCCCGGGTTATACTTCCCGGGTTATACTTCCCGGGAAACCCATGATCCGTAACGTATCCCCGGAATAAGTGAGCAGCGAAAAACAGGCATCGTGTTTCATGAGTTCTTCAAACGCCCAACACTCCCGTTTTCCCAGATGGTTATTACGTTCCAAACTGTTGCCGCAAAAACAACTGATCTCCCTTTTGCCGCGCAAGGAGCTGCTGCGGCGTCTAAGCGAAGGACTGGAGCGGAAAATAACTGTCATTTCAGCTCCTGCCGGATACGGCAAAAGCACCCTAGCGGCCTCCTGGCGCAAGGAACTGCGGGAACGGGGGATTTTGGTGCCCTGGCTCACACTGGATAACGATGACAATGAGTTCGGAATTTTTGTAACCTATCTTGCCTACGCCTTCCATACAGGGGGATTTTCAGAGGAATTGGATGCCTTAGCCCCCGATGGTTTCAATATGTCTCAATCCCCCCGGCAAGTAATCGGCCTGATCTGTTCCATGCTCACTGCCTCATCCCGCCGGGCCGTGCTTATACTCGACGATTTTGAAAAACTGTCGTCGCGCATCTGCCGGGAACTGATTGATCCCTTTATCGCCTATATGCCGGAAAATTTGCATCTGGTGGTGCTGTGCCGGGGACACCCTACATTGTCGCTGAATCATCTCCGGCTTCAGGGGCAGCTCAATGAAATTGACGCCAGGGATCTGAAATTTACCCTTTTCGAAATTCAGGAATTTCTGCCGAAAGGATTTTCACGCCAGCATTTGCAGCGTATCACCGAACGCAGCGAGGGCTGGCCGGTGGCGCTTCAGGTTCTGCGCCATACCCTGCATCAGAACCGCGACTATGAGGCCGTAATGGAAAAATTCTGTCACAGCAGTGAAATGACAGACGACTATTTTTCCGAACAATTTTTCAGCGGGCTGCCGGAAGAAACCCGGGACTTCCTGCTGGACGTTTCCATTCTGGACAGAATCGACGCCAAAACGGCAGATTATATCCGCAACCGCCAGGACAGCGCCCGTTTTCTTGACGAACTCGGCGAACAGGAAACCTTTATTGTGCCACTGGAGACGGAAGACCCCAGTTTTCGCCTGCATCCTCTGCTGCGGGATTTCCTGATGGCGAAATTGTCGGTTTATTATGCAGAACGCAAACATGAGCTTCACACCCGCATGGCCGATTTTGAGGTGGCGCAAGGCCATCTGATCCGTGCCATGCGCCACGCTCTTGCCGCACATGATGCGCAAAGGGCGGGACACATTCTGGAACGTGCCGGGGGAATTCTGCTCTGGAACCGGGAAGGAATGACCCGCCTGCGCCGGGCCCATGAACTCCTGCCCGATCATGTGGTCAACAGCCGCCCCCGCCTGCAACTGGTCCGGGCGCTGATTTACCTGAAGAGCGGGCAGATCAATGTCGGTCGCGATATCTATCATCATGTCCGGGCTGCGACGGAATTCGAACGGTTGCATGACCCGCAGCTGGATTATGATCTGGCGCTGATTGCGGCCACACTGGCAGTTTATGAAGGCACGCCGCTGGACGATCAGATCTGCCGGATCCTCATGGAACCCACAGGCCACATCCAACAGGATAATCAGACCCAGCTTGGATTCGCGCATACCTTTCTGTGCGTTCAGCATCTGCAAAAAGGACATTTCGCCGAAGTGGAAAAAACCGGACGCAAAGCCATTGCCCTGTTCCGTCAGGTTAAATCCATTTTTGGGGAAGCTTATATTTATTTTCATCTCGGCGTCGCCGCCATGGCCGCCGGCCAACCGGACCAGGCCATGACTCATTATCACAGAGCCCAGGATATGGCCCGGCGTCACTTTATTGACGATCCGGAAATGAAACTGATCGCCAATATCCTGATGGCTGAATGCCTGTATGAACAGAATGACATCCCCGCCAGCCACCGCCTGCTAACTGATGTGGTGCGCCGGCTGGAGAAACACGAAGCCTGGTACGAAATATATGCCGCCGGGTATATTACTGCCGCTAATATCACCTTCCTGAAAGAAGGCCTGGAACCGGCTCTCACCCTTCTGGACCAGGCTCAGGATTATATCCAAAGGGAGCGTCTCACTCTGTTAAACAGGCTGGTAATCAGCCAGAAAGTTCATCTTCTGACCCTGGCCGGGAACCCCGCCAAAGCCCGCAGGACGCTACAAAAGGCAGGATTGTCGCTCGAAGATTATACACAAAGCAATACCTCCATTCGGGAAACCTGCCACGTGGTTCAGGCCATCGGCCGGTTGTTGCTGAGCGAAGAACGCTATGATGACGTATTGCGTGAACTCCCGGCTTTCCGGGACAGGTTTCATCGCTGCGGTTATCCTTATGCCGCCCTGAAATTTGACATTTTTCTGGCTGTGGCATTGTACAAAACCGGGGCGATGGCAAAAGCTTTTGAACAATGCCGGGCGCTGTTTGCCACATTGCGCACTCACCGGCTTGTCCGGGTATTTCTGGACGAAGCGGTTTTGGTTCGGGATCTTCTTACGGCCTATATTGCACACTCCGACGCACAGGAAAAAGATCATGCTGCCTATCTTTTGGATCTTCTGGAACCTCAGGAGATCTCCGATATCTCAATATCCCTGAGCAAACGGGAAAAACAGGTGCTCGTACTTCTGGCGGAAGGGCATCCCGACAAGGTGATTGCCCGCCAGTTGGGCGTTTCGGAGAATACGGTCCGGTTCCACCTGAAAAACCTCTATGGCAAGCTCCGGGCTCAAAACCGCCTTCAGGCGGTCAATGAAGCGCGCCGGCAATCTTTGCTTTAGAGTGAATTGTGAATAGGTTGGCTCAATTCTGTTGGCGGATTGTGGCCCGCCTCACGCGGAAGACGGCGCCGGGCGATGCGGGG